>Ga0187880_1001859_pt1 | contig 16614 bp, 17 predicted proteins | sample June2016WEW_19_4_FD_132998 | JGI IMG/M metagenome (GOLD analysis project Ga0187880, IMG submission 132998) | Peatland microbial communities from SPRUCE experiment site at the Marcell Experimental Forest, Minnesota, USA - June2016WEW_19_40 | ecosystem: Environmental > Terrestrial > Soil >...
GGGCTGCGGCTGACTCACCAGTTTCCGCTCCCCAACAGTTTCACTCGCCCGGCCACACCGAACTACCAAAATCTGGCAGGGGTGTCGCCTTTTGGCGCTACGCAAGCTGACCGGAGTAACACTGTACAGCGCCGTACAGGCGTTTACGCAGCAGCCTGCGGGCCAGAAAGGCGGCCTCCCTGATGCCGCCGCACGCCGTCTTCCCATGCCTGACGTGCCACCCGTCGATGAAGACGCCTCCAAGGAGCCGTTGTGTACGATAACCGGGTGCCTCCAGCGGCGACCAGAGTCTGGCGGGCGGATGGCCGTTTGACTCGCTGGGTTGTGACATTCTGGTGCTTATGCGCTTTGTTCGACGGAGCCAGTGTAATCCTGCAACGAAGAAGGGTGCAATAAGTTTCGCAGCGCGTGTCAGCGCGGGGGGCAATGACGGTGCTCGGCGGCAGTTTTATCACCGCAGCCTCAGCAAAAGGCACGCTTAAATCACTCACCCAGCGGGTGATGGCGCCCAGCAGCCGAAATCGTTGCTTCCTTTACACTAATGCCGGGCGACGAGGCTCAAGAGTGCATTTTCTTTGTAAGAAAGGACGGGGTTCGGTCACTATTTAACTGAACACAGACGCAGGCAATGACCGCTCAACAACAGGAAACGATATTCAGGCGATGGCTGGATGAGCATATCGGTCTCATGTTGAAAGTGGTTCGCGGCTGTGGGGCTTCACCGCAAGATCAGGACGACCTGTTTCAAGAGGTGCTCTTGCAGACTTGGTCATCCATTCCAGCCTTTCGTGGTGAGGCCAAGGAAACCACCTGGATTTATCGCGTAGCTTGGAATACCGCGCTGGCTTGGCGGCGTGTGGAACGCCGGCGGCGGGAAGGACATGAGACGTTCATCAAATTCAGCCCATCGCCCCAGGTGCAGCCGAGTCATATGGATTCGCTGCGGGAACAGGAAGTCGTGGAACGGCTTTACGCCGCTATTCGCCAACTGCCCAAGGTGGACGCCTCGCTGGCGCTCATGCACCTCGACGGCTTGAGTTATCAGGAGATGGCCGAGGTGATCGGCATTTCGGAAAACTATATCGGCGTGAAGCTGAACCGCATCCGCAAACAACTGGCGGATCAACTGAAAGGAGCAAGCAATGAACTTTGAAGACCTGCAAAAGGCCTGGCAATCCCAAAACGCCAGCGCCACGATGACGATCAATGCCGACGTGCTGCTGAAAGAAGTCCGGCGCAATCAACAGCACTTCCGGGCGACGATAATCTGGCGCGACGTGCGGGAAGTGGGCGTGGCGGCCTTCCTGACCTGGCTGTTTTTGCATTGGGCCATCCGTGACCGGGAATGGTCGTTGTATCTGCTCGCGTTCGCTTGCTTTGCCGTGGGCATGTTCATGCTGGCGGATCGCTGGCTTCAGCGCAAAAAGCGGCCGGTCACGAATGATTCAGTCCGCTCGTGCGTCGAGGCGTCACTGATTCAGGTGAACCACCAGATTTGGCTGCTGAGAAACGTGTTTTGGTGGTATTTGCTGCCCATCCAGGTCGGCCTGGGTGCTCTTATTGGTTCCGTAGTCTGGCAGGCGCGTTTTGCCGGGCTGGCCGTAATCATAGGGTTGACGGTTTTCGCGCTGGTCTGTGGATTGATCTGCTGGGGTGTTTACAAGTTGAACCAGTTCGCCGTGCGGAAGAGTCTGGAACCACGCCGGCAGGAGCTTGAGACGCTGCTGAGCAGCCTCTATTGAAAGGCCACAACACATGAACCAGATCAATGCGTTCACAACGCACATTCAAACTATGACAAACAGACTCCGGATCGGAATCCTGTTGGCGTCGGCCTCGACTATCAGCGTCCTCATCGCATCCACTGCATCGTCAACGCCTGCAGATAGCGCCCAGGCACTCGAAGTCATCCGCAAGAAGCATGACCTGCCGGCGCTCGCGGAGGTGGTGGTCAAAGATGGCCGGATTTGCGATCGCGCCGCCGTGGGCGTCCGCAAGTGGGGCGGGTCCACGCCGGTAACGACGAACGACGTATTTCACATCGGTTCCTGCACCAAGCCCATGACGGCCACGCTCACCGCCATGTTAATTGAAGACGGTAAACTGCGTTGGGATACCACGATTGCAGACGTGTTTCCCGAGCTGAAGGGCAGGATGGACAAGCAGTATGACACCGTGACGGTCGAGCAATTGCTCACCCATCGCGGCGGCGTTCCCGGCGCGCCGCCCGCCGCCGCATGGAAACGGGCCTGGGAACAAAAAGGCACACCCACCGACCAGCGCCGTGTGTTCATTGAAGCGGTCCTGAGCCAACCGCCGGCAGCGGCGCCCGGAACGAAGATGATCTATTCGAATCAAGGCTACGCGATCATCGGCGCGATGCTGGAAAAGCTCACCGGCACACCCTGGGAAACCCTGATCACCCAACGGCTGTTCAAGCCGTTACAGATGGACTCCGCCGGTTTCGGGCCGCCGGGAACAACCGGTGCGGTTGACCAGCCCTGGGGTCACACCCGCAAACAGTCTATCACCGTGCCATCGCAGGAGGACAACCCACCCGCTATCGCACCCGGTGGCCGCGTCCATTGTTCGCTCGACGATCTTGCCCGGTTTACCATGTTTCACCTGCAACGCGGTCAGACAGGTGGCCTCTTGAAACCCACGACACTCAATAAACTCCATACGCCACCGGACGGCGGCGACTACGCCTGTGGTTGGGTTGTTGTCAAGCGTAGCTGGGCGGGCGGGAACGCATTGATGCACAACGGCTCGAATACGATGTGGTATGTAGTGATGTGGCTTGCGCCGGAAAGGAATTTCTCCGTTGTGGCGGCGACCAACATCGCCGGTTCCGGCGCGGAGCAAGGGTGCGATGAAGCTGCCGCCGCGACGATTCACCAGTGGCTGCCGAAGTGAATCCTTGCTGTGGTCGGTTGAGGAATCGAAATGAGACCATCAGTTGGTCCACTCGTGGTGCTGTTGGCGGGGCTGGCCGCGACCTCCCTGCAAGCCGCCGATGATCCGCTGCCGGCCTGGAATGACGGTCCGGCCAAGGCAAGCATCCTGAAACTCGTATAACTCAGGTTCGGTGGAAGCATCGCACCGCAATCTCCACCAGCACCAGGGCCGCGCCCAGCGCGCAGACGATGGCCGCCTCTGCGAAAGGGATGGCGGGAACACCAGCGAACGCCAGGGCTACTTGGACCACGCGGGCGCCCGAGCCGCCGGACTGCCAGTTGGCTCCGGCGAGATGGAGAGCGGTCACAAGCATGTCCTCCAGGTGGGACTGAAGATCGCCGGGGCCAGGCGGTTTGAGCGCAACGCCGAATTCGTGTTGCAGCTCCGGACGCTCCGGGTTTGTGGCTAGTTCTTGCTGAGATCCGCGCGGTGCCACCAACCGCCGCCCAGCGCTTGAAAGAGCGCCGCGGTGTCAGCAAAGCGATTGGCTTGAGCTTGAACGAGGTTCATCGAGGCTTGTTGGTATGTCTGTTCCGCGGTTAAAAGTGAGAGATAACCGCTGTAGCCGGACTGATACTGGTTCTGCGCTAAATCCAAGGTGACCTTGGCGGCATCTCGCGCAGAGGCCGCGGCGTTTAGACTATTGGCATCCTCTTGGAGCGCAATCAATGTGTCGGCGACATTTTGGAAGGCAGTCAGGACCGTGGCGCGGTATTGTTCGGCAGCCTGCGTATAGGCTGCCTTGGCGGCCCGTTGCTTGTGCAACAAAGCTCCGCCCTGGAAAATGGGTTGGGTTAATCCTCCCGCTAAAGTCCAGAAGCCGTTGCCGCTTGAAAACATCTGCCCGGCCTCTAACGCCATAGCCCCGGCATCGGCCGACAACGTAATGGTCGGCAGGCGGTTGGCGACCGCGATGCCAATCTGGGCACTCGCGGCATGAAGGCTCTCCTCGGCTTGGCGCACGTCCGGACGCTGGGCGACCAGTTGCGAGGAAAGGCTCACGGGCAGTTCCTGTGGCAGTTGCAAGCTGGCAAGCTCGAACGGCTCGGTTGGGCCCTGGCTGGGGAAACGGCCCGAAAGAGCCGCCAAAAGATCGCGCTGTTGGGCCAGTTGCTTGAGCAGCGGCGGCAGCGTGGCGGAGACTTGCGCGAGCTGCGACTCTTGCGTCGCGACGTCGAGCCGTCCGATGTAACCCTTGGCGTATTGCAGGCGCAGGGTTTGAAGCATGTTCGAATTGATGACCACCAGTTGGCGAGTGGCCTCAATCTGCCCGCGCAAGGCGGCTTCCTGGATGGCGGCGGCGGCTACGTTCGCGCTCAGGGTGATATGGGTTGCCGCCAGGGCAAAACGCGCTTGTTCCTCTTGCGCCTGCAAAGACTCCACCGTCCGGCGGTTGAGGCCAAACACGTCCGGCACGTAGGACACGTTGACTTGAGGCGTATACATGCTGAAATACAAAGCACCGGAGTTGGGTGTGGATGAAATCTCTGACGAGGTCTTCTGGCGGGCAGCGGAGAAGGCTCCCGCGATGCTGGGATAATAGGTGCCCTTCTGAGCCAGGACATTTTCTTTCGCTACCTTCAGGGCCGCTTGCGCCGACTTGAGGGTTGGATTGTTGCTGAGCGAGAGCTCAATCAGGTCATTGAGCGGCTTGGAGTGAAACAAGGTCCACCACTCTCCCGGAATGTCACTGCCGCTCACGAATCGTTGCGGTTCTCCACCCGTCACATTGGTCGTGCCGCTGGTAGTTGAGAGTGGAGTCGGCGTATAACCGCTGACTTCGGGAGCAGCCGGCTTCTTGAAATTAGGCCCGACGGCGCACCCAGACAGGAGGGTGGCCAACGTGATGATGGAAGCTATGAAGCGCATGGATTTAATGCTGGTATGTATTTGGTTCATGCTCACACCTCCAGCCGGTCCGTCGGGCGCGCGACGACGGCATAAAGCGCCGGCATGAGAAATACGCTGATGAGCAGCCGCGTGAACAGGCCACTGACAATGACCAACGCGAACGGCCGCTGGGAATCGGTGCCGACACCGGTGGCAATAGCCGCCGGCAGAAGCCCCAAGGCGGCCACCAGCGCCGTCATCATGATCGGGCGGAGTCGCAGGATCGCGCCGTCGCGAATAGCTTGATGGAATTCCATGCCGTCGCCCCGCAGTTCGTTCACGTGGGAGATATAGACTACCGCCGTCTGGACCGACACGCCGAACAAGGCTAGAAATCCGATCGCGGAGGAGACCGAAAACGGCGTGTGCGTCAACCACAGCGCCACGATGCCGCCCACCGGCGCAGACAGCAGCACTCCCACGACGGTGATGAGCGGAAACTTGAAGTTACGGTAGAGCGCGAACAGCAGCAGGAAGATGACAAATAAGGTCAATGGCAGCACCAGGTTGAGCTGCCGCCGGGCCGCCGTGTAATTCTTGTACTCGCCGCCCCAGTCAAGCCGGTAACCTTCCGGGAGCGGGACTTGAGCCTGGACTTGCCGCCGGGCGTCGTCCACAGCGCCGGCAAGGTCGCGTCCTTCCACCGAGAATTGCACGCCGATATAGCGCGAGTTATCCTCGCGGTAGATGAAGGAGGCGCCGTTCTGCACGCGGATGTCGGCGAGTTCCTTCAATGGGATTTGCGAGCCGTCCGGCGCGGCGACGAGGAGGTTGCCGATAGCCTCCGGGTTGTCGCGGAACTGCTGTTCCAGGCGCACGACGAGGTCGAATTGCTTTTCGCCTTGCACCACTTGCGTCGCGGCGGCCCCGCCGACGGCTGCCTCGATCAGGCCGTTGATGTCAGCGACGTTCAGGCCATAACGGGCGATCTTGGCGCGGTCAATGTTCACGGTCAGGCTCGGCTGGCCGAGTTCCCGGACCAGCGTGATCTCTTTGATCCCGCGCACACCTTCCAGCACTCGCTTGATTGCCTGGCCTTTCGTTTCCAGCGTCTGGAGGTCCGTCCCGAAGACCTTGACCGCCAGCGCGCTTTTCAGGCCGGTTTCGGCTTCATCCACGGCGTCTTCGGCGGGCTGCGTGTAGTTGAAGATGATGCCGGGAAACGCCTGGAGCTTCTCGTTAACGGCTTCGATCAGCTTCGCCTTCGTGCGATACGCCCCTTTCCATTCGCCGTAGGGCTTGAGCCCGACGAAGAATTCCACGTTGAAAAAGCCGGTCGGGTCCGTGCCGTCATCCGGCCGGCCATGCTCGGACGCAACCACGGTGACTTCGGGGAAAGAGCGCAGAATCTGGCGGACTTGCGGTGCGATCTTGCGCGATTCCTCGAATGAGATCGTGTAGGGCATGGTGGCGCGAATCCAGAGCGCGCCTTCATCCAGATGCGGCATGAACTCGTTGCCGATAGCGGGAACAAGCAGCAATGAGCCGCCGAGCACCAGCACGGACGCCAGCGTCGTAGCCCAGGGATGAGCGAGGCAGAGATCGAGGCCTCTGGTGTAGGCTGATTTGACGGCTTCGAAGACGGGGTTGCGCCGCTCGCGCACGCCTTTGCGGAAAGCCCACGAACAAAGCACCGGCAGGAGCGTCAGCGTGATGATCAGCGAGCCCGCCAGCGCGAAGATCATCGTGTCGGCCATCGGCGTGAAGAGCTTGCCCGAGGGCCCTTGCAGAACGTAGATCGGCAGGAAGGCCGCGACGATCACCGCGACGGCGTAGAAGATGGGGCGGTCCACCTCGGCAGCGGCGTCCGCAATGACTTCCATGATCTTGAAGGGTTGGCCCTGGCGCGCTGCGATCCGACGGAAGATGTTCTCCACCATAACGACTGCACCGTCCACCAGGATGCCAAAGTCCACCGCGCCGATGGATAGCAGGTTGGCCGAAACGTCGCGCAGGTCGAGGCAGATGAAGGCAAGCAACAGCGACAGGGGAATGGTGATGGCGACGATCAGCCCGGCGCGAAAGTCGTAGAGAAAGAAGACCAGCACGACCACGACGAGGACCATGCCGCGGAGCAGATTGCGCTCGACGGTCTCCGTGGTCAGCGAAATCAGATCGGTTCGGTCGTAGAAGGTATGGATCTTGACGTCCTTGGGCAGGATGTTCCGGTTGAGATCCTGGGTCTTTGCTTCCACGCGCTTCAGCACCTCCTGGGTCTTCTCGCCCGTGCGCATCAGGATTACACCTTCCACGGCGTCGTCCTGGTCCTGGTAACCAAACTGGCCCAGGCGTGGCGCGTAGCCGATCACCACGCGCCCAAGGTTCTCTGCCAGAACGGGAATGCCATTGCTCACCGCCAGCACAACGTTGCCGATGTCCTCCGGCGTGTGCAACCGGCCCAGGCCGCGCACGTAATAAAACTGTCCGCCTTCCGAATAAAATCCGCCGCCGGCGTTGCCGTTGTTGGCGGCAAACGCGGTGATGATTTGCGGGACGGAAAGTCCGGCGCCGGCAATCTTCGCCGGATCGAACAGCACCTGGTACTGCATCGTCTCGCCGCCCAGCCCCGCATCGTCCGCCACGCCCTGCACCGACTTATATTGCCGCTCGACGATCCAATCTTCGATGGTCTTCAGCTCAAGTGGCGAGCGGTCAGGACTTTGCAGCACGTAGCGGTAGATCAAGCCTGACGGTGAAAACAGCGGCGCCACCGAGGGCGCCACACCTGTGGGCAGGTTCAAGCCTGCGATGTGCTCGAAAACGCGCTGGCGCGCGAAGTAGTTGTCCGTGCCGTCAGCAAAAGTCAGCCGCACGTCGGACAGTCCGTAGAGCGAGATGGAGCGAATGGTCGTCATTTTTGGGATGCCGTTCATCTCGACCTCTATCGGCACCGTGATCAACCGCTCGACTTCCTCGGCAGCGCGGCCAGGCCATTGCGTGATGATCTCGACCATCGGCGGCGACAGGTCCGGATAGGCCTCGACCGGCAGCCGATTGAGCGACCAACTGCCGGTGACAATCAGCAGAAGCGTCGCGAGGACCACGACGAACCGCTGCCGCAGCGACGAAGCGACGATGCGATTGATAGTCGAGGTGGAACGCCGCGGTCCTTCCGGCAATGGGAAATCGGACGGGTTCACTGGTTTTGCAGGAATTGAAGGAACAGGCCGCCCTCAATGACAACCGAGTCCCCCGCGGTGAGGCCGGCGGTGGTTTCATACCGGTCGCCCACGCGGCTGCCCAGCATGATGCGGCGGCGCAAGAAACTGCCGTCGGCGTTGGCGAGATAGACAAACGGAAGGTCCTCGTCGTCACGCAACACCGCCGACACCGGCGTCAACAACCCTGTCTGCTCGTGGCGCGAATGGATCAGGACGCGCACATACATCTGCTTCTTCAGAATGCCCTTCGGGTTCTTCGCAACCACCCGCACCCCGATTGCGCGCGTGCTGGAATCCACGATGGCCGAGATGTTATCCACGGTGCCGGGCAGGTTGGTCAGCGAAGCGCTGGTGACGACCTCCGTCGGGTCGCCTTCCTCGACGGAAGCAAGGTCAGACTCAAAAATGTTCGCCATGACCCACGCCAGTGAAAGATCCGCGACGGTGAAGCACGGCGTCGTGCCGACCTGCAAGAGTTGTCCCGGCGTGATTAGCTTCTCCACGACCGTTCCCGCGATCGGCGAGCGAATAATCCCGGCGTGGTCCGGCAGCGCTTGGTTCTCCTGAATGGCTTGAATCGTCGCCGCATCAACGCCGAGGGAGTGGAGTTGCTCCAACGCGGCCTCGCGGTCTGCTTCGGCGTTGGCCGCGTCAGTCTGCGCCTGCTCAACCTCCTTCCGGGACAGGTTGTTGTGTGAAAGCTCTTTGGCCAGGTCGGCGATGCGGTGCGCGTTCTTCGCGGTCGTCACTGCCTTGCGGTAAGCGCTGAGGGCCGTGGCGTAATCGGGTGAGGCCACCGTCGCCAGGACGTCCCCAGCATTGACCTTCGCGCCAAGCGATACCGCGAGCCGCGAAACCGGCCCCGAGACTGGGGCCAGAATGGTGGTCGCCTGGTCATTGTCGAAGCCCACCGTGCCGGTCGTTTCAACCGTGCGGCGGAAAGTGGACGACTTGATCGCTTCGGTGTGTATCCTTTCCCGCTGGGCGGCGGTCAAAACGATGTTGCTGGCCACGGCGGCGCGCATCGGAGCCGCTTCCCCGGCATGAGAGGGTGAGGCGGCGGCGAGCAGGACTGCGCCGAGCGCACACACACCTATGGAGGAGAGAGTTCGTTCGGAACTTGGGCCAAGCGGCGCGCAGCGCGCACGATGGCAGGATGGCGTCAAGAGTCTTCTGGCGTTCATGTTGTACTGTTGTGCGGGCATACAATCCGTCCGCAATAGAGATATTGGACTCCAAACGTTGGAAACCAGGACGACGGCCGAAGCCAAGCGCCGAGCCGTGGAGTCTTGCGACTCGCCTTAAGCTACGACCGAAAGAAGGGAGGCGGGCGCCGGCGGAGCGCGGCTGGGGGAGAGACGATAATCGAAAGATGGCAGGGGCGAGGAGTTGGCTGGGCGCGGACTGAACAGAGGGAACAGAACCAGCAGGGCGGCGACGACCGCGACATCCGCCGCGCTCACCTGCCCCTTGGCAAACAAACAGACCAGGCAGAGGTGGCTGCCGGCGGCATCGTTATGGAGCAACTGATGAAGCGCCTGGCTGACCGAAAGGGTCCCGCTAATGAGGAGGAGGAGCGCCAGCAAACCGCTGAGCGCTGGCTTCGCCACCCGTCTTAAGCCGGAAAGTCTTGGTTCCAGTTGCAAATTTACCGCGGCAATCAAGCACACCGCCTCCGTCCGCGCAAGTGCTAGTTGAATGGGACACGGCGTGAATGATCTCAGCCATTCGAAAGAATGAGCAGTGGCAGCGCAAAGGAATGGAAGGCCGTGGCTGGCTACTGGCGCGCCAAAACCGACTCCGGACTCTTAGCTGCCAGAAAGTTCAGCCACGTTCTCATCGTCCCCGAGGAATCAAGCCCGATCCTCTTCCAGGCTTTGAGCAGCTTGAATAAGCCGGACCTCGTCAACGAATCAGAGAATTCGTTGAGGGTAAAATAGCTGAAGAAGCGTCCATCTTCCGCAATTCGTTCGCTTTGCCCTTCCTTGAGGGACACGTACAGAATGCCCTTCGGATTCAGGGCTCGCGCAAACCGGTTCAACACGTCCGATATTTCTGCATGCGGCACATGCAGAACGGAAGCGGAAGCCCAAATGCCGTCGAATTCTTCGTCAAAGGTCATCTGCTGAAAAGTCATCACGCTAGCGTTGATACCCCTGCGCCTTGCGAGTTGGACCATCGCGGGTGATGCGTCAATCGCGGTCACGCGATTACCGTGCGACATGAACGCAGCGGCATTGCGTCCGGGACCACAACCGGCATCCAGGATGTGGGCGCAGGGAGGCAACTCCCGAAGGAACGGTTCGTAAGCCGCGTTCAGAGGCAGGGTTGCGGTTCGCCCACGGAAGTGCTCGGCATATCGATCATAATACGCCCGATTGATCTGCAATGGCGTGGCCGAGGCCCAGCGGATGTTCGGTTCGGCCCGGTCGCGCTGTCTTTCGTTGCCGCGCCTATCGCTGTCGCCGCGAACCCGAAGCTCAATATTTGAGGCCTGCACCCACTCCCGGGCGCAGACGGAGGCGTCGTTGGTGCCGTCTGAGCGTCCGGGGCCGGCGGTCGGCTTCAAGAACAAAGCTGCTTCATTCATCACCGTACCTTCGCCGCGCCGCGTTACGGTTCCGTGACGCTCAGGTTACATTCACGTGGTAAATGGCCTGTGGCCGGGTCAGGATAATCAGCCTGTCGTAGGCCGAAAACTCAGCTAGACGTAGAGGGCGGCCTGGAGTTCGCGGACCATCATGCCGACGAACGGGTAGCGGCGGTCGGGGTCGCGTTCGAGGCAGCGCAGAATCACCTTCTGCAAGCTGGCCGGCAGGTCCGGATTGAGCTGGCGCGGCGCGACAAAGCCGGAGCGGTCAAGCTGTTTGGCCAGAATCTCACCCGGGGTGTCGCCCGGGAAGGGTTTTTGGTTCGTGAGCAGCTCATACGCGCTGACGCCATAGGAGAAAATATCCGCGCGCGAGCTGATCGGCTCGCCGAGCAATTGCTCGGGCGCCATGTAGGCGGGCGTGCCCGGATTCTTCTTCGACGCCTTCTTCGGCTTCTCCGGAATCGGCTGGGCGAGGTCGAAATCAACCAGGCGGACGTTGGCGTTGCGGGTGACGAGAACGTTCTCAGGCTTGAAATCCAGGTGCATGAAGCCGTTGTCGTGCATGTGTTCCAGCCCCTCGGCCATGTCAATGAGGATCTGGGCGACGTTCTCCACCAGCACCGGGTCATGCTGCGCATAAAGCTCCTTGAGGTTCGAGGCCTCGACATAATCCATCAGCAGGTAGAGCTGCCCCGCGATTTTGCCATGCTCGACGTAGCCGACGATGCGGTCGTGATCGCCGATCTTGGCAAGAATTTCGGCGCCGCGTATGAAGCGCCGCCGCGCCAGAAAGTTGAAGCGCAGGCGTTGGTGCATGCGGCGGAGGGCGTAGGGCTTTTGGCGCTCGTCGGTCGCCAGCCAGATGTCGGCCATGCCGCCGCTGTTGATGATTTCCTGCAAATAGAATCGGCCAAACGGCCCCGGCGAGGGCGTCTGGTTCGCATCCGGCTCTCTTGCTCTGCTAAACACCGGCTTTACTTATCATTGCCGCGCGCGGTTTGCTACTGGAATCAGAGGTCGGTGGCAATGGGTCGGGGCCGGCGGGAGATGGTCTGAGCGGACTGCGCCCGTCCTCGGGCGCGGCAATGTTGGAAAAGCCGTCGTCCTGTTCGAGATGAAGAAGCGCGTCGCCGACCTCCAGCGCCACTGCCGTCAAGCCTTCGACTACTGGACCAGCCTTGTCCCCAACCGCCCGCGCTAGATCGTCCTCTGCAACTTCGACCAGTTCCGCGTTTACGAGTTCGAGACGCGAATGGATGCCCCGGTGGACATACATCCGCTGCCGCCATTAACTGCCGTGCCACAACTCACGCCAATGAGCATTCCGACGAACTCCAGCCAGCACGCAATGACCCCGCGCCGCCCCAATGACGCCAACCCCTCTTGGACAGCCCGTCCCCCGACGGTGCTGCTCTGGTGTTACTACGGAGGCGCTCCGGTAGCGCTCCCATGTGGATCGCGCAATCCACTGAGATTGTTGAGCTTGCAAAGAGGCCCTTTTGCCACCTTCTTTCCTTGCACACCCCCTGCCCCTACGGGTCTGGCACGGCGCAACTACGCCGCACCTGCGGTGCGTCTCCCTTGTGGATTGCGCAACGTTCTGAGATTGCACGACTTGCGAAGTAGATTCTGCTTTCTGCCTTATGCGTTCTGCATTCTCCTCTCGGCCAATCTGCCCCTTGGCGCAGTTGCGCCCAATGAAATGGTTTTGCCCGGTCAACGGACCCGACTGGCCCAGACGCGGACGGCTCTGGACCTTTGCCCCCTCTGTGCGCCAAGCCTCCCGCTGCTCCTCCGTCAACTGCTCGCTCCAGCTCCACGCCTTTGAGGCGGCGCCGAAAGCCGCCCGCGCACGCAGTTGCCCCGCCGTGCGAGGGTCGTTGGGAACGATATACCGGCGCCGGCACTGCTTACTGCCCCGCATGTAGAAGACAAAGTCGCCGCACCGGCCACTTCGGGGAATATCGAGTATCTTCATGGCTCTTTAACACCAGCTTGCCAATTATTCGCATGACGATACCACAAGACTCCGCCAGCGCAACTGCGTCCAGAACTCCGGGATGACCGAAGGTCTGAAAGAGGCGGTCCAGAAAGATTTGTGCCTGGCCCTTCTCATCCCCGGTGATGTGGTGCTGCGCCCCGCCAACAAACTCAGTGAGTTTTTCCTCACGCGACATGGGAGGGTTTCACAGGGAAGGCTGGGTGGGTGCCAGCAGGAACTCGTGAAACGTGATGCGTGAGCCGCGCGTGCTGCCTCCGGGCCTACTGTGCGGCGGACCTGTCGACCCAACATGGTGCCGCCATTCGGGGACAGCACCCGCTGCTAGGTACGATGAGCAAAGCAAGCAGAGAGGATGCTGCTGAGTCAAGCTCTGGCGGCCACCCCCTGGACATTACTTGCGCAGGCCTTGCCAAGGCCGTGGTGAATAACTTCCTCTGAAATTCCAGCAGAATATCTTGACTCAAAGCACTGCACGTCGCTAAGGTTATGATGTTTCGGTTACCCAAACCGTATGAAGTGAACTAGAACAAGAAACTTTGCGTAGCTTTGGCTACGGGCTCGTCAGAAAACCGCGAATATTTGCGAGTCAACGGACCTGTCAAGCGCGCGCCCAATCGGGCGCGGCTTGGCGCGCTCTGTTGACGGGCGCTTCGCGGTGCCTCTGACGAGGGCGCGTTGGGTTCGCGCCCACTTCGTTTCCGTGGTCCAGGCTTCGCATGTAAAAGGAGAATACTGTTGTGAAGAACTCGATGAAACTACTGGCAAGGCAATTACGCGGGCTTCTGTTAACGGGCTTAGCCGTTGGGCTGGGAGGCCCCCTTTCTGCCCAGATGGTCCAAACTGACACGGACGAATTGGAATTAGTGCCGCGGGAACAGTTGCCAAAGTCTGGCACCTTCTGGGTGAAAGAATCGAACGGTTTTTTGCCCCCACTGCCTTGTCTGACAGGCGATGTGCTCGACGCTCCGATCTATGCCCTCCCAAACGGACAGTTCCTCGTGGACGCAACTGCAGTTCAACGCTCCACAATGAGGGCTTCGTCAATGAGTCCACCCCCTCCCCCAGGGGGTGGCGGCGGCGGCAACCCTCCGCCACCTCCACCGAACATCCGTAACTACCAGAAGTTCATCGGCCAAGTATTCTCCGTCATTGACACGAATAACGCCGCCGTGAACGACACCAATCTGTACAAGGCTTGCATTTCATTTCCCGCCCGGACCAACACGGGCGCAACGCTTCAGATTGCGCGGTATAGAACGAATTGCGTAATCATCAAGGCGAACCACTTCGATTACTCCGCTGAGACGGACCGTGACTTCGCGCTCCTCGTCTGCGATCCGGTCAACAAACCCACCTGGAAAACCATCAATCTTTCCGGCTCCTCTGACAGCCAGGACGGCTGGCTGGTACAGGGGTCGGTGCCGAATTATGAAGTCACCGACCCGATGTTCTTGATGGTCTCGAACATCAATCTGGCGTACAATGCTTTCTTCCGGGCGATCCCGTACGGTGGACCGCAGGTGCAGATTCTTGGGGCGCAACCCTACGCCACAGTGAGCAACACGCTCGCGCTTCAGGCCACGATCACGGACCTGAGCGGGACCACGACAACCAATCAGCAAATGGCGGTCACGGTGAACGGGCTTCCAGCGAGGTGCACTGTGGGTCCGAGCAATACCATTTCGCTGGATACGAAGTATGCCCAGTCCGGCAGCGAAGAGATCGAGGTCGCGGCCAGTAGCCTCCCGGTCGCGTTCGATCCCCAGAATCCCCCAATGGATGCTCGACTGATTTGGGCCACGACAGCCGCTCTGCCGCTCGACTTCGAAAACCGGGCTTTCTTGGTCAACGCAAGCGACATGTGCTCCCCTGACATGGGAACCAACTACATTGCCTTTGGGGTCAACCAAGCGGGCAACATATCAGCTACGATCTCAGAACCGTCCAGTGGCAGGCTCTTAGCGAGCTATGGCGGCTACGTCCCCTACGCAACAACTTTGCACCTCATTTGGAATTTCACCGAGGCCAATGGAGTCACGCCGTATACGAATGACACCTACAAGGTCCACTTCGTGGCGTCTGGCGCCGCCACACTCGATCTGACCAACCGAATTGACCGACAGGGTGTACGCGGGGGGCGCAGGAACTATCCTTAGCTACTGCAAGGATAACCCGGCTACCGACCAGACGGGACTTGCCCAGTGGGGAAACGACCAAGCTGACACTTGGATCGGCCAGACACTCGCTTTCTTGTACAACGACATCTACGACCAATTGGGTCTCACCGAGTACTACAGTTGGGACGTAGGTCCGGGCCGTAACATCACTACGGGGTATGTTGACGACTGGACTCCCAGCAACGGCTGGCGCCAGTTCATGCAGGAGAAACTCGGGAGCATGCTCTACTCGGACGCAACCTTAGGCCCGCTGCACGGCAACCCGGCAACGTGCGGGGGCGTGGGACTGGGCAACCACCTATCCTCAAGGGATATTGTCAACTGGACTGCGGCGGCGGGCGCCAATTGGAGGATGAGGAAAGTTGCATGCTGGTGGTGCAATTCATACGGCAGCGGCACGGTCACAAATGCTTTTCCCGATTTCGCTACGGCGTTCGGCATCCGCCCCAAAGCGATGCAGGATTCCACGTTGATGAAAAAGAACGCCGGCTTATTCTGGATCGAGCACCTGCAGGACGAGGCTGGCCGGAGTTGGTCCATTGCTGAGGCGGCATGCGCCTTCGACCAGGCGTGGGTTTGCGGTCCTAACGCCATCCCGGGCGGGTGTGACCCAACCTGGGCCATCTGGCGCACACTCAATGACTTCTTGGGGCAGTACTCGGCACTGTGGAAGTATCAACCATATTTGGAGGGGTTCTATTGGCTGCCTTACTCATCCATGTACGATGCCGAACTAATGGGAGATGTCCTCACACACGTCCACCAGTAGGTCTATGCCGGCCTCGCTGAGCCGAGCCTTGTTGATCGCCGGTCTCGTGGTTGCGGCGGCCGGCCTTTGGCTGCTGAGGCCGAGAACGCCGCAGCCCGACAAGCCGGGTGCCCTGCCCCCGGCCGGCTTGGAGCTATCCCCTTCGGCGCCACCTCGGGTCGCGCCACCTGAGGTGGCAGGGGCAGGGCGCGGCAGCAGCCCTGCCCAGTCTGCGCCGCAGACTCCGCCGCGCCTCAAGAAGCCCGCTTCCGAGCTGCGGGCTGATGAGCAAGCGGCGTTTGCAAAGGAATTCGTCGAGAAGCTCAAACCAGCTGTCGAGCACTGGAGCAAAATCTACGAGGGCCACCTGCCGTTCCGGCCTGAGGAGGTGACCCCAGACAAGTTCCGGGAGAGGTTCGGCGACAGCCCTGCGCTCTACGACTACGGATTCGTCATTAACGGCACCACCCTGAGCGTCGTGGATTACCACGGGGAGGTTTTTGTCGCTTACTTGATGTCGCCTGCGGCGGCCTTGCTCCTCCAGATTCCAAAGAACCCCGAGCCACCAAAGCCGGTGTCAGTTACCAGAGAGGAGGTCCTGCGTTTACTCAAGGCGGATTCCGGACGAGACTTCCCGCCCGAGCAGATCACGTGGCACCCTACGGCCTACGCGGGGGCGATGAACGGCGGGGTATCAGTTGATGTGGGCGAGGGCGTTAATGGCCCACATGCCCCGTTCCCCAGATACTCGATGGTCTTCGGGCCGGACGGCAATCTGGCTTGCTATGGCCGGAGGTTAATCAAGTAGCAAATGTGCCGAAGCCGAGGCCAAGGTTGGTAATCTAGCCGGCCCTCCACAACAACCAATCGAGCCCTCAGCTGATGCCTAAATGAGACTGACCGGAATATTTCGCCAGATGGCAGGAACGCTCTGTCTGATAACCGGAGGCCTCGCGCTAGTGCTCGCCGTGCGCCAAAAGTAACTGTTACCCGAGAACGGGTATCGTTGTGCCAGAAGGGTGTTACCCTCTGGCTCTTGTTCATGGTTAACTGATTCTTCGCTTGGAAGCGAGCTAAAACGAGCA
>Ga0187880_1001862_pt1 | contig 16597 bp, 14 predicted proteins | sample June2016WEW_19_4_FD_132998 | JGI IMG/M metagenome (GOLD analysis project Ga0187880, IMG submission 132998) | Peatland microbial communities from SPRUCE experiment site at the Marcell Experimental Forest, Minnesota, USA - June2016WEW_19_40 | ecosystem: Environmental > Terrestrial > Soil >...
ACCGCTGGATTTGAACGGGAGGTTCAATTCCGAGGTGCTTCGGACATCTCTGGTTTCGGGGGCGTGGGCGTTTGCTCCGGAGTCACACTGCCGGTGGCAGCTTGCGCAAATGCCCCGTAACGCACGTGTCCTTCTCCAGCAGACCCACCAGAACCAGGGCCCTTCATTCTCAAAGATCAATCTCACCTCGAAGAGCTAGAATGGAGAATGGGCATCTGTGGGAGAATCCGTGCAGCCGCCGGGCCAGTTTGCCCTCGGCGAGTTTCGACATTTGAACGTCCAGGTCTGGATTCTCATGGATCGCTGCTGTTGCGTTTGGCGGGCAGATGACACCATTCGCACAGCACCCAACGTTGTTGGTTTTTGGCAAAGGTTATTCTGTAACGGGGCCACTGGGAGGGGTCCTTCTTCCAGGTTATCTCGGCCGCCCGCACCGCCTCCGCCAAGAGTGGGAGGTATTCTCTGAGCGCAAACGCCATGAGCGGTATCGCTCCAAATGAGGTGGAGAAGAAGCACGGCGATAATCGCCGCCACCCCCTTCTTTATGGGAATTGCCGCCCTCAAATTTAAGTCAGGAGACATGGAGGCTATGGGCAAAAACCTGGGCGGCTCCGTCATGCTCTTCCTGGTCCCGAAGATCGTCGAAACGATTATCACCTGGGCAGCCAAATAAGGGATACTGCGGAAAAGCTTGGAAACTGAGCCTTTCCGTAACCCCAAACACCCGAGAAAGCCCAGTCGGTGTTAGGGACTACAGCGCCCCGCCCCTCACAGGCTTCTTGGGAAGGCGAGGATTGATGCGTCGGTTCGATTCCGACTCCTGCCTCCAAACTCTGCTTAAATTGGCTAATCCAAGTTTAATTCATCGTTCAGCGCGTTGACAAACGAGGATTGTGGTGCTGACTATGATCATTTCGCGGCGGGGACGACGATGTCCGCGGCTCTGTCTCCGCCTCTTGCACCAGCCTACAGGACGGTTAAGGTTGTGGGCTGACCACACGAGCTCGATAGAACTGCGAGGAATAGTTTCCGGCATTTGTGTCCGAGAACTCAAAAGAGCCGAATGCGGATTGGTTCGTATAAATTGGAATCCATTGGCTCAAGTCCGCCGAGACGTCAACAACCACGGCTCCCTGTCCGGTCAGCCCGAGTATCGGAGTTCGAAAAACGCCATTGCTGAACTGAATGCTCCCGGCCGCCGTTCCAAAGCACACCGGAACCCCAAGAACACTGAGTGTCGCAAGGGCGCTCGTCACCGAGCCTGAACCGCTCGTGATGACAACGTCGTAGTAGCCAGCGTTGATTTGTGATACCGGCTCCAATGCCAAGTAAAAGTTCGTTGCGTTCGGAATCGGGTTTGTCTGGTTAAAAAACCATCGGTATGCGAGAAGCGGGGTGCCCTGAACGCCAACCTGAAACGACCCGCTGCCGCCAATGAAAACCGAGTCGCTCGCGGGTTGAGAGCTTATGACAATACCATTTGTGGGAGTGGGTAGGGCAATGATACTCACGTCGTCCAAGAAGAACGTACCGCCGCTCATCACTCCTGCGAAGGTAAATACCGAATTCGTGGACGTTGCAAGGGCGGTGAAGGTTTCCAGTTGGTAGCCAAATGCGCCGGCTGGGTAAGTGTTGGAAAAGCCGACTACGCCTCCGAAGGTCGCCGTGATGACGGCACCAGGGGCCGAATAACCGTTGGCGGCCAGCCAAAAGTTAATAGAATATGAGCCGCCGGGAATCGTCGCGATTGCCTGGCTTACGGACCCTGTGGCGATATTCACGAAGGCCGCGGAATTCCCAGTGTGTGGAGCGGGTGTCACGCCTGAATCACCAACAAAAGTCCAGCCCGACCTCATCTGTTCGAATCCCGGGTTAGTTACCAAATTCGTCGGTTGAGGCGCAACCGTTAAAGTGCCGTTCACAAACGTGACGCTGTAATTCGTGGCGCGATTGTATGGGTCCACCAGGCTCGTCACGATCGGATATGCTCCATTGGGGCTATTCATTGTCGCGCTGCAGCTGAACGTCGCGCCGATCACATCCCTGTTAGTCAGGCCGCTTATCGTTCCGGTGAAAATCGGGTTTGTCTGGCCGAAGGCGCGACTTGCGTTCGAGGCCATCACGGTCAATGCGGCGGGCACCACGATAATGCTAACAGCGTTGGTTACCGGGCTATATTCAACGGAATCGTAAGGCGTAAAAACAGTTGAAAGTGTATTCGTTCCCAGACTCAAAAGAGAACCATTCGTTGGGAAGTATGCAAACCACCCCTGGACATTTGCGGTAGCGTGCAACTGATTTGAGCTAAGCGCGGTTCCGTAGGGAATGGGCGCTGGATTTGTCCAATTGATCACCAATGGCAGCGGTCCAATCATAGTTGCACCGCCGAAGTTTGTGCCAATGTCCGGATCGTCTGGAAGGGTGGAGTCGCCTAAAACCGTCGTGCCTTGGGTGGTTTGGTAAGTGTACCAGTAAACTGGAGAGCCGAAGTAGGCGATGATATTACCATTCTGGTCAAGACCGACAAGCTGGGTGCTGAACGCTTGGTAGCCGCCTTGCGCAAAATACCCTGGCGGCTTATGGGGAGAGTCCACAAAATCGAGTTCTGTCGCGGAAGGCCGAGCCATGTTTGCTGTGGATGACGTTGCAAAACTGACGTCGTAATACGCGCCGCTCGTCTGGTCTCCCTCGCCAACGGCATATTTTACCTGCTGGGGCGGCATTCCAAGCGCTGGCGCGGCGTAGTACCGCCCTGATCCCGAAGCCGCTTGCGGTAATGGGTCGGGCAACCCAGCGGTCGGGAATTGCCCGTTACCGTCAACGACAACTTGTCCGTTATCAATTATCTGCCACGATGGCGGCACAGCAATGATTGTATTCACAAAGTTAAGGCTCGAAACGCCCAATGTTTCCGCTGCAGACTCGATTGTTTCTCCGTCTTGGGGAATAAAGGAGATTTTGATGAAGTACGGGTGGTTGGGAATCGAGCTCGGAATTATTTGCGGTGCTGAGATTGCACCTTTAAGGAGGCTGCTCTGTGCAGCCGTGGCGGGACTGAAGCTCACGTTTACCGAAAACCCTCCCGAATTTCCATAGGTGTATCCGCTGACGACGTAAGGGATTTTGTTGTTGCTTTGGTCGAAGGCGGGGAGAAATCCGTACCTGCCGGGCAGCCCCTTCATATTTGAGGCGGGGCTTGCCGCGGTGTACATGCACGTTTGGTCTAATTCAAAACCGGCCGAAAAGCTTGCATGGCCAAGTCCGTAAATCCAGCCGTTCGCGCCCAGGGCGCCATTGTAGCCTTGGCCGCTTGAGCCGGCAGCGCTCAAGGTCGTCGCTCCGATCTGCCACGTGCAAGTCGCCCAACCTTCCGCCGTGAGGCCGGACGGGTCGCTCGGAGTCGAAACGACATTCTTCGAGGCGAAAAAAGCGTCGGGCGAGATAGGGCCTGTTGGAGGGGCGGATTGGCTCGGACCGCTTGTAAAATCGGCACCGGCTGTCGCGAGTCCGCTAACGATTGTAAGTGCGCCTTTACTTGGAGTGCATGTCAAGACAAGCCCGAGCACCGCGATGGTTACGATTTGTCGATGGGTTGCATGCATGGTATTCATATTGGAATTCGGTTCAGTGTTCGATTAATTGCGATCTATTGCATTCAGACTTGCCATCTCTGGCAGGCGCGGCGGAAGACCCGACGCCAAAGCAAGAACTTATCCGCTAATGCCGAGCCGCGAAGTTCGCAGAATTGTACGCGTTGCAGCCCGTCGTCATCTGTCTCGAGAAATACCATGGTCATTCGATAAACCGGCTCAATGAGATAACTACTCCCACACCAGCCCGCACTGTTACAACTTGGGTAACGATCCTGGTTCCCTGGTGAACGATAACTTCCACGGTTTTCACGGTTTGCGTTTCTTGGTCCTGAGTATCAGGACGCCGCATGAGCGTGATGATTAGGCGTTGTGCCCCTCCTTGCGGGCTTTCTCATCGAAGTCTGCGCTGAAACGTGCCGCGCCAGCATTGCAGCCATTAAGGAACCCGCCAAGTCAGCTGTTGCCAGTTTGGACAATCCAACGGAACCGAGCATGCAGAGGTTAGCAACCGCCGTGACTGGCATAATGTTTTTCTCTCGCATTGTCATTTCAGCGCTTATGAATGAACCTTACCCGCCTCTGGGCGAGTTGAGCGCGTACTGCTCCTCCACGATGCACATATTAGGTTACTGCAACTTCAATTGCGCATCGTGGATTACCACGCTGTTAAGAAATGGAATAAAGGCCTTATTTTCCAATTCGTGGAACGACGCTTGTTTAGCACGTAGCCGGACGGCGATAAATGCACTTTCATTGCTGAAATATACGGCGTCCTCCACCATGTCAGCGTTTTTGTCACTATAGGACACTCGTATTTTCATTCCCGCACTGCGGTTGAATTTAACTACTCCCGCAACTAGGTGATCCATGTCTTCATACTTGTAGGACATAAGCTTGCCATCCGACCGCACCCATTGTTCCGGATTTAAGGACATTATACCGATGGGGAACTTGCCCTGAGCAAAAAGGAGCACTTCAATGTGCCCTTGCGTACTCTCATAATCGGGGCTCACCCAATTGAAGTGGAACGAAGGCTTTGTCTCGACTTTGTCGGCCACCAATTTTTCAATAAAAGGATGTTCCTCCCCGATTACAAAAGGAACTTCCCATGTCGATCCGCCGCTTTTTGGTGGGGGTATGGTGATACTGCGGGCAGCAAGCCAGTTGCTAATCGTTTGCGAGGTGGTTCGTCTTTCGACCAATTGTTTGGCACCTTGCTCACTCATGGAGCGCAATTTCTCGATTTCAGGCTCGCGTATTCCGTCACGCCGGAGAATCGCAATACCGTCCGGCAAAAGCCTTACCTCTCCGACGTAGAGGCGGAATTCGAACACTTCGATACTATTGGTGTCTCCGAGCATCTGGGCGACCACAGATATCAACTTGGCCTTGGTCACAGCCGACGCCAAGATTGGTATGTTCGGATCGTTGAACTGCCCGGCTTTGATCTTGATCATTGCCAAAGTGGCTTCTTGTGTCATCCCCACCGGCAGCCCGTATGGCCCCTCCACCTTCCCGTCGTCGGGAAGAGTAGGCAATTGGGCGAAGATGTTGGTGGCCACGATTAGGCTTAAAAGGCTATTGACGCAACAAATAGCCCTCATGGTTGAGGAACATCCTTGAAACCCAAAACGTTTAAATCGAGTTAGCCGCCTGCGCGCTATGTGTTTCATAATCGTTCCTGTAGCCGGAGGCACTGTGGAATAGCGGTGTTGTCGGCCGTTTATCACTGTGTCCTTTTGGGCAGTTGTGTTGAAAGCAATGTTAGAACTGGCTTTGGCCGTCGGTCCTTGTCCCAAGCTCCCCAGTGAGCTTCCGCAGATGCAAATTCAGATTGCTGGGTAATGCTTTTGAAAGGAAGATCGAATGCCTCGAAAAAAGCGATGGCTTGATTTGTCGAATTGAGCTCTCGTTGGAGCGCCTGTGCCCAATAGTTGGATTGAAGAGCTTCAGTAAATGGTTCAGGTCCTGACGGCATGCCATGCTCTTTCACCAACAGCGGCTTGGGATAAATGCCCCTTAAAGCCTGTGTTCGTTCAACGAGCCAATCCAATGCTGCTGGAACGTCCTCACGATTCTTGCTTTCAAAAATCCAATGCACGTTCGGTGAGTGGAGGTCTGTGATGTGGCACAAGGCATCATTGCCATAGCCTGAAATGGGCTCACTGGTGCTGATAGGCATTCCTGGCGCGGCTGATTTCACTAGTTTAATTGCAGCCTCTAAGGGTTCCCATTCACCTCCACGCGATAAAGTTTCGTTTCCGACGATTATTCCGACCACAGTATCCGGAAATCCACGTGCCAAGCGCACAGAAGTCTCGATTTCGACCACAGAATGAATGTCCCAAACACCTACGATGACTCGCATATCCAGGTCGTGCGCCACTGGGACGATGCGGTCGAGTCCCATTCGAGGATCGCATGAATACGTGACGATTGCCGAGAACCGAGTGCGAACTACGCGAAGATCGTCTCGAATGCTGTCCTCACCAATCGGTTCCGGGTTCGTCGCAGTCGGATTGAATTGACTTGGAGAATAGGCCACGAACCGATCGGAGGTGAAAGCAGACGACAATCGCCTCAATCCGGCTTTGCTGTCATCGGGGCTGAAAGTCAGTCGGCCTGAGATGAGCGACCTGTGCCAAAAGACACCTATCAAAACTCCCAGCGCGAATGCGATCGCAATGGTAATACCGGGGCGCTTCGAAGTGGGTGTCATTGAATTAATGGCTTTCGGCTTGCGAGCGCTCTGATCACGGGCTAACGCCATTACTCCAGGAAGATCGTGTCGAGGTAAAATGTCGTATCACCCGTTCCCTCTTGCATAACTTTCTTACATACAACGGTGAAGGCGTTAGAGACTCTGCTCAAGTCGCTTGCCCTATATTTATCCAAAGGCAGTTCGAACCGTTGCCAGTCTGTTGTCAGTCGAAGCCAACTCGACTCGGCAGGGAATTGTGTGCTATCGCCGTACTTTTTGTCTCCAAGAATCCCAAACTTTACTTGTATCCGCTCTTTTCCAGTCTCGCCCCGGGCATAGAACAGGAGCCTTTTCTTTTTGAGCCCCGAAAAATCATAGTGATCTCCTCGGTTGTCTTCTCCCCACCATGGCGGGGCATCCGGCCCGCTAAGAAATGCAACTCCGCACCAAAACGGGTCGGCCCACTTGATGCTCAGCTTTATGCATGTGCCGTCACTGGCCTTCTCACCTTCCTCCGGGTTTGGCTTTACTTTGCACTCGGGATCGATTTTGACCATTTGCGCCGCCTCCGCTGGCATGAAGCCGTAAGGGACAAAGGGCATGGCGCCGGCGGGAGCGTCTTTGCTATATAGGTAGAACCTTCCTGCCGAATCGTAGTTCGGCTTTCTGTCTTCGGCAGATGTGGTATTTAACCATGCAATAGCGGTGGTCGTGGCGAGCGCCAACGTGAGCGATGTGGATGTGAATGTTTTCATAATTAGGATATATTTTGGTTACTCAAAAAACAGGTTATCCAGGTAAACTTCGATGGGCGCGTCCTTATCCAATTGATTTTCCTTTTTGACAATGAACGCCAGAGAACAGAACCTTTCAAAATCATTATGTTTGGGGTTGGTAATGCTGTCGCCGCATATTTGGCAGACACCAGCCGCATCGCGGTTAGCGTCACAAGAGTGCGGCTCAGCAAAAGGCTCCATATTAACTGAGAAATTCTGCCAAGTGCTCGTCAGGGAAAAACTGTCGTTGGGTGCGCCATCCACGGGAATCGGATAGGCAAGAGTATCGCCGAGTGGCAAGGTCTTTTTGTCCTTGTCGCGAGCGAGAAACCCAAATTTCAACCTGATTACTGTGCCTTGCCTCGGGGAGCGGGCGGAGAAATGAAAGCGGTGGAATTTGCGAGGCGATTCTAGGTTGTAATAGCGGCCACGATTATCCGCCGCCCACCACAAAGGACCGTCGCCGCCGCTCGCGACCCATCCCAAGCCTGCCCAAGTCGCATTCCAAGACTGATCCTTCGCGTTGCCTTTCCACATAATTTGCCACCGTATGCAAGTTCCCCGGCCACCTTCCGGCTCAGTCTCTGATTTCAGGTCAAGCTGCATCATTTGAGCAACGAGTTGCGGTGCAATCTCCCGGTCTTTCCTCGCGTTGCCCCACATCCAATGGTCCGGAAGAAGTGGAAGCACGGTCTCGTCGTCGATGTCGCTGTAAATGACGAAGCGACCCGACGAGTCAAGGGGCGGACTCAGGATCTGTTCTGCGCCAATCTTGTCACCTCTCTCGGTTGGCACCTGCACAGCGCGCAGGAAGGGCGTGTCCAGCAGATTCGAACTCTCATTGCCAAATATTTGCGGGGATTGGTACGTGCTCGCAAGGCTTCCACCCATTCCACCCACGGCAGTGCGTTGCCGCAGTTTGGCTTGGGCGTAATGGAAGGCCTCACCCCACGAGATAATTCCATCCCGGTTTGCGTCCGCTGACGAGACTAAAACACCGCCTTCCGGCACGGTTTGGTAACGCGACTCTAACAGATAGTATGTGAACAGGCCGTGCGGCTCTTTTGCCTCTGGGACGGCCAAGACATCGGTTGTCGGGCGCAGCCGCTCGTATGCCAGTCCACCCTCCGCTGCGGCGGAGAGAATCATCCAATTCTTTGCATGGTTGTTGAGAGTTTTGATGAAATCTTGGGAGGGGTTGTTTGCCGCCGCCTTGCAAGCGTCCACGACCAGGATGAACGACTTAAAATTCACGCCCGAACTTGCAACGACCTCCGAAAACTGTTCCAGAGTCAAGCCCGAGAGCTTCGCGTCGCTCGAAGCGTCCTGCGGCAACAGGTAAGCCTGGTCACCTACGCCGACGCCGTGCCCGGACCAGAAGATCACAAGCTGCCCGCCTTCGGCCGATTTGGGCAGTTGGCTGAACTCGCGAAGAATATTCTGGCGCGTGGGGAAAAGCCTTGGATCGCCGCCGGGCGTTAGTCGCCTCACTACGGAATAGTCGCCTCCCAAAAGATCCGCCACTCGGTTCGCGTCGTTCACGGCTCCTTGCAAATTCGGAAGGCCCGTGTCGGGCGAATAGAGGTTGACACCAATGGCAAAGAGGACGCGTTCCTTCCCATTGCTGGCACCGGCCGGCATGTCGGCAGCGGCGGCGCACCAGAGATTCATGAGCAGACAAGCACAGAGAAGCCACGCCCGCGTTAGCGAAATCATCCCACCCTGGGTGAACGCAGAGTTGTGAGAACGCCTTCTGGACGGAATATAATGGAGGAGCGGATTCATTTTTGAGGATTCCCATTCTTAAAAGGTTGAAGCCATGACTGGACGTTTGTCACAACCTGCCATTCTCCGCGATGGGCGAGCAGGCATTGCACAAAAGCAGAAGGTTGGTCCGAGGAAGCATCACCGCCAAGTTGCACGACAATAGTTCGAGACTGCAATTTTAGCTGGGACTCGGACACTGCCTTGGAAAGCTGCTCAAGTGTTAAGCCGCCGGCCTCAGGATGCGTGGCTGCATCTTGTGGCAGCAAATACGCTTGGCCGTTCACACAAGAACCCTTTCCACCCCAAAAGATTGTCAAGCGACCCCCATCAGCTGATTTGGGCAATTGGCTCAACTCGCAGACTATGTTCAAAAGAGTTGGACGGGTTTCCGGAAACCCATCGGATGTCATTACCCGAATAACGAAGTGGGAGGCTCCTAATTCGTCTGCAATCAGTTTTGCATTGGCGACTGCATCGCCATAGCCGACAACGACCGCCACGCGTCGTTCACTTTCGTTCGTTGTGCCCCGAGAAGCGAGAAGGACCGGGGCCGGCGTTGTTCCTTGAGGCTGGGCTGGCGAGAACGGAATGACGTTTGACGAACCTGTGGCGATATTATATGGCTGAGAGCGAGAAATCCCAGGAGCGTGGAACAGCCATACTGCCGCCAACAGGAGCAACGCAAGCGCGCTTCCCGCAGCTAGTGCCTGGCAATAGCGGACAAAAAGTGAAACGAAATCCAAAGGGAGAGCAGATGCAGATTTGGTAAGCGAGCCTTGCGCCGACCTGACCAGCGAGCGCAGTTCCAGCACCTCTTTTCTGCATGCCGAACATCGCGTCAAGTGCCAGACATTTCGAGGTGAAAGCAAAAAATTCCAGCGCCCCTCAGAAACTGCCGCAATTTTCTCGTCAGATAAGCAGCTGCGGAATTGACGACCCTCAGAACGAACTGCATCAAGAGCTGTGTCTAATCGCATGACACCAGCTTGCCGGTCTGCTTCGGCTTCTGTCAGGATGCGACGGATTTCAGTTTGGGGATCTTTCATGGGTTAAAAAAGATTTTAAGCTCTTATTCAAATTATCCACTGCTCCGTGAACGGCCACCCTAAGAGACCCTACCGACCTGCCAGTCACTTTTGCTGCCTCTTCGTACGTTTTGCCCTCAAGCCAGAACAAGACCAAGGCTTCACGTTGACCTTCTGGCAATTTATTTATCGCATCGTCCAGCTTGGCCTTTTCAATTTTGAAGTCGGCGACATCAGCTGCCAAACGCGCGGCAGTGTCAGGGTGTGACCCGGACTCGATCTGCTCTCGTTGTTCGTCAGGTAGATCGGAAAAGTAAATAATGGCGCTCCGGCGTCTATATATTCCCCGAAGATGGCCATTCATTGTATTATATGCGATTCTCGCAAGAAACCAGCGAACGGATGCATCGCCTCTGAAACGAGGCAGGCTGGCCCAAAACCCCTCCCAAACTGTCCAAAAGACTTCTTCCACTTCGGAAGACGGCACCTTGCCTTTGACAATGTTCTCCAGGAAAACCGAATGACGCTTAACCAACTCACAAAACTCGACTTCAACCGCAGATGGCGAGGGCGCGGCCTTTATTCTCAAGACCAATTGCGAATCGGACAGCGCACTCAGTTCAGGCATAGATGTGAAACTCTCCCGGCGCTTTTTCATCGTCGGAAGAGTTTGCGCAAGGTTTGCACCGGCAATGCACGTTGTCACGCTTGTAAAGTTGTGTTCCACGCAAAAAGGTTAGCTGATTTTTCTGGAAATCTTTTGTTCGTTAAGGCTGACCGTTTCGCTGCTCCGGTTACTACCCCTACGTAACCACGCGGCCCCGCCAAGGATCGTGGTCCAGAAACGATGAAATCCCGAAAAGCAATAAGATTCTCACATTCTACGACGTTCTTTCGCGTCTGGAACCAAGGAAGTCGGGATTCTGTGCCGTGTCTGGCTTAAAAGTGCCAGACCAACCCGGCGTTGAACCCGACCCCGTTCTTGCCGAAGAGAATGGTCCCCTCAATCGCGCTGCTGTCTGTCATGCGCCAACCAAGTTTGGGGCCACCCGCGGGGACGAGAACCCACTTGGCGGACTCAGATTGGAAATTGCTGTAACGATCCCAGCCGTTGTTTACGTAAACCCCTGCGAAATCACCGGCGATCCCAGCGTAAAAATGCCTGGAGAAGCTGTAATTTAATCCGATAGTTGCGTCAAAGCCCCAGTTGGAGTCCGTGTAGATGAAGGCCGCGTTGGCGGCAGGGCGGTTGTCGTTGGCATTCTGACGGTCGTCCAAATTCATGCCCGAGGAGGCCGCCCCATTGTCTGAGGTGTACGCGAATAGTCCGGCGGCGTCGAGATTGAGGGTCCACTTACTCTTAGCCGCCAGCAGCGTCTCATAACGGAGGCCGAAATTAATGTATTGCGCGCGGTTCAAGCTGGTCGTTCCGGCTGACCCGGGCACATTGGCATTTGGTAGGAAGCTGTCGCCGGGATTGGTATCGTGGGCGAAGGTCTGTTTGACCGGGACGCTCTTGTAGCCCAGCAGCAACCCGAAACCACTTGGGGTGCCGGCATCGGAATTCAGTGTGGCTGGAGTTTCCTGCGCGCGGGCCGCGCAAGCCATTAGCATGATCATTGGGGCGATTGGAAGTTTCATTTTTCCTTTCGAGTTGTGTTGTAGGTTTGACTTTGAAATTGAGATTTCACATTTGGATTCTTGCTTACGACCGGCGTGGCCTTTTTCTTGACACTGACCTTTCTCCACAAATTTACATGGCCGTGACACGCTTCCGGCGCTTTTCATCAACGGAAGAGCTTGCGCAAGGGCCGCACCGCCAGTGCACGTTGTCACGCTTGTAAAGTTGTGCTTCGCGCAAAAAGGTTAGCTGAATTTTCCGAATATCTTTTTCCCTTGGGGCTAACCGTTTCGCTGGTCCGGTTACTATCCCTACGTGACAACGGGCCCGGCCGCACCGAGCCTCGTCGTCCGGAAGCAGTGAACTCAAATGACCACATGAAAACACGCTTGAACGTCTTCGACGGAACCCAATTCGAATCAGGGCGCTGCCCTGATTGCCCGACGCGCGCCAACGGTGATAACGCCCCTGCATCCTCGGCAGGTCATCTTGACGCTGACCGAATCCACAAATGCCTCGCCCGTCCTCGTTTCGCGCCGCCTCCCCCCATGAACCACGGACTGGCGCTCGCGGCGGCGATGAACGACTCCCCGGAAGCCGCCACACGCCTGCGCACAACCGTTGAATCAAGTTTCAATGAGACTGCGGGGCGCGACGAGGAGCTGTTTCACCACCTTGAAGGCGACTTGGTGGCCAACCAGAGAGGTAATTCCAGCGAAATCACCAGGCACGAAGAAACACTGGAAGGCACTGACCCCTTCATTGAAATCCCCGGAGATGGCATACCCTGGACGGTTGGAGAGATGGCGAAGGTAGGCAGCCTATGGGTGGTTTCCCTCATCCTGTTGTTCGTCGGAATCTTGGCCATCGGCACCATTCTGGTAAATAGCGGTATCGCGGGTTTTGAGCCTGGCACAGTCTGGCCGTACCTGTTCTCGGCTGTTCCGGCTGCATCTGCCTGGGGGATTAAGAGCATGGCACTGGGAATTGGTTTGCAGGTTTGGCGCCGCCGCCTGATGGTCTTGATTCTTGGTGTCGGAGCCTTGTTGGTCGTGCTCTGGTCATACCTGTTGGTTCAAACCTTTGGGGGCGGGATGACCGCATCGCTGTCGGATGTCGTGGGTGCCGTCGTCGCAGGGGCGACGGGTTCTTCCTCTGCCGGGGGCGACACTGGAAAGTGGCTTCTTTTCGTCGGCCTTGTCGCTGAGTCCTTGCTGGCCGGTGGGCTGTTCATGGCCATCGAACTTATTTGCGACCGGCACCACGGGCCAAAGACGGTGCCCAACCCTCGTTATGTCCCGGTTCGCGAAGCTCTATTGAAATGTCGCGCCAAGCAATCGGCCATCAACGAACTCCTCGGGCTGGTTCGCGGTCGCTTGAGCGAAATCGCGCATGGCCGGGCAGCATATGTCGGTCAGGCAATGACGCTTTACGAGGCGGCACGGCAGACAATTGCCCACCGCGCACAGTTGGCGGATTTTCTCAAAACCGCCGGCCTGCTTCCGGCCGGCCGTTCAAACCCAAATGAATCAGTTATCAACCCGACATAACCGCAACCCAAAATGCCCAAAAGAATAGAAATCATTATGAAAATAACAAAAATCGTATTGTCCGTCCTTTCCTTCCTCGTCCTTACGTGTGCTCGCGGCCAGCAAACTACCGGTCCCGAGTCGCGTTTGTTTATCGTGGGAGTACCCCACAAGATTGATACCCAGAGCCAGTCGAATATCCTGACTCCCTGCCTAAGCTTGTTACTGCAGGGCAGCAAGCCGGCCGACAGGATTCTCTATATGGATGCTCAAAATCTTCAAGTTATCGCGGACGCGACGATTCCCGATGGAAAGCAGTTCGCGAGCAATCCCAGAGCGCGCGCGGTTCGGTTACAGTCCCCAATCGCGGCGCTGAAACGGTATTCAATTTCGGCTATAGCCGACAGAGCGGACTCGAATGAAATTAACCGAATCCGCGTGCCGCAGTTTCTTGAAATGGTTGGCAGCCATTTTCGTGGCGATCCCCGAAAACCCACGGTTTTGCTGCTGGGCCGGCCGTTCTACGAGGACGAGCGCGACAGTGCGTTCACATTCGGCACTAATGGACTTTGCCCCTCTGATGGGCACATTCTGACCAATTCGTGCAGCGTATTCGGGACGGCCCACAAGCTTGGGATTTTGAACGGCGTGTCAGCAATTCATTGGGCTTACTTGGACGATGGCCTTTTCAGGGATGATCATGCTCGGAGTGTCATCCGGAGATTTTGGGCGATTTACGTGGACCGTTTGGGCTCAACGCTCACTTCTTGGGTGAGTGCCTCTGAAATTGCTTTCGACCGGGCGGTCCGCGATGTGCGTGATCCAGTAACGGAGGAGAAGCTGGATGAACACGACCGCGCAATCGAAATGCGGCGCACCGACTTCATTCGCGTTTACGATCAAGGGCCGCCCGCCAAGCCCATCCCAGCGTCCACCCGCAGTGGTGACCAAACTCAAGCCCCCACAGGTGTATCAGTAACCAATACTCCTCTCGATTCAGCCTTGATTCAAATTCCGACACCTACGAACGGTGAAATCAGCGTCGCCGCTGCGTGGGTGGTGGAGGGGGAAGGCGGGGAACAAGGCGGCGAACGTCCCGACGTGGATTTATATTTCTTTTCACCTGGTTCGCCAACGCTTTGCTTTAGGCGGACAACCGTCGACACCAGCTTTGGCACCATGCGGTACTTGCGCGATTCACAAGCACCGCAAACCAGCCTTGATGAGAAGGACAAGAAGGCGGCGTGGGAGGCCATCGTCCTTCCTGCTGGGACTCCTCTCGACAAATGCGAATGCTACGTGAACCTTTTTCGTGGGGCGTCAAGGGCCGTGACTGGTGTCGTGGAAGTTGCTGATGGAACGAAATCGGTCAAGATTCCGTTCCGATTTCCCGAATCAAGCGGAAACCGGGGTGCGGATGCTGAGACTCGCCCTAAACCCTACTGGGAGAAAATTGAATTGAGCGTGTTTTCCTCCCGCAATTAAGCTTGGTTTTCAAATTCCCCAACCAGAGAAAAACCCAGGCGGTTTGGAAAAGAACGGCTTGCAACCCAGGTCAGAGGCATCAATATCACGAAATGAGCAAGCCAACAAATCGAAGGCCCTGGCAAAACCCGTCCTGTTCTAAACCTCCCCGTTTCCGGCATTGGCGAAAATTCATGCTGCTCTTTATACTTGCCCACTGGTGCGGAACAAACCCTGTCCTGGCATCGGATTTTTTTGATGCCGTCAATAAAGGTGATGTAAAAGCGGTCGCCGTTTTTTTACGCGACGACCCAAGCCTGGCCACCAACAGCGAAGACAACGCGACACCCCTGCACCTGGCGGCCCAAGCCGACCGCGCCGAACTCGTCAACCTCCTGTTAGCTTACCATGCCGATGTCGCCGCCAAGGACGACAAGGGCTGCAACCCGTTGCACAAAGCCGCGCTTTATACCGCAACCAATGCGATGGCGCTCCTGTTAGCCCAACACCCCGAGGTCAACGCGACCAACAGTTATGGGGAAACCCCGCTGCACTACGCGGTCATGAGAGACACCGCCGGCATCGCGGCCACTAAGATTGATGCCGAGCAGGAAAGCCACCGACGCGCCGTCGCCCTGCTATTGGCGCACGGTGCAACCGTGGGCGCCAAAGACAAGGCAGGCAACACGCCGCTGCATTTCGCAGCAAAGAACGATCTGCGGCCCGCAGTGGCCCTGCTGCTGGCGCAAGGGGCCATGGCCAACAGCCCCAATAACAATGGGAGAACTCCGTTTGACGTCGCCAAAGACGGGGATGTGGATGCTGGGAAAACGCCATTTGACTACCCACAGGGGGGCCACGAACAGGTGATGGTAATGCTCCATCCTCCCCCGCAGCCGGACCTCCCGAAAAGCGCCATTGAAAGCGCGCAAAAATACCTGAAGTCTCTGGGTTTCTATGCTGGAGGAACAGACGGCAACATAAACCCGGCGATGGTTGCCGCGCTCAAACAGTTCCAGGCCTCGCGATCGAGCCTCGAAACCGGGGTCTTGGACCAGGACGCGATCGAGGCACTGCAAATCGCCGCCACGGGCTCGCGCCTCTGGACCGACGCGGAATTTGACGCCGGCAAGCGAGCCTCCAAAATGTTGCTCTCCCCTGGGGAACCGCTACTGCTGCAGGAAGTGACGGATTACAAAACCCCGCCCTTCTACCCCGGCAAACCGCCCTTAATCTATAAGAAGGTCAAATCAGGCGGGGCCAGCATGGTTGGTGACTTATCGGTCACCTATAGTGCGGATTTTAGCAACTGGATCAATCAATACATTTACCTGGACCTGGAGCGGAAGAATTACATCCTGGCCAACGGGGCCAGGGCCATAGAACCAACCAAGGGACGAATCCTGGCAGAGGCCAAGCTCCTCGATTGTTACGAAGGTAACCCGAAACCATTCCTAGTGCAAGAAGTGCATTACGGTACGAATGGAAGCGTCATCTTTCGGTGCAAATCCTACTTTAACAAATCGACGAGGTTCAAGGAGTCCGAAACCGAAGTTTCCGGAAAGAAAACCCAGGATTACTTTTTTCTTTGGGCGCCCTGACGTCATGCAGGTGCAGAAGAACCAGCGTGCCGCCATGATTTCATAACCCGATGCCGAAAACTAGGCGTGGCCGCTCAGCCGCATACGACATGATTGCTACGCGACGCTTTGCAGCGAAGCTGCGCCAAGAGGAAAGTGCCCTCGATGCGGAGAATTCATGCTAAAACACCAAGCAACGCCTCTCTTTACTGCAAAATAGCTTCCAAGTTTCGGCTCAACAAGTGGTCGCATGCCGTGAGGAAATTTGACGATAGGCAGTTGAAACGTGTGGCCCCAACGGACACCAAAACGGTTAAAATCAGTATGATTTGGTTAAGCATATTTTAGTTGATTCCAGCCTAAAAATTGGCATTTTTACCCCGTAATCGCGTTGAAAATGGTCCATTCCGACTCCCGCCTGCGTATTCCGGGGGCAGTCGGACACCGATTCCAATTTCTGTCGGACAGCGTTCCGATTTCTGCCGGACACTGTTCCGATTCATATCGGACAGCGTTCCGGGCTGATACCGGACAGTTTTAG
>Ga0187880_1001866_pt1 | contig 16580 bp, 12 predicted proteins | sample June2016WEW_19_4_FD_132998 | JGI IMG/M metagenome (GOLD analysis project Ga0187880, IMG submission 132998) | Peatland microbial communities from SPRUCE experiment site at the Marcell Experimental Forest, Minnesota, USA - June2016WEW_19_40 | ecosystem: Environmental > Terrestrial > Soil >...
ATTATGCTCTCCGCCAAACTAATTTGCCCCATCATCCGATGACTCATCTGCCGCTCCTCCTCCGCATCCCTCACACCTGTTTCATAAGAGACGCACGAGTTATGCAAAGGCTTCCTGTCAGGGCGAGGCCGACGCGCGTCATCGCGTGTCGGGTGAGGGTCCACTTTCTAAGTTCCTCTCGCGTCCTATCCTTCCCTCCGTAATCCCGACGGGAGCCTGCGGAGCGGATCGACCCCGGATCCGGGATTCTTCCCGTTCGGCAGCACTCAGGGCTTTGGCTCAATCACAGCAACTTTCGCTCTAGAATGACACGAGCGCCGCTAGCTTTTCTTGTGTCATCCTGAGCGCAGCGAAGGAACCCGGATCCTACCTCGCCCGTAATTTCGTGATGCAGCGATGATCGAAGAGACGAATCGCGTAGTCGCGAAAAGATGCGCTGCGCAGATTTTCACGTCTTCTCACTGGGTGCAGGGGTCACCCTTGGCCGTGGCGACGGCAGCGCAGTATTAAGACGTTGGCAGGGACCGCGCCCGCCAACGGCGGGCGGCCTTAACATTGGGTGCAGGGGTCACCCCTGCGGATGAACTAGTTCAGCCTGCCGCCGGCCGATTTCCCGTGCTATGCGTACGCTATGGTCAACCGCCAGGATGTCACGTGCTCGCCCCACTCGCCCGAAACCGCGCGACCCCTGTGTGCGGCAAAAACTATTTTTGACGGAACAAAACGACCGATGGTAGTTGAGGTGTCTGAATACCACAACAGATGGTATAAATTGGTAAGTATCCCCTTGACGGAAGTACCACGTTTATGCGATCATCGAAAACATGAGCAAAGTTAATCGAAACAATCCAATCCGCACCAGCGCCAGCGAAGGCTTGTACTCGCTGATGGAGTTTGAGCGCGAGTATCCAGACGATGCAACCTGTCTCGATGCGCTCGTTCGCAAGCTGTACCCGAACGGCATTCATTGCCCGCGATGCGAGAAGATCACCAAGCATCATCGCGAGACAAACCGGCCCTCGTATGCTTGCCAGAATTGCGGACACCATGAGCATCCGATGAAGGGAACGATCTTCGAGGATTCGGCCACGTCTCTCAAACTTTGGTTCTACGCGATCTATCTCATATCCTCGACGCGATGCGGAATCAGCGCCAAACAGATCGAACGCGAGATCGGCGTTACGTACAAATGCGCGTGGCGAATGTGCAAACAGATTCGCTCGATGCTCGATGAAGGCGACGGGCCGAAACTTTCCGGCACAGTTGAAATGGACGAAAGCTTTTTCGGCGGGAAAGAAACGAATAAGCATTGGCGCAACAAAATTCCCGGTAACGTTCGACACGCGATGGGCAAAACTGCGGTATGGGGTGCGGTAGAACGCCAAGGCCGCGTAGTCGCGCGAGTCGTGCCGGATACTAAATCATGGACTCTCATGCCGCACATACGAGAACGCATCATGCCGCGTAGCGCCATTTTTACCGATGAAGCGCGCGTCTATCGCACACTCCCGCAACTCGGCTATCAGCATGGTCGCGTGTATCATTCAGCGCATATTTACGTCGATGGCGACGCCCATACCAATACGATTGAAGGCTTCTGGTCGCTAACCAAGAACGGGATTCGTGGCGTCTATCACAACGTCAGCACGAAATACTTGCAGACGTATTTGAACGAGTACGCATTCCGATTCAATCGACGAAAGAGTCTCGGAAGGCGCAATATGTTTGAGGCGTTTACTAATCAGATCAAAAAGGTTGGCAAAAACAATGTACGAACCGCTTAATCCACAAGGCCATTTCAAAAGAGTAAAAGACGATTGCCCATTGTTCACCAAACCTTACAATCCGGGCGACCGCGTGAATGATGATGGTATCTATGGTTGCTCAAATTGCGAGTATGAAGCGGTGCGCCGCACAAATGAGCCGTTGCCGCACGAACCTACATGTACCGGCCACGATCCAACGCGCGCTATCAATGGTTCAAATCTTTCCGATTCTACACCGCGCGCACAACCTGGGGAGTTTATAATCCATTGGAACCTTCGCGCCTTGGCTCAGCTAAATCCAGATAAGCAGCCATAGACTTTTCTTCATCAAGCCAGAATGAGCGCGGCGTGTTCACGGGCTGATCAAAACATTCCTCAGTCCAAAACATTTCTCCTATAACCACAAGCGCGCGCGCAACGCGCAACCAATGTTGAGGCTTCACATTGTCCATCATTAACCGCGCTACCTTCGCCACCTCGCGATCAATCGTAATCTTCATTTCTTGTCTCGCTTCCGCACGGCCTTCGCCAGATCGCGCTCGAACTGCCCGCGTGTCGGTATTGGAATACCGACTGGCTCGCCTTCTTTCGGGGTTGTTTGCTGCGATAGCGGTCGCGCGCCAGTGAGTTCGACAGGTGATTGCTTTTTTCGTACCTCGTTTTCTTTCATGATTTGCTTCTCGGCCTCTTTGCGTTTCATCGCGAATTTATCGTTTGTCTGTAGAAAATCAATAATCTTCCAAGCAGGTATGCATCCAGACATTCCGGTCGTTACCTGAATGTGATATGTCGAGCCGTTGAACAAAGGCATTTTCGCCGTCTCCCCTTTTACTCGACACCATTCGATTCCAAGGCATTTTTCTAACCAACCAAATTGTTCGAGAAGCTGGCGATCTGCCGGATTCGGCTTGAAGTCGCGATCTTTGGAGCGTGATTCTGCTGGCATATGAATGAAAACAGGCGAGCCACTGAATCCAGGTATCGTGCGTATCTCAATCAGGAAACTTTCTTGCTTTTCATCTTTGTTCACCTCGATTGGTTCTTCCGGCATCATCGCTATGGTGCCGAATCGAAGGACGGGAGTGTTCTTTAATTTGCCATCGTGGTTGATAAAACGCCCAACCATAAATAAATCGTCACCCAGCCCGATCGTTAAATCTTCGGCCATTTGCTGCGTAACCAAGTGCTCGGATAAGATCGCATGGTAATCATAGTGCGCACGATGCAGCGGTAGTTCGCAGGCGGCTATATCGTCAGTGGTTGAACATTCCCAATCGCCTTCAAAAATCTCAATGGGTTGTTTGTTGTTGAATGTATTCACGCGAACATACCGCGCACCGAATTCTAGAATGTTGTGCCGATTCGTAATCGCATAGTCATACCAAGTCAGCTTCGTGCTTAGGCGAACTACGAATCCGGTTCCCCCTGCTTTCGCCCCGTTTACCGCATCTTGCTCAGATGGATACAAATAGACCACGACACGGACTAGTTCTTCGTTTGTGCGCGGCATTACTGGTTTCTCCCACACAACGTGGGGATAACCAAGGTAGGTGCGCTTCTCGATTAAAAGATACGGGCCTACACTCCCAACGATGCGCTCAGGTATCATGAGCACACCCTCCCTACTGCCGTCAAGGGGATATTTACCTATAAATTGCCGTTTAGTTCACATTGACAACTTGGCAAATTGAACCAATACGGGACTTTCAGATGGCATCAAACCAAAAACTCGGACTTCAAACTTCCATCGACGCCGGCGCGCTTGCCGGCCGCCTCGCGCTCATCCGCGAGGCCGAGGATCTCGGCTACACCTCCCTGTGGATTGCGGAGGTCAGCGGACCCGACGCACTCGTCAGTCTCGCCGTGCTCGCGACCAACACCCGCAAAGCTGAACTGGCCACCGGCGTCGTGCCGATTCAAATTCGCACCCCGGGCGCGATGGCGATGGGATTCCTGACGATCAACGAGCTATCCGGCGGGCGCGCCATCGCGGGTCTGGGCGTGTCGAGTCCGGTAATCGTCGAACGATGGCACGGGGCGTCGTATCGCAAGCCGGTCACCGCGATGCGCGAATGCGTCACGATCATGCGTCAGTTGTTCACCGAGGGCCGCTCGAAGTTCCAGGGCGAAGTGTACAAATCTGATTTCCGCCTCGGCATGCGTATCACGGCGCCGCATCCGCCGAAGATTTATCTGGCCGCCCTCAATGCCCCGATGCTGCGGCTCGCCGGCGAAGTTGCCGACGGCGTCTTGATGAACTACTCGCCGCCCGAGGCAATCGCGCCGATGGTGAATCATATCCACGAGGGCGCGCGGGCCGCCGGGCGCGACCCGTCTGCGGTTGACGTGGGCATCTACATCCGCATGTGCATCACCGAGGAAGAGGACAAAGCCGTCGATTCCTTCCGGCGCGAGTTGGCCAGCTACGCATTCGTGGACAGCTACAACCAGATGTTCGCGCGCTACGGACTCGCGGCGCAGTTCGACGAGGTGCGCCGGCTTTGGCGCGAAGGCAAGCGCGGCGAGGCTCCCAGAGCCATCACGGAAGAGTCGTGCCGCAAGATCGCGATGTTTGGCAAGGCTCAAGCCGGCCGCGATTTCGTCGCGCGATTCCGCGCCGCCGGCGTGACCCATCCCGTGGTGTTTCCGATCGGACCGTCCGCCACCGCATCGCGCGATTATCCCAACACGATGCGCGCGCTGGCTGGAGCTTAAGCGCCCGGCGCCATCTACCTTCCCTGGTAGTTCGGCTTTCGCTTCTCCATGAATGAGCGCGGGCCTTCCTTCGCGTCCTCGGACTTCATCACTTCGCGCGCAATTTCGTTCTCGATTTTGAACGCCTCTTCGTAGGGACGGCCCGAGCATCGCCGCACCGCCTCTTTGATTTTCCGCACCGCCAACGGCCCGTTCTGCGCGATCGTCGCCGCGAGTTCGTCGGCCTTCTCGATCAGTTTTTCCTGCGCCACGACATGGTTGACCAGGCCGATGCGCCACGCCTCCTGCGCGTCGATCCGGTTGCCGGTCAGCAGAATCTCCATCGCCTTGCAGTACGGTATCTGGCGTTGCAGCCGGGCCAGCGACCCTGCCGCGGGGATGATCGCCCACTTCACCTCTTGCAGCCCGAAGCTCGCGTTCTCCGCCGCGACTCGAAGGTCGGTTGCCTCGATCAGCTCCATTCCGCCCGCGATGCAAAACCCGTTGACCGCGGAAATTACCGGCTTGTCCATGTCGTAGCCGCGCAGCAGCGCGATGTCGCCGAGCTTGCGCTCCGCGAGCAGCTTGCGGTCCCACTCGTCCTGCGGTTTTCGCACGCCGGTGAACAGCGGAATCAAGCGTCCCAGATCGGCGCCGGCCGAGAATGCGACCTTCCCCGCGCCGGTCACGATCGTCGCCCGGATTGCGTCGTCGCCGTCGATCTCCTTCCACGCAGCAGCAAGGCTGACGAGCATTTCGGGATTCAGCGAGTTGTGGACCTCGGGCCGGTTGAGGGTGAGATAGGCGATGTGGTTCCTTTTTTCGAAAATCAACGCGGGCATGATGCGCTCCTTTTCCGTCCCGTGCGGCAGTTGTGCGAAAATACCATCAAACACTATCCGCGAGCCAAGCCCGCCACTTTACCAGCCGCTTCGCTGGCCGTTATGATCCTGCGAGACTTCCAACCTTCCGCACCCAGAGGAGTCCTAAGGCTACAATTCGATTGAACGCTGAATCGACCATCGCCGCGCCTGCGGCTGCAAGCGAGTTGGCGTTCCCCGACGCTCGCCAGCTGCGTTCCCGCGACGTGTTCCGCCTGGTCGCGCAGGCGTGGCCGTTTATCCGCCCCTATCGCCGCCATCTCGGCTATCTCCTACTGGCGACGCTGCCGCTGCTGCTCGGCGGTCTCCTGGCGCTCGACCTCACGCGCGTTTTCTTCGACGTCGTCGGCAACGGCAACCCCTTGACGCCCGCGCAGGCGTGGATGCTTCACGTGCCGTTGCATGCGGACCGGCGCCTCGTCCTGATTCATGCGTGCACCCTCGCCGGGATTGCGGGGGTTGTCGGCCTGATCGCAAGCGCATTCACTCTGGGTTACGCGGTGTGGATTTTACAGCGCATCAGCAATCTCTTCCGCGTCAATCTTTACACTCGCATGCAGGAACTGAGCGTGCGCTTTCATTCCGAGGAAAAGATCGGCGACGCAATTTTCCGGATGTTCCAGGACTCCGCCGCGATTCCGAGTGTCATCAACGGCTTGATCGTTCAACCGCTGATTTTCTTTCCCGCCGCCACCGGCTCGATCCTCTACCTGCTCTGGTACGACTACCGGATGGCGCTGATCGCCGCCCTGCTGATGCCCGCGAACCTCATGCTGGCGTGGATGTTCGGCGATTCGATGCGCGCCGCGTTCATCGGCGAGCGTGAGACCACGGCGCGCGCCACAACCCGGATCGAAGAAACCCTCGCATCGATCAAAACTGTCAAGGCCTTCGGCGCCGAGGCTCGCGAGGCCGATACTTACGCGCGCGACAACTGGGACGCATTCATTGCCGCCCGCCGCGCACGCCTGATGCTCGCGCGATACCGCGTCATGACCAACACCGTTCGCGGTCTCGCTTACGTTGCCGCGCTGTACGTCGGCGCCACCGAAGTGATGGCGGGCGGAACCGGCGGCCTGGCCCGCGCGGCTGTTTCGCTTGGACTGTTCCAGGGTTCGCTCGCGCTGTTTGGCAGCGTCAGTGCGCGCACGCGAAATCTCACCGACCTGTGGGGCAGCATGCAGGACGTGGTCGTCGCGATATCGCGCGTGCTCGAGATGATCCGCCAGACGCCGGAGCAGAGCGTCAGCAGCGGCCGCGCAGTCCCGCCAAAAACCGCGGCGCTTCTGGCCTTCGACCGCGTGACCTTCGGCTACGACCCGCGCACGCCCGTCCTCACCGGCGTGAATCTCGAGGCTCGCGTCGGGCAGATCACTGCGATCGCCGGCCCCAGCGGCTCCGGCAAAAGCACGATCATCTCGCTCATCGTGAGATTCTTCGATCCGACGGCGGGCCGCGTCCTGCTCGACGCCGAACCGATTCGCGACTTCGATCTTCCCGCCTGGCGCGGCATGCTTTCCGTCGCGCTGCAGGAAAATCCGCTCTTCACCGCGACCCTTCGCCACAACGTCGCCTACGGGCGCCCCAACGCATCGACCGCCGAAGTTGCCGAGGCGATTCACCGCGCGGGCCTCGGCGACTTCGTTCGCTCTCTGCCCGCCGGCCTCGACACCATGCTCGGCGAGAAGGGCGCCAAGCTTTCCGCCGGGCAGGCGCAGCGGCTCGGCCTGGCACGCGCGATTTTACGCGACGCGCCAATTCTGTTGCTCGACGAACCGACCTCGGCCCTCGATGTGGCCACCGAAGAGGTGGTGATGCGCGGCCTGCGCGATTGGGTCAACGAGGCCCCCAAACGGCGCATGGCGATCATCGCAACGCATCGCCGCACCACCGCGTCTCGCGCCGATCGAGTCTATCATCTCGCCGCCGGCCGCCTTGTTGCCGCCGACGGATCCGCCCTCGACGACGGCCCGGTCCGCGAGGCGAGCAAGTGAAAATGCCCGACGCCGTCGCATCCGCCACCGGCCACGCGGATTCGCAGCCCGACTCGCGCGCGAATCTTCTTTACGCCGGCGAACAGGCGCCGCTCACTTGGCGCGAGGCCTGGCGCCTGCTCGTCAAGAGCTGGCCGTTCATCAGCCGCTACCGCCGGCTGCTCGCGATCAAGTGCGCGCTGGTTTTCGTCTCGCTGACCTTCTTTCTGATGACGCCGTGGCCGCTGAAAATCGTCATCGACAACGTGATCGACGCCCACCCGCTGACCGGCATTCCAGCCGCCATTCTGATTCCGATCGCCGGCGCCAGCCGGACCGGGCTGCTCGTCGCCGTCACGATGTTTCTGGCGCTGGCCGTGATTTTGATCGGGATGGCCGCCGGCAACGCGCAGTCGCTCGGCACCGACGTGGCCAGCGGCGGTCTCGACCAGGCCGGCATCACTGCCAACGACGCCAACGAGGGCGGCAGCCTGTGGAACGGCCTGTTCGGCTACCTCGAGGCTCGCGTCACGATCGATCTCACGCAGCGGATGAACCAGTCGGTGCGCACCGCGATCTATGAGCGATTTTTACGCTCGCCGCTGGCGCTTTACGCCGATCAGAAAATTGGCGACGCCGTTTTCCGCGTGATGTACGACAGCGCGTCGATCGGCCCGGTATTTTATCGCGGCGTGCTCGCGCCAATCATGTCGCTGTTGATGTTCGTGATGGCGTTGATCGTGCTCTCTGCGCAATTCAGCAATCAGCCCGTGATCGTCGTCGCCGCGATTCTCTTTCTGCCCGTGATCGCCATCGGCAGCAGCCTCTTTGGACGCGCGCTGCGCATTCAGAGCCAGTCGATGCGCGAAACCGGCAGCAGCGTGATGGCGGCGTTCGAGGAGCGCGTCGCGCAGGTCCTGCTCATCAAGGCATTCGGACAGGAAAGCCGCGAGACCGCCGCCGTCGACGCCGCCAGCTGGGATTCCTATCGCGCGACTCTCCGGATGCTCGCGATCGCGTTCGCCATCGCGATCGTGCTCGCTCCCGTCTGTAGCCTGCTGATCGGATACTGCCTCTACTATCTTATGATGCAGGTGATTGCGGGCCGGATGACGCTCGGCGATATCGTCTTGCTCGCCGGCTACGGATCGATGCTGGCCAATCCGATGGCTATCATTGGCAACACCTGGGCCGCGATTCAGGCGTCGGTCGCGGGACTCCGGCGCGTGCATAGCGTACTCGATAACCTCGCTGAGCCGGTCGGCGACGCAGCCCACGACGGACTCGGTGGACGCATCGCCAACCTGGAATTCACCGGCGTCGCTTTAGGCTACGGTGCTGCCACCGTGCTCAGCGGAGTCACGATCTCGATGCGCGCCGGCCAGATGGTTGCGCTGGCGGGCGCGAGCGGATGCGGCAAGACCACGCTAATCTGCGCGATCCCGCGTTTCCTCGAACCGTCGGCGGGAACCATCGCCTTCGACGGCGTCGATTCGCGCGCCGTCGCGCCCGATTCGATTCGCGCGCGCGTCGGCTTCGTATTTCAGAATGAATCGCTGTTCTCGATTTCGATCGAGGACAACATCCGCTACGGAAGCGCTGGCGCGTCGATGGCTGACGTTCGCGAAGCGGCTGCGATGGCGGGTGCGGCGGAATTTATCGATCGGCTCCCGGACGGATACTCGACCATGCTCGGGCGCCGTGGCGCGCGCCTCTCGGTCGGACAGAAACAGCGCATCGCCATCGCGCGCGCCCTGCTTCGACGCCCCGAAATAATCGTCCTCGACGAACCGGCCGCGCCGCTCGATCCCGGCTCGGAATCCGATCTCATAACAACCCTGGCCACCCTCGCTCGCGATCGAATCGTCATCATCGTCGCCCACCGCCCCGACACCCTGGCCGCTTGCGACCGCGTCTTCTTCATTCACGGCGGATCGATCGCCGCCTCCGGGACGCATGCACACCTGCTCGCGACCAACCTGGCCTACCGGGCCTATCTGGCGCAAACCGCCGCCGAAATCCCCGCCTGATTCTGGCCCGCCGATTGCTCCTAATGGTGCCGGCCATGCTGGCGGCGATTAATTCCGCGCCAGCTACGGTGGTGGGGTGATCTGCGATGGCTGCGACTGTTTCCGAAACAGGCAAGGCGGTGCCCGTTTGGGCGGCGTACAAGCCCGACGATTCCGTCTTCGACGAGATGCTCGATCTTTCGCTCCGTCCTCGAACTGGATGCGCGCCGGTCACCGACGCGCTGTTCTCGATGCCCTCCGCGCACTTCGCGGATATTTGCGCGCGCGCCGACGCAATGTTCCGCCGCATGGGCGTGACCTTCAACGTCTATGGCGCCGCCGCCGGCTCTGAGCGCATCTTTCCCTTCGATCCCGTTCCGCGCGTGATCGACGCCGCTACCTGGGCAACTCTCGAGGCCGGCTTGATTCAACGCGTGCGCGCGCTCAACGCGTTCCTCGCCGACGTTTATGGCGACGGCTGCATCCTTTCCGACGGCGTGGTTCCGCGCGATCTCGTGCTTGGATGTCCCCAGTTTCGCCGCGCCGCCGTCGGCATCACGCCTCCGCTGGGCAACTTCGTCACCGTCGCGGGAATCGATCTCGTGCGCGGCGCCGACGGCCGCTTTTTCGTCCTCGAAGACAACGTGCGCACCCCCTCCGGCGTATCGTACGTGATCGAAAATCGCGTCGTGATGACCCGCCTCGTTCCCGCCTTGATGCGCTCGTGCCGCGTGCGCAGCGTCGAACGCTACCCCGCCGACCTGCTGCAATGCTTGAAGGAGATGTCACCGGCCGGCCGATCGAATCCCACCATCGCGCTGCTGACGCCGGGCCCTTACAACTCCGCGTTCTTCGAGCACGTTTTTCTCTCCCAGCAGATGGGCATCGAGCTGGTCGAAGGCCAGGACCTCGTCTGCGTCGATCGCAAACTCTACATGAAAGACGTTCACGGGCTTCGTCAGATCGACGTCCTCTACCGGCGCATCGACGACGATTTCCTCGACCCTCTAGTCTTCCGCCCCGATTCTCTCCTCGGTGTCGCCGGCCTCACCGCCGTGGTGCGCGCTGGAAACGCGGCCATCGCCAACGGCATCGGCACCGGCGTCGCCGACGACAAGGCGGTCTATGCCTACACGCCCGCGATGATTCGCTACTATCTAGCCGAGAATCCAATTCTTCCGATTGTCGAGACCTATCTGCTTCGCGACCCCGAGGTCCGCGAGCACGTGCTCAAACACCTCGACCGTTACGTGGTCAAGCCCACCGGCGCGTCCGGCGGTTACGGCGTCGTTATAGGATCCAAGGCCGGCGAAAATGAACTCGCCGCGACTCGCGAGCGAATCCTTCGTGATCCATCCGGCTTCATCGCGCAGCCCGTCATCGCGCTTTCGGTCCATCCCACGATAATTCACAATGGCTCCAGGAACGGCCCGCAGCTGATGCCGCGGCACATCGACTTTCGCCCTTTCGTGCTGCTTGGCGCCCGGCCGCGCGTGCTGGCCGGCGGTCTCACCCGCGTCGCACTTCGGGAAGGCTCTTTGATCGTAAATTCTTCGCAAGGCGGCGGCAGTAAGGACACCTGGGTACTCGAGGCCTGATGCTCCGCCGAATCGCAAATCATCTCTTCTGGACCGCCCGCAATTTGGAACGCGCCGAATGGCGTGCGCGCCTGCTCGACGTCAACTACCATCTCTTGATCGAAAGTCCGCCCCGCGACGCGCAGCCGTGGGCCGCCTTGCTCGCGATTTTCGGCGAGCGCGAACTCTTTGCGCAGTGCTACCCGGCCGCCGACGAAGCCTCCATCCTCAACTTCTTCGCGCTCGATACCGACAATCCCAATTCGATTCGCAGCTGCATCAACACCGCCCGCAACAACGCCATCTCGCTGCGCCATTACATTTCGTCGGAACTCTGGCTCGACCTGAACACGCTCTATCTCAGCGCGCTGGAATGGACGCCGGAAGTTTTCGTCTCGCCCGGCGTATTCGCCTTCTTTGCCGATCTCAAGAACAGCTTCTATCGCAATTCCGGCATCCGCCAGAGCACCATTCCTCGCGACATCGCTTACGATTTCATGGAAATCGGGATCATGCTCGAGCGCGCCGAGGACGTCGCCCGGATGCTCGACGTCAAGTACCACTTCCTGTTGCCGCACCTGGAAGATGTCGGCGGTCCGGTCGATATGCTGCAATGGGCTGCCGTGCTGCGCAGCGCCTCGGGCTTCGAGGCTTATTGCAAGCGCTTCGGCAACGCGATCAAAGTTGAAAACGTCGTCGAGATACTGCTCTTCGATCCCACCTTTCCGCGTTCAGCGCGCTTCTCGCTCGCGACGCTCGAAACATCGCTCAACCGCATCGCCAGCCTGGCGCCCGAACCCCCGCCGCCGTCGTCCCTGCTCGAAGACCTCTCGGCCCTGATGCGCTCGCACAGCCCGCGCGAGGTGATCAAATCCGGCTTGCATCAATTCCTCATTGAGATTCAGGATGGATGCGCCGCGCTGGGGGACGAGGTGTTCCAGCGCTACCTCAAGAGCGACTGACGCGATGCTGCTGCGGATCTGCCACACCACCCGCTTCGAATACCAGATGCCGGCCTACGATTCGCACAACGAGGTCCGGATGAAACCGCTCGATGGCGCGGGTCAGCGATGCGTCCAGTTTCAACTGGAAATCACCCCCGCCACCTCCGCCTTTGAATACGACGACTACTACGGAAATCGCGTCCACGCGTTTTCGATCCACAATCCGCACCCTGCCCTGGTCGTCAAGGCAATTTCTCTCGTCGAGCGCATCCCCACTGCGCAGCCGGAAGCTATGCGCATGGCGTTCGGCGACTTCCTGCTCGAGGACCATGCGCGCTATCAGAGCGAGTACGACTTCCTGAGCGCAAGCCGCTACGTTCCGTTCAGCGATCCGATGCGCAAATTCTTCTGGCTGACCAAACCCGATCCCTCCGAGGACGTGGCCGCTTACGCGCACCGCGTCATCGCGTTTATCCGCGACCAGTTCGTTTACGAGCCCGGAATGACCAGGGTGCAATCCACTGCCGACGAAATCTTGAGCGTGGGCGGCGGCGTATGCCAGGACTTTGCGCATCTCACCATCGGCGTGCTGCGCCTCGCCGGCATCCCCTCGCGCTACGTCTCGGGCTATCTGGCGCCTGACCCGCAAGGCACGACGGAAAGCATTGGCTCGCAGGCCAGCCACGCATGGCTCGAAGCGTGGCTTCCCGGTCTGGGATGGACGGGATTCGATCCGACCAACGGATGCGTCGTCGACGAGCGTCACGTCAGCGTCGCCATCGGACGCGACTACTCGGATGTCTCACCGCTGCGCGGCGTGTACCGAAGCCGAGGCGGCAACCAGGTGATGTCGGTAGAGCTACAGATCGCCGCGCAACCCGATCGACCGCACCCGCCCGGTTCCACCAACAACTCCAATCAACAAAACCAGCAGTAACCTTTTCCCTGAAGTTCCCTTTTCCCCCTCTCCACGGGGGATTTGGTGGATGTCGACTCCAATTCCAAGTGAGACGATATTAGAGCCGTATTGGGAACATGGCATTGATTGTGCTTGTCTACAGATTCGTTCGCCTGTCTCTGGTTTGCCGGGGCGCGAGCGGCAGCGGCGGGTCTTCGTGATGGTTCAGGTCGTCATTGATGACAGCAATCGCGGCCAGGAAGACGCGCCAGCTTTCATTCTGGCGGGCTGGATGGCGCCGGTTAATAATTGGGCGCGATTTAGGGAAGCGTGGGATACGGAACTAAAGAAAGAACCGAGTATCTCGTTGCTCAAAAGCAACGAAGCCTTGAATTTCAGAAACAACTTCGGCGGTTACACAGAGACGGAACGCGACGATCGTCTTTTGGGTTTCGTCAACGTCATAAATCAGACCGCCTTTGCGAGTGTGCGTCTAGCGTTAGTGAAGAGCGAATTTCATCGGATTCTCAAAGCGAGCAAAGGTTCTCTACAGAAAATGTACGCGTTGCCAACCGCCGCGATAGTCACGCGCACACTGTATTTTGCATTCGAGCGGAAGATGCGTCAGACCGTTGAGTTCATCTTTGACACCGGAATTATGACGCCAAATCAGTTGGCGCAGATGGAGAGAGAAGCTAGGGAAGGGCTTCCATCCAAGGCAGCGCGAAAGCTTAAGCGATTCCGGCACGACACGGACGACAAGTTCTACCCACTTCAGGCAGCGGATTTATTCGTGGGATATGTTCGGGAAGACCTTATCGCGAAGGCGGAAGGCCATGAATTTCAGTCGCGGGTATGGACCGCACTGAACAAGAAGCCGTGCGTTGAAGTTGACCTTAGCAAAGAAAGTCTAGAAGACTTGAGACGACGGATGGAGCGCACATATGGACCCCCAGCATAGCCTTAGCTGTCCTTTTTCTTTCTAGTCGTGCGCAGCAGCGACTTGAGTATTTTCTTCAACTTGTTCAGATCGACGCGTCGGAGTTCTTCGCGCAACCGCTCGTCTTCTTCTCTCGTTTGTTCGCTCACCACCCGCCTGGTTCCACCAACAACTCCAATCAACAAAACCAGCAGTAACTTTTTCCTGTTCTAACCGGGCGAAGCCCGCATCTTTATCTTGATACTAAGGTGCAGTGGTTACCCTTGGCCGTGGCGACGGGCAGGGGTGACCCCTGCCGCGCGGCCCCCCGTGTCATTCTAGAGCGAAAGTTGCCGTGATTGAGCCGAAGCCCTGAGTGCTGCCGGAGGGGAAGAATCCCGGATCCGGGTTCCTTCGCTTCGCTCAGGATGACTCAAAAAAAGTCCTAACAGGCCGTCAGGCCGCATCTTTTCTTTTCACTGCGTGCAGGGCTCAGCTCTTCTATAGTGTAGTCGCGAAAAGATGCGTTGCGCAGATTTTCGCGTCTTCTCACTGCGGTGCAGGGCTCAGCCCTGCCCAAGGAGGTGCGGAACCCACGGTGGGTTCCGCATTAAATTAGGCTTCTCCTCTTACCCCTCACCCCTGCAGCGCCGGCGGCGGCATCGCCGCGGAAGATCGGCGGTACCGCGGCCCCTTGATCAGCCGCCGCGACCACGCCTTTGCGATAAGCCTCAGCGTCGACGGCTCAAACAATGCCGACGGCGGCTTCATCATGTTGATTACTTCGCCGATACGGTCGGCAATCGCAGGGTCGTCGTCGCCGACCTGGAACATTTTCCCGAAGAGCGGATCGAGCACCCGGCTGATCAACGCACGCTTGCCATCGGTACCCGGAATTCTGAAATCAGCGCTCGTCGCCAGTCCCCACGGCTCGGCTTGGAAGCGCGCCTGCGCCTCGAAGAATCTTCGCGGCATTTCAGCATCGTTGACGCCACTTTTTTCAAGGCAGTCGCCAAGGATCAGCGCCGACAACGCTCCCGACGTCATCCCCTGGCCATAGACCGGATTGAACGCGCACGCCGAGTCGCCAATTGCGACGAAGCCGTCGAGCCGCGCTCCCCACTTTTCGTAATGCCTCCATCGGTTCGCCATCTGCCGGTACGAATAAACCTGCGACATCGGTTCCGCCAGCGCTACTTCCTCGGCGATTATCGGCGAACGCAGATGCGCGAGCTTGGCGGTAAATTCCCCGTCGTCACTGGGCGGATAATGGCCCCCGATTCCCGCCATCGTGACGATCATTCGATTTCCCTCGACCGGAAACAGCACCCCCGCCGTCGAGAATTCTTCCGCGATCGGATCGATCCAGATTCCCTTCCACCACCATTCCTTCGGCCGCCGCTGTGGATTCACCTTGTACCATCGCGAGGCGTAACCGGTATGCGAATCGACCACCGTCTCGGGCGGCGCCTGCATGCCCATCGCTTCGATCCACGACGGAATTTTGGTCGTGCGCCCGCTCGCATCCACCACCAGGTCTCCGTTGAGCGTGAACGCGCCGCCACCGTCGCGCGGACTCACCTTTACTCCCGCCACCCGATGCGAATCGCCGCGGATCGTCTCGAAGCCAATTGCTTCGGCGCGTTCGATCAGCTCGACGTTTGCCACCTGGCGGCAAAGCTCACGCACGGTCGCCTCGATCAAGACGCGGCTGGCAAACAGCGTCGTGATCGTGTTCGGACGCGGCTCGGCCCATCCGTCGGCTCTGAGCGCGGCGAAGTCGCGGCCGAAATTTATCTCGATTGCGCCCCGCTCGAGCATCGCCTGCTCGAAACCCGGAAACAGCCGGTTCAGTTCCAGCCGCCCGCGCATCAGCAGCGCGTGAACGTGCCTGCTCTGCGGAACGCCGGGCCGCTCATGCGCGCCAGCCGGATATGCGTCGCGGTCGATCACCGTCACCTTGTCGTAAAACCTGGCTAACACGCGCGCCGCGCACAGCCCAGCCATGCTTCCGCCGATCACTATCGCATGAGTGTTCGCCATTTAGATGTTCGTCCTTCGCTTCAAAACGGTCCTACGTAGGTCATTAGATAGACGCCGCCCGCGAGGCAAGGTGTCGCTCCGCCGGATAGTTCCATTGGTCCAAGTGCCGCACCCTGTTAAACTTGGCCAGGAGAGACACTCACCGTTGGATCGATCCTTTGCCTAAAAGTATGAAAACGACCGGCGCCGCCGTCGAGGAAACTGAAAATCCCGAAAAGCCGCGCGTCATCGTCGACTTCGACGTGTTGCGCACCTACGCCGCGCAAAATTTCCGCGACCTCGGAGGCCATCCCGCCGCCAATCGCCGTCGCGTCCGCGCCGGCCGGATATTCCGCTCATCGCATCTCGCCGAAGTCCCGCCTGAAAGCCCCATCAGCCGGCTCAAGCTCCGCACGCTGGTCACTCTCCAGAGCCGCGCCGAGGTGAAACACCTGGGCGCGCCCGAACCCGCTTCGCGCCACGGCGTGCGATGGGAACACATCCCGATGGGCGACGAATGGTTCAGCGACCAGGGCTACACGGAAATCGCCGGTCAAACCGGCCGCGATCATCTGGCGCTCGTGATGCACTTTCGGCGCGACTGGCGCCGCTTCTTCAAACTGCTGGCCGAGCGCGACGTTTACCCGCTGCTCTTTCATTGTTCCGCCGGCCGCGACCGCACCGGAGTCGGCGCCGCGATGCTGCTGGCGATGCTCGGGGTCGATCGCAATCGAATCGTCGCCGACTTTCTCGAAAGCAACCTGGTCTATGCCAAGGTTCCGCTCACCGCCGGGCAACTCGATCCACTGTTCGAACTCATCGACGAGAACGGCGGCATCGAAGGTTTCATGCGCGAGGTATTCGGCCTCGCGCCCGGCTAACTCGCCATCATTCAGG
>Ga0187880_1001873_pt1 | contig 16539 bp, 12 predicted proteins | sample June2016WEW_19_4_FD_132998 | JGI IMG/M metagenome (GOLD analysis project Ga0187880, IMG submission 132998) | Peatland microbial communities from SPRUCE experiment site at the Marcell Experimental Forest, Minnesota, USA - June2016WEW_19_40 | ecosystem: Environmental > Terrestrial > Soil >...
CAGATTCCCGCCGCGCTCGCGCCCGCCGTCGAAGGAGTTGCTTCACTGCACGATTTTTTCCCCAGGCCGCACGCCATTCAGCTTGGCCCCGTGTCCTATGATGCCGCCACTCAGAAGTGGCATCCGCACTTCAACGTGAAGTATCAAGGACAGACGTTCCATACCGTGAGCCCTTACGACTTCGACACCATCTACAATGTTCTGCCGCTCTGGAACCGTGGCTTCACTGGCAAAGGCGTCACCATTGCCCTGGTCGAAGACTCCAATCTCGCCCATGAATCCGATTGGCGGCAATTCCGCTACACCTTCGACCTGAATGGTTTCAAGGACGGCAACTTCAAGCAAATTTATCCCAACTGCACGAATCCCGGCCAAAACGGGGACGAGATCGAAGCCGCCCTCGATGTGGAGTGGGCGAGTGTAGCCGCTCCCGACGCCAACATCGAGCTTTCCGCGTGCGCTCCTTCCCGCTCCGTCTCGGGGCTCGACCTTGCCATACTCAATCTGCTGGAGCTCGAGCCACCGGATATTATTTCCGACAGTTACGGCTTGTGCGAGACCATCACTGGCCAAACCGAAATCGCGCTCGAAAATCGGGAAGCGCAAACGGCCACGGCGCTCGGCGTGACGTTCTTCATCGCGCAGGGAGACACCGGCGCCGACGAATGCTCCCCCGTGGAGGGCTTCACTTCGCACTACGGCATCAACAGCGGAGACAACACCGCTTCTGCTTACGCGGTCGATGTGGGCGGCACCGATTTCATGGCGCAATACAACCAGGACGTTAACGGCATTCCCCTCAGCGACTACTGGAGCGCTAAGAATAATCCTCAGACGAAGGCTTCCGCGCTGTCATATATTCCGGAGATTCCCTGGAACGACGGTTGCACGAGCCAGCTTATCTACAGCGATCCTGCGTTGGCGGAGGGAATTTACACGCAGTCTTATGGGCCGTCGGGATTCTGCAACACGAAACTCGGTAGGGAATTTAAGTATTCTGTGAGCGGTAGCGGTGGGCCGAGCACCTGCTTTACCGGGAAGCCGTCGATCCGCGGAGTGGTCAGTGGAACGTGCCAGGGCAATCCCAAGCCTTCGTGGCAAACGGGTGTTCCCGGCATTCCGAACGACGGTTTACGCGACCAGCCCGACCTCTCACTGTTCGCCGCGGATGGCGTGTGGGGAAGCTTTCTGGTCGAGTGCATGTCGGATGAGAACGAGGGGGGCGCTCCCTGTACTGCAAGAAACGACGCGCTACTGCTGGGCGGCGGCGGTACGTCCTTTGCTTCGCCGGCGATGGCTGGTATTCAAGCGCTGATTGATCAGAAATACGGCAAGCAGGGAGATGCCAATTACGTTTATAACGTTCTGGCGGCGAACCAGTTCACCAAGCAGGGCACGAAAGCGTGCAATGCCAGTCAAACCAGCGGTAAGTTGCCCGCCGCATCCTGTATCTTTAACGACGTCACGCTCGGCGACATGGATATCCCCTGCGGCCAAGACTGGCGCAAAATGTCCTACGATTGCTACGGTAACGCCAGCCAGATTATCGGTGAACTTTCGACGTCCACATCGGCGAGCGAACCCGCGTATCCGGCCACGGTCGGCTACGATCTGGCCACGGGACTCGGCTCGGTGAATGCGACCACGCTGTTCGATGCGTGGCCGAGTGGCAGAATCGAGACGAGGAACCTAGAGTTATCAAAACTGGAGTTATCAAACCTGAGTTACCAAACCTGGAGCTATCGCGCCACCACATCGAACGGCCGCATCATCTCGTTGTCTTCGTGCTCGAGGATGTGGCAGTGCCACACATACCGTCCGGTGAATCCCTCGAATCGAATAATGATCCGCGTCACCATTCCAGGATCGGCGCGCACGGTATCTTTCCACCCGGACTCGCTCGCGTCCGGAGGCACGGCTGGAGCGGTATATCTGACCTCATTCTTCACCCAGTAGTCGGCGATACTGAAGGACCTGCGGTCGAGAATCTGAAACCTGACCAGATGCAGATGAATGGGATGAGCGTCGTCCGTCGTGTTGATGAGGCTCCAGATTTCGGTCGAGTCGAGAACCGGATTCTCGGTTACCGGCATGCTCCAATGAGTGTTATTCAATAACATCTTCACGGGTCGCTGGACAAGATTGTCAATCTCCACCAGGCTCAGCATGCGAGTCTTCACGGCGGAGGATTCCGGAATTTTGGGAACTGCCCTGAGAGTCTGGGGCAGGACGCTTTCGTCGCGCGGTCCCTTCTGCGCCACGCGAAATTGCATGACGTTCAGGTTGTCGTTCTTGAGGATCACATTGGTTCCCGCGCTCCCCGAAAAATCAACGATCAGGTCGGCGCGCTCGCCGGGCGCGATCGACAAGAGCTTCGATGGCACAGGCGCTGACAGCAGGCCTTGATCGGTACCGATCTGGTGAAAGCCTTGACCGCCCAACAGTGGTGCGTTCGGCGTCTGTGCGCCAGACAAGGTCAAATGAAAGAACCTGCCATTCGCTCCGTTGAGCACGCGGAAGCGATACTTCCGCGGTTCAACCTCAAGATAAGGGAAAAGTTTCCCGTTCACGACAATGGCGTCGCCAAAAACTTCTGGCACCCACGGTGACTTCGCATCGTCCGCCGATACTGGGTAGTTAAGTTGCCCATCGAGATCGAATATCCGGTCGCAGATAATCAGTGGAATTTCGTATTTGCCGCGAGGCAGATTCAGGGAGTCCTCAAATTCATCGCGCACGAAAAATGCGCCAAAGAGTCCGGCGAAAACGTTCAGCCGGTTAATGCCCAGGGCGTGGTCGTGGTACCACAGCATGGTTGCGTCCTGCCGATTGGGGTAATGGCAGATTGCCGATTTGCCGGGCACATACCAATTCTCAGGATAGCCATCGCTCTCCGGCGGAGCCTTCGCGCCATGCAGATGTACAACTGTCCGCACCTCGGGCTTGTCCGCTTCGGCGCCGTGAATACTGTGGTCGATGGGCAAGAAATGCGTCTGCGGGAGCTCATTGACCCACTCCACGAGCACGCCCTGACCGCTGCGCGTTTCAAAACTCGGTCCGGGCAAACTGGATGCGTATCCCCAAAGGCGAGTTGGTTTCAAGTCGCGGTGCAGTTTGCTCTCGAACTGCCGCATGGCGACCCGGTAGTAAGGGAGTTGCAAAGCTGGATTCTCCGGGCTTGGCCGATGGCCGCTGGGTTGGACGATCTCTGGCAGCGGCAGCGGGTCCACGAATTGCGTGAGCGAACTTGCATTGAGCTGCGTGCGGAACTTGGGTGGGGTCGGGTGCGACATCGCGTGACCCATGCCCCGGCGCATGGCCAGTGCCATCGTCATCATTCCGCCGCGCGCTAAAAACACTCGCCGTGTAACTCCCAAATCGGCCCCCTCCCTTATGCAACCGCATGCTTGCAGATACTAACTTAAAAACAAGAGCGGGCATGCGAATCAATTTTCGCACGCCCGCCCAGGCTAAATCGAATACAGCTCTGCGTCACAGCCCGCAGAGGGATGCTTTTTGTTTCTCGCCAGTGATCGGATTCAAGCACAGCGTCCCATTGGTTCTGAGTTTGCTGAAGTCAAAGTCCTGGACGATGGAGTTGGCGATCGCGTCGAAAGAACCGCCCCCGATGCGTTGTCCACCCAGCCAGTTGTCTTCGATAAAGTGGATGATCGACGACTGGTCGGTCACCGTGTGGTCCACGAAGTTGTCCTTCGCGTACGGTGAAATCACCAGCATCGGCAATCTCGGACCATACCCGCAGCGCCCGAGCGCCGATGGGCCTGAAATGCCCGCCAGCGACGGTGCCTGAGTTCCGCAGAAGCCGGGTGCAGTCAAAGCGTCGCCCGGTCCATTGGACGTGTTTACGATCGGGCCCATCTGATGGTCGTACCATCCGTCGGAGTCGTCATACATGATGACCACAGCGGTGCTGTTCCAGTTCGGATTGTTCGCCGGATTTTGCAGGAAGTTGATGATGTTGACCACCGACTCCTGTTCGTCGATCGGGTCTGAGTAGCCAGGATGCGCGTCCTGATAGGCCTGCGCCTTGATGAAACTCACGGCCGGCTGTTGACCAGTCGAAACGGCCGTGTAGAAATCCAGGACATCATAGTTGTGGTTGGCGCAACCGGCGGTTCCATAAGCCTCGCCGCAAGGCCGCGCGTGCGTTAGGTTGGCGATTGAAGGCCAATACGAGGTGAGCGAGTGGTGCGGGATATAATCCTCTTCCGTTTCTCCCGTGATGTTGGACTTTGTGCTCCGGGCGCAGCCGCTCGTCCCGTTCGGGTTCTGGATCGACAGATTGAAGCCGCCCATGAACGCGCCCCAGGTCACGCCGGCGTTGTTCAGCAGGTCGCCGATGGTCAACCCACCCATTTGCGCCTGGTTACGGGTCGGACTGGAGCAAACGTCCCCGACTGGATCGGGATCGTCGATGTTCGTGTAGCCGCCGTTCCCGTCCGGGACAAAACTACCGGTTCCGTTCAGGTAGGCCACCACTCCATTGGTTTGCCCTGCCATCAAGTTCATCAGCCCGACCGTCGAGGGACCGAACGTCGATCCGTAGGAGTTATCGCTCAGTACGAAATTCTGAGCGTAGTTCCACAGGGCGGTCACGGTATTGCCGTCGAAATAACTCATGACCAAGCCGTTGGTACTGTTGATCCCGCCACCACCTGGCGGCGGTCCGGCGGTGCCGGTGTTCAACGGAAACAGGTCCATTAAACCGGAGTCGAACGCCTGTTGCTCCGGCGTATAGTCATGGTCCTGGTCCGCCGTGGCGGCCTGGGTCACATCCAGCCGGTACGGATTGGCCGCGCCCGTGCCATTGGCGGGGTTCAGGTTCGGGTTATGAACGAGCAGAGCGCCCGACAATCCATTGACCGTCGGCGTATTGGCTTTCGCCGTGAACTTATTGTCAAACGGCGGATTCAGCGCATTGGGGTAGGTTCCGAAGTAGTGATCGAAGGAAACGTTCTCGTTGAAAATCACGACCAGGTATTGAATCGGAGTGGCCGTCGCGGGTCGGTGGGCGACTACTTTCTGTTTTGTTTCCGGTTTGGCGGAAGAGGCGAAAGCGGGAGCAACGGTCGGTCCCAAGGCAATGGTCATCGTGAGTAACGATGCCATCACTCGCCTGAAGTTGGCAAAGGGCTGCTTCGGTTCAAACATACTGTGTTCTCTCCATCCTGGAATTGCCCGGCGCAAGGCGTAGAGCTGCCGCGTGGCGGGAAGATGGGAGAACCTTAGGCAACATATATTTCGCCACAATGACAGAAATGTTAAGGGAAGATAAAAATTCAACGTGCAGTGTGCAATAAGTTGCGCTATTGCATTATGCTACAGCCACTTTCGCCGTGCGCAATCGGCGATACAGCCGCAGGTAGTCGTCCACCATCCGCCGCGCCGTGAAGCGCTCGCGCGCCCGATTGTAGGCGCGGGTCCCGTAGAGGCGTGCCAGTTCGCGGTCGCCATCCATCTGGCTGAGCACTACGCCGAGGCTCTCGGCGTTATTGCGTTCAAAGTACAAGGCCGCATCGCCCCACAGTTCGCGATACACTTCGGTGTCATTGGCTACCAGCGCGCAGCGCGAGAACGCAGCCTCGATCGACGCCAGTCCCGTGGGCTCATATTGCGAAGTCGCCGCAAAAATCTTCGACTTGCTGTAGAGCGAGCGCAGTTGCGATTCGGTCTGCGCTCCCTTCACCGAAATCTCATGTTGGCCGGTGGAGACGCGCACGTCGGCGCGGATCGGCACCGGCGGCGCGGGAATCGGATTATCCGCGCCCACAATGCATACCGGCAGGCCATGTGTATGCTGCGTCAGCAATGCCACCTGCTTTCCCGTATCCCACAGGCGTCCGATCGCCAGCACCGATTCTTCCTTGGTCACAAATGGATTGAAGTAAATCGGATTGCGTCCCGGCGCAATCACGTGGCCCTCGAAGTCGTCGCCATAGGCAAGACCGAGCATCTCCTCCATCCAACGCGACGCGGTGACCACGCCGTCGGCCCGCTTCAGGCTTGCGATCATTGTCTTGCGATACCACTTCAGCCATGCCGAAGGGGCGGGTTCGTGTCCGTGGATGCTCAGCCACCAGGTAATCACGTCGCCGTGGGCCACCACCAGTCGCGGCGTCGCCACCGGCAGCGCTCCAAAACTGAGCTGATTCAAATGCAGAAAATCAGGACGCGTGTCGCGGACAATCGCACACAAATAATCTTGTGCCGCGTCAAAGTCCTGCTCACCTTCCTGCATCCAGTCGAGACGAAACGCGGTGGGATGATATTCGAGCCCGTGCAGCCCGTCCATCCAAGCCGTCTGATGGGGAAGTGGAATTTCTCCAAAGCTGACGAGCGTGACCTGCGCCCCGTGGGTGACCAGACCCGAGACCAGTTCGCGCGAGTAAGTCCAAACTCCGCTGAACGTGTCAGCCGTTACTAGTACGCGCACAGAACCCCCGGGGATTCGAAGGCTGGATCTGCCCTCGGCCTGCTTCGGTCTAGTTTAGGGTGTAAGACGGTGCCGAGGAAAGGGTTTTCTTACGGCCGCGCCCGTGGAGAGCCGGAGGCCCCCGCCCGGCTGGACGGGCCTCGGGCCCGTCCAGCAGCTGTTCCGAGGAGCCTCCCCCCCTCCCCTCATGTCGAGTCCGCCCACTGCGTCATCGCGCGTCGATCCGCAAGATGAACCGCGAGATGATCCTGCATCGTGACCACCCTGGGGCGCGTCAAAATCCGCATCGCCCACAGGAGATCGTCCAGCGCGGTTCCATGGCCGAAGTGAGCGTCCACAAATGCCAGTTCCGAAGACGGAAGAGTCGAGCGGCCGGAGATCAGCACCACGGGAACATCCGGGACCAGAAACTTGATCTCCTGGGCTAGCCGCGAGCCTGACATCGAAGGCATTTCGTAGTCAAGAAGTGCCAGATCAAAATAAGTTCTCTTGCAAAGTGCAAGCGCCTCGATAGGGTCATTTCTGGTGATCACCCGGAACCCGCATTCTTCAAGAACACTGGTTAGCAATCGGCTGGATTTGGGATTGTCGTCTACGTAAAACACTGTCGTTCGGTTCTCCATCACAAGCCTCCGTTCCTTTCCCGAAGAACGCAATCGAGCATCGCCCTTGCAAACGAAGTGGGTAGAGATTTGTAAATGATTTGCTGTAGAGACGGGGCTTGCCCGTCTCACTTTGTGGCAGGAGACGCGGCAAGCCGCGTCTCAACGGGAAATTATTTGGGGGAATGACTTGCGGTGGCTGACATCGACATTTCCTCGTTGCTCAACTCTTCCTCCGCCGGACCTTTCTCCGCGCAGGGCAAGGTGAACTTGAAAGTGGAACCGCCGCCCTCCCCGGCCTCGACCCAGATCTTCCCATCATAGTGCTCGATGATCTTTTTGCAGACGGCCAGACCAATTCCGTTGCCCGGATATTCGGTCCGGGTGTGCAAGCGCTGGAAGACAACAAAAATATTCTCGGCGTACTCCGGCGCAATGCCGATTCCGTTGTCGCTCACGCTGAATAACCACTGCTCGCCCGTCTTCCCAGCCTGCACCTTCTCGGCTTGAACCTTCTCGGCTTGAACAAGGATCGTCGGCGCTTCTTTTCCGCGAAACTTGATCGCGTTTCCGATCAGATTCTGGAAGACTTGCGCCATCTGCGAGCGGTTCGCCCACACCAGCGGAAGCGCTTCATGGGTAACTACCGCGCCGCTCTCTTGCATCGCCGGCCCTAGACTCAGCAGGATCTCTTTCATTACCGCGTCACACTCGACAGCTTCGCAACCATTCCGGCCAACGCGCGAAAAGGTCAGCAAGTCCTGAATCAGGGACCCCATGCGCAGAGCTCCGTCGCAGGCGTAGCCGATGAATTTGTCGGCGTTTTCGTCGAGCTTGCCGCGGTAGCGTTCCGCAAGTAGTTGCGTGTACGCCGCCACCATGCGCAGCGGTTCCTGCAGGTCATGCGACGCCACATAGGCGAACTGCTCGAGGTCGGCGTTGGAGCGGGCCAACTGCGCCATCTTCTCGATGAGATTTTTCTCTGCCTGTTCGCGCATGGTGATATCGCGCAGGATGACGGTAGACAGTATGCGGTTGCCGATCTCGGTGCGCGAGATGGACGCCTCCATGGGAAACTCCTCGCCATCGGCGCGCAACGCCCTCATGGCGCCAAGTCTGTTCATGTGCCGACTGGTGATGCCGGCCTCGGCGAATTTCTGCATGTGAACGGAGTGGGCGACACGGAAGCGTTGCGGAATGAAGCGTTCGATTGGCAGTCCCAAGGCCTCTGCCTCCGAACAACCGAACATCTTCTGGGCGGCGGCGTTGAAGACGATGATGTTCTGCTCCTCATCCACGGTCAGGATCGCGTCCAAGGCCGAGTGGACCAGGGCTTCGAACTGCGCCTGGCTCTCTCGCAGCGCGGCGTCGGACCGCGCTTGCTGCGCGCGCAAACTTTTTTCCTGCAATGCGCGGCGGACGGCTTCCGGCAACCGCGCCAGGCCATCTTTCAGAACGTAATCCGTCGCCCCCCGCTTGATGCACTCGACCGCGGTGACGTCGCCCAATGCGCCCGAGACCAGGATCAGCGGAATGTCGAGCCCTTCCCGCCGCAACACATCGAGCGCGTCCATCCCTTTCCACTGCGGCAAGTTGTAGTCGGCGATCACCACATCCGGACTTTGCAGGCGCAGCTGCTGCTCAAACTCGGCTTCCGTTTGTACCACCACCACGGTAAACGTGAAGCCGCCTTTGCGCAGCGCCTGGGCTACGAGTTCCGCGTCCAGTTCGTTATCTTCAACGTGCAGCACTCGGAGTTCGCCGGCCTGAGCTGCGAGATCGTTATTGTGTGCCATGGGCCAGCCCTGCCAAATGCCGGGAATCTTCCATTACCGGCGGCTGATTGGTGACCAGCCAGTACAGTCCCACAGCCTTGACCGTCTCCCGGAACTGGTCGAAGTCAACCGGCTTCTGGATATAGCTGTTAGCCCCCAGGTTGTAACTGGCCACCAAATCCCGCTCTTCTTTGGAGGAGGTCATAATAACGACTGGGATAGTCCTGGTCCGAGGGTCGCTCTTGACCTGTTTGAGCACTTCCATTCCATCCACCTTGGGAAGTTTCAAATCCAACAGAACTAACTTTGGGGGATGATCAAACGATCTTTCCATATACGCGCCGCGACAGAAGAGAAAGTCCAGCGCTTCCTCGCCATCGCGGGTGACGAAGATGGCATTCGCCAGCTTCTCCCGGCGCAGCGCGTGCAGAGCGAGATCTATGTCGTCCTGATTGTCTTCCACCAACAGGATGTCGAGTTTCCCTAAGCTCATGATTGGCCTCCCGCCATAGCTTCATTACTTTTCGATTCCACTTGCCTTCCGGCACCGAGGGTGAAATAGAACGCAGCGCCTTTGTCCGGCTCCGCCTCCGCCCACACTTTGCCTCCGTGCCTGTGAACGATGCGCTGCACCGTGACCAGGCCTATGCCCGTACCTTCAAAATCTTCCGCCCTGTGCAACCTTTGAAAGACTCCAAACAATTTGTCGGCATACTTCATGCTGAAGCCGACGCCGTTGTCCCGAACCAGGAACACCGGTTGCCCATCCTCTTCTTTGTGACTGACCTCGATGACGGCGGAGGCGCGAGGGCGAGTGAACTTGAGCGCGTTGGCCAGCAGGTTCTGAAAGATCTGTTTGACTAGAACTGGATCACAAACCACCGTGGGCAGGTCAGCGATGATCCACTGCACCCGCCGCCCCTCGGTCTCCGGTTCGAGGATCGCTATTACTTCAGCAACAATTGAGTTCAGCCCGGCTGGCTGCGAACGTAGTACATGGCGGCCGACCCGCGCGAGATCCAGCAATTCATCCACCAGCAGGTTCATCTTGTGCGACCCCGCCTGAATCCGTTCCAGGTAGTGCTGAGCGCTCGGATCGAGGGTGGAACCGAATTCCTCCACCAGCATCTTGGAGAAGCCGCTGATATGCCGCAAAGGCGCCCGCAGATCGTGAGACACCGAGTAACTGAAAGCCTCCAGCTCTTTGTTGGCAACCTCCAGCTGGGCCGTCCGCTCTGCGACTCGCTGCTCGAGTTCGTCGTTAAGTTTTTGGATTTCCCGCTCATCGGCGTTCCTCTGCGTGATGTCGCGGAAAGCAGCCACTGCGCCACACACCACGCCGTCCTTGTCCCTCCGTGGACTGCCGCTAACCTCAATCCACGCGCCTTCAGAGAGCCCGCGATTCCGCACAAACATCTCGGCCGTGCTCGCTTCCCCGCGGAGGGCGCGAACCAGCGGGAGTTGATCACTCGGGAAGGGTGTCACCATGTCGGCCAGGAAGAGGCCATAATGCTCAGACCATTTCTGGGTAGGCAGGTTTGCCGAACCCATACCCAGGATCTTTTCCGCTGCGGTATTCCAGATGACGAACTTTCCCTGCTCGTCCGCCGCCACCAATCCCTCGGCCATGCTGTCCAGCACCGACCGAAGCATGAGCGTCTGAGTTTCCACGGCTTGCCACGAGCGCGACAGTTCCTCGGCTTGGCGGGCCATTTCTTCTGCCTGCCCCGCGAGCTTTTCTGCGACTTCCTTGCGGGCCGTGATGTCGATGTTGGTCTCCAGAATGCGCACCGGGTGCCCCTGGCTATCGCGATGCAATATCCACGTGCTGGAGACGACGATGGTGCTGCCGTCACGCTTGCGGTGTATCAGTTCGCCTTCCCACTCGCCGGTCTCAAGAAGTTTCTTCTCGATTGTCTCCAGCGGTTCTGGAAATTGCGTATGGAAAAGATCGTGGGAGAAGATGCCCAATGCCTCCTGCGAGTTAAAGCCATAGAGCTTTTCCGCGCCCTGAGGCCAGAACACCACGCGGCTCTCCATGTCGCGCACAAACACTTGAGCTGAATCCATAACCTGGGCTTGCTCGCGCAGGGTTTCTTCGGCTCTCTTCCGCTCGGTAATCTCGGACTCCAGGGCCGCGGTCCGCTGCTCCACGCGCTCTTCCAACTCGGCGTTCAGGGTGATGATTTGCGCCCGCCCCCGTGCGCTGACGTCGATCTCGCGGTTGACGGCGCGCCGGGCTAGCGCCAACAATCCTGCCCCAACGAAAATGCCTGCGACTATGAGGAAGCTGGTCAACCGCCGTCCCGCCTCCGTTCTTTGCGTGCGCTGGCTCAACAACCGCATCTCTTCGGCGCGCATTTCTTGAGTCGTTACGCGCACCGCACCCATGAGCCTCTCGGTCTCAAGAATTTCGTCGGCGCCAGAAACGGTGTGAGTCTGCCGGCGTTTGGCGACTATGCTCTCGGCGAAGTCGAGCGCGGCACGGATCTGCGGCTCAAGCATGTCCAGCCGTCGTTGCTGATTGGGGTTGTCCGCCGTCAAATGGCGCAGCTCGGCCTCGTCCTGCGCGAGGGCGCCCCTCGCAGCCTCGTAGGGCGCAAGCAACGGGTCTTGCCCGGCCAAGGCAAGTACCCGCGCGCTGGTTTCCACTTCGATCACATGTTTGGACGTGAGCTCAAGCGCGTCCATTACGGCGTAGGTGTGGGCTACCCAGTCGGCATCATCCGCCGCCAGATGAGCGCCGCGCCACGACAAAAAGCCTATGAAGACTGTCAGGAGCAGGGCTACGGCGAAACCGCCGGTGACCCTGCCCCGTAGTTTGGCTTCGATCGGCGCATCGAATTGTTGGAAGAATTTCAAGATTCCGGCTTTACCTTACTGAAGATTTATCGGCGAGGCCGCTACCGTCACCAGTGAGAGGCAGGTTACTTATGGGGGTGCGCCAATGGAGGTGGGTCGCAGACTTCAAGATCCTTCGCGAATCAGGTTGCGCGCGGTTTATTCGCCGAGTGCGCAACCGCCACGGCCAAACCTGCGCGCTCATCCGACGTCCGCATGCGCTCCGTTATATCCGTACGGATCGCGACGTACTGGCGCGGTCTGCCATTCGGCCCGAGAAAAGGGACTATGGTGGTGTCCACCCAGTAGATCGATCCATCTTTCGCTCGATTCCTGATCTCGCCGTGCCAAACCTTCCCGCTGGCAATGGTGTGGTACATCTGCCTGAAGAAAGCCCTGGGGTGGTAGCCGGAGTTGAGGATGCGGTGATTGCGGCCGATCAGTTCATTCTCGGAATATCTACTGATGGCGCAGAACTTCTCGTTAACGTAAGTAATGGTCCCCTCGACGTCGGTGATCGCCACGATGGCATGCTGATCGAGAGCGAACTTTTGATCGGCTAACTCCTTGAGCGCAGCCTTGCTCATAGCGAGGCTTTCTTGCAGCGCCGCTTCCGCCCTCGCGAGTGACTCAATTTCCTTTGCGCGCAGGTGCATCCGTTCGGGCAGAGAAATCACCTTCGGAACCAGCGGGATCAGCATCGCCGCGGTCAATACTGAAATCGCGGCGGTGACTGCCTTGATGACACCCGCAACCAAATAACTGCCGTGCCATACGTTCCAAATTTCCATCAAGTGGGTCGTGCCACAGGCCAGAATGAAGGTCCCGAACATCCAGAAGATCCCACTGAAGGGGAGGTCCCGATTCCTGCGAATGAAATAGATAGCGACCATGGGAATGCAGTAATACGAGAGTGCGATCAGCCCGTCCGAGATGACGTGTAGCCACAATATTCGTGGATCCCACAGGTAGCAGAACCCATGCGGCATGAAATCAGAAGACAACGATTGTTGGAAAAATTCCATGACGCTGGCTTTGCCTCAATCGATAGCTAGTCCGCAAGGATAGTTATCGGCAAGAAAGTCGCCGTTATTCATAAGGAATGAGGTTACTTAGAGTCGGGGGCGAACCGGGTAGAACTGAGTGCCGATATTTTTTCACTCAGCTTCCCCGCAGAAGCCGTTAGACGCCTGCAGCCTGTTTGACCTCTTCCACTGTCCCCGCACTTTCCAATTGTTGGCGCAGTTTCTTTACCAGGTCGTGCACCAACTCCAGCTTTTCGGCCGCAGCCGACGCCAGGCCACGAGTTTCCAGGGCGAGTTCTGTGGACAGCAGGAGCGCCGTAATCGTGCCATTCAGTTCGTTGTGGAGCCTGCCGATCGCCACCTGGCGGGCCCTTACTTCATCGCGCTGGCGACGGTGTATGGCCGCCCGGACCTCCCGTACCAGGCGCTCCATTCCACTGATCCCGAGATTGACCTGCACCGGAATGGCAGTGCCCAAGTGTTCGATTGTGGTTCCGGCTTCATCCGGTTCGATTTCGAGCAAGTGCTGGTCGAGCACCACGGCCAGGTAGCATTCCGCTCGCAAGAGTGCAGTTGCCCGCACCAGACTTTCCGCTATCGTCACGTCTTCGCCCGTAGCCGCTTGCAATGCTGCGGCACACTCGCGTGCGCGCTCGCTCGGCGTCACAAGAAGGATCACGATGAATCCCTACGCAACTTCCGGGCCAATTACTTTGCCTGAAAATAAATGAGTTGTGCGCGCGTGGCTGCGCGGAACTTCCTGTTCTGGCACCAGCGCTCCCTCGGGCCGCTCAGTTTTGGGACTGGTACTCCTTCAGCTTGCGGTAGAGCGTGGTCTTGCCAATCCCCAGCAGTCGCGCCGCCAGCATCTTGTCGCCGTTCACCTGCGCCAGCGCATTCAGGATAGTCTGTTTCTCCAGTTCCGCCATGGGCACGATGCCATTGGTCGGAGGGCTCATCACCATCAGGTCGGCGGGTGCGCCATAAACTGCAGTGGGAAGATCACGAACTTGAATTTCGTTCCCGCTGCTGAGCGCGCATGCCCGTTCCAGCGAGTTCTCCAGTTCGCGCACGTTGCCCGGCCAGTCGTAATTCAGCAGCGCCTTGAGGGCCTCGTCTGAAATCCTCTTTTCTATGCCGGCATCGCGTCCGATGCGCTCCAGAATATGCGCCGCCAGCAGCGGGACGTCCTGCCTCCGCTCGCGCAACGGGGGAATGCGCAAGGTCAGCACGTTCAGGCGGAAGAAAAGATCGCGGCGGAAGGTGCCCTCGGTCACGGCGCGTTCCAAATTGCGATTGGTAGCGGCTAAAATCCGCACGTTGATGGGAACGCGCTTCACGCTTCCCACCGGACGAATCTCCTTCTCCTGAATCGCCCGCAACAGCTTCGCCTGCAAGTCGGTTGGCAACTCGCCAATCTCGTCCAGAAATACCGTGCCTCCGTCGGCGATCGCCAGTAGGCCGTCCTTCGGATGCGTCGCCCCGGTGAACGCGCCGCGCACGTGCCCAAACAGTTCACTTTCGATCAGCGTCGGCACCAGCGATCCGCAATCGACGGGGATGAATGGTTTATTGCGGAAGATACCGGCGAAGTGAATCGACTTCGCGACCAACTCTTTACCCGTGCCGCTCTCGCCCAGAATCAGCACCGGGTGCGAGGTCTGTCCGGCTTTGGCGATGATGCGGTAGAGCTTCTCCATGTCCGGGGCGCGGCCGATAATGTTGCCGAACCCTTGCCGCGACTTAATCGTCTCCCGGAGCACGCGGTTCTCCGTCTTCAGCCGCAGATGCCCCGCCACGCGCTCCAGCAGCAAACGCAGTTCTTCCATGCTGAAAGGTTTGGTGACGTAGTCGTAGGCGCCATCTTTCATAGCCTGCACGGCAGACTGCACCGTCCCATAGCCGGTGACCACGATCACCACCGCGTCGGCGCGATGTTTCTTGATCGTGTGCAGGGCGTCGAGGCTGCCTGTACCCGGCCGCAAATCCAGCAGCACGGCGTCGGTGCAGGAACTGTCGAGCAACCGGTACGCCTGTTCTGCCGTTTCCACCACCTGCGTGGTGAAACCGAGCGACTGCGCCACCTCGCGGCAGGCCTCGCGGATGGTGCGGTCATGGTCCACGATCAGAAGGTTGAGGAAGTTCGCGCCTTCGATCTGTGGCGCACGGGTCTGGCTGTGACTAAGGACAACGGCGGTCGATGCACTGAACATTGGCGATCTCCATTGCGATGCAAAACTTTACAAGCTACTAGCGCTGGCTAGAAGACTCGGTGTAGAAGACTCGACGGCCGGCAGAAACACTTCAATCAATGTGCCGTGTCCCGGTTCGCTTTGGACCTCGATCATGCCGCCCGCTTCACTAACGATGCGCTGCACCGTCGCCAGACCCAGACCCGTACCGGTGCCCGGCTTTTTGGTGGTGAAGAACGGCTCGAACAGCCGCGCGCGCGTCTCCGCGTCCATCCCGCAACCGTGGTCCTGCACCGCCAGCGCGACGGCGCGGCGCGAGCCGCCAGCATCGACGTTACCGCGAAATTTTCCGCCAGATTCCGCGCCGGGAAATTCCGCCGCCCGCGTGCTCAACCGTATCTTTCCGCCCTGTGGCATGGCATCGCGCGCGTTCAGCACCAGGTTCAACAGGATCTGCCGCAACTGCGCCGGATCTGCGAGGACAAGTCCCGCGCCGGAGTCGCGCGCCGAGTCGAGTACCGAATCCAGTGCTATGACCAGCTCAATCTGCTCGCCAATCAGCCGCTGCAACAGGTTCTTCGCCGAAGCCACAATCTCGTTGATCCGGATCGGCCGTGGCTCCGCGGCTTGTTTGCGCGCAATCGCCAACAACTGTTGCGTCAACGCCGCCCCTTGCTCGCCCGCCATGCGGACCTCTTCCACGTGTTGCCACAACGCGCTCGTCTCCGGTCCAGGGGCGTCTGCGTCCTGATTCTCCAAGCTCAGATTCTCTAAGCTCAGGTTCGCCGCTCCAAGTTTGGCCGATGCAAGTTTGGCCGATCCGCCGCTCTGCCGACCGTCCTTCTCCAATCCGGCGCTTAGCAGGTCGCAGTAGAGCAGAATCCCGGTCAGCAGGTTATTGAAGTCGTGGGCAATTCCTCCCGCCAGCCGTCCGATCACTTCCATCTTCTCGGCCTGGCGCAGATGCTCTTCCACGCGCCGGCGCTCGGTCGCGTCGGCCAGCATCGCGATCAGGAAGGCAGGCTGGCGTCGCGCGTCGCGCCCCAGCGAGACCGTCAGATATCCCCAGAGTTCGGAACCGTCTTTGCGGCGGTAGCGCTTTTCGACCTCGAACCAGCCGCGCTCGCCCCGCATCAGTTCGCCCAGCAATCGTTCATCGGGCGTGCCGGAATAAAGTGGATGGCCAATTTCCGGATAAAGCTCACCGGCGTGCGTGCCCGCCAGTTCTTGTGGGCTGTAGCCGAGCATGCGGCTGAGCGTGGGATTGGCTTCCAGAATCCAGCCATCGAGCCGGCAAATCCCAATGCCAATCGCGGCTCCTTCAAACATCGCCTGAAAGCGCAGATCCTGGCCGTAATCGCGCGCCGCCGGAAATTGGGTGATGACGTTCATGCCGATGCCACTCCTTGGAAAATCAGGTCAGGTCTTATGTCTCAGGTTTCAGGAAAACAAACCGAATACATGAGAGCTGACACCCGAAACCTCTCCGCGATTCCAAGCTGGGAAAAAGCGGTCTCAACTTTTTCCGCGAATGAACCGCGGCTACCTGATCAGGGAAAAGTGTAGAGCGAAACCCGTGGCCGCTAAGTGCGGGCCATCACACCAAATTTGTGATGATTCGGGAAAGGATGTGGAAGACTTGGCAAAAAA
>Ga0187880_1001874_pt1 | contig 16534 bp, 9 predicted proteins | sample June2016WEW_19_4_FD_132998 | JGI IMG/M metagenome (GOLD analysis project Ga0187880, IMG submission 132998) | Peatland microbial communities from SPRUCE experiment site at the Marcell Experimental Forest, Minnesota, USA - June2016WEW_19_40 | ecosystem: Environmental > Terrestrial > Soil > Wetlands...
CTTCGAAACTGACTTCCTGCATATTACGGTTGTGCTGCTTCGGCGGCCCGTGCCGGCGGATGCGCGCTACGATACGATTTGACCGCCCAACCGGTCAGGAGCAAGCCTAAAATGATACACAAAACCATCTGTTCCTGCTTCGTCAAGCCGTGCACACACGGCAATGTAGTAGCAATCCGGCGGGTTCACAATGGCAGAATGGCCCGAGGCGGAAAAAACGGGACAACCTCCCGCTTGGGTCGGCGGTGCCGAATGACTCCGCATCCCGGTTAGATCCCCGGTGAGAGCCGCCTGGTGGCCCGGAAACACTGTCGTGCCGGCCCAATATCGCCCAAGCAGGTGGCTAGTGGTAGCTGAGTTGCATGGGGATTGCATGCGGATTGCATTGGGATTGCATGGGGATTGCGTAGGAGTTACACCAGAGTTGCGTGGTCACGAGTATCCAGTGGGTGGCTACCGGATCGGAACAGATTTGGTCCACGATGATGGCCGCCGCCCCTGATTCCGACCACACCGGCGTCGGACGGCTGCGACGCCACCGGTCAGTGGTGCCTTCTTTTCTTGGTGGGTGAGCTGACGCTAAGCGTCGTGGAAGCTCAAGTTGCCACGATGTTCACCAGTTTCTTTGGCAGGACGATCACCTTCCTGATCGTCTTGCCTGCGAGGAAGGGTTTCGCCTTGTCGGAAGCTCTGGCCACAGCCTCCAGGTCGGCTTGGGAAGCGGTGGCAGGCACCTTGATGACATCGCGCAGTTTGCCGTTGACCTGGATGGGGATTTCGAGCGTGTCCTCGACGAGCAAAACCGGGTCGAAGGCTGGCCAGGCGGCGTAGCCGAGGGCGGCTGCCTGTTGCGTGTTGCGTGTTGCGTGGAGCTTGGCCCAGAGTTCTTCGGCGATGTGCGGGGCAAAGGGCTGGAGGAGAACCAGGAAGTCCTGTAAAACGCAAGATGGCTTCGTCTCCCACGTCATCGCTTCGTTGATGAAGACCATGAGAGCAGAGATGGCGGTATTGAAGCGAAGGCCATCCAGGTCTTCGGTTACCTTCTTGATGCAGGCGTGAAGCGCCTTGAGCTGGGCGGCGGTCGGCTGGGTATCTGCAATGCCGGGGGCGAGCAGGATTTTGCCCAGCGACTCCGTTCCGCGCTGCGGTTCCATGGTCAAGCTCTGCTCGAACTCGGTCTCGCTCTGCTCGTCCACAAACAAGCGCCACACGCGGCCGAGAAAACGATAGACGCCCTCCACGCCTTTGGTGCTCCAAGGCTTCACCATCTCCAACGGCCCCATGAACATCTCGTAAAGGCGAAACGCGTCGGCGCCGTACTCGACTAGAATATCGTCAGGGTTAATGACGTTGCCGCGCGACTTGGACATCTTCTGGCCGTCTTCCCCGAGGATGAGGCCCTGATTAACGAGCCGGTAAAAGGGCTCCGGTGTCGAGACGTGCCCCAGGTCGAAAAGAACCTTGTGCCAGAACCGGGCGTAAAGCAGGTGCAGCACCGCGTGTTCAGTGCCGCCGACGTACAAATCCACCCCCTGCGGGTTGTAGCCGCCGACGTCAGTCGGCGCACTTTTCTCCGGACAGCAGGTCAGCGCGGACTGACGTCCGCGGCTACCCATCCAGTATTGCTCGGCCTCGGAGTCGCAGAAGGCGTGGTCGTTGCGGACATCCAGATAGCGGAGGTAATACCAGCAACTGCCGGCCCACTGGGGCATGGTATTGGTCTCGCGCTTCGACCCGTCGGGCAGGTTCACCCAGTCCTGGGCGCGCGCGAGCGGCGGCTGGCCGTCAGGCGTGGGTTTGTAATCGTCGAGCCGTGGAGGCACCAGCGGCAGGGCCGATTCGGGCAACGCTTCATGATAGGACCGGCCATCCGGCCCGGTCTTCCAGATGATCGGGAATGGCTCGCCCCAGTAGCGTTGGCGGCTGAACAGCCAGTCGCGCAGCTTGTAATTGATGGTCTTCTTGCCCAGCCCCTTTGACTCCAGCCAGGCCGTGATCTTGCGCTTGGCCTCGGGCGTGGGGAGGCCGCTGATTGAAATGTCGGCGCCGGCGGAGTTGACCGAGACGCCGTCGTCGATGTAGCCGCGCCAGTCTATGCCCGGCGGCGGTTCGACGACCTGGACGATGGGCAGGTTGAACTTCGTGGCAAACTCGAAGTCGCGCGTGTCGTGACCCGGCACGGCCATGATTGCGCCGGTGCCGTAGCTGATGAGCACGTAGTCGGCGATCCAGACGGGTATCTTTTCCCCGGTCACCGGGTTGATGGCGTAGGCTCCGGTAAAGACGCCGGTCTTCTCCTTGGCTAACTCCGTGCGTTCCAGATCGCTCTTGATAGATGTCATCCAGCGATAAGTGGCGATTGCGGCATTTGCGTCCTCTTCGCTGCCAGTCCATGAATCCTGGGTTCCCTTCGGCCACGTCGTCGGAATCACTCCGTTTCTCAGCCATCTATTGATATCGGGATGTTCTGGCGCCAGCACCATGTAGGTCGCCCCGAACAGAGTGTCCGGTCGGGTGGTGAAGACACGGATTCTGTCGGTGGAGCCTGCGACGCGAAAGTCAACTTCGGCGCCCTCCGAGCGCCCGATCCAGTTGCGCTGCATTTCCTTGAGCGAGTGGCTCCATTCAATGGTTTCGAGGTCCCTAAGCAGGCGTTCGGCATAGGCGGTGATGCGCAGCATCCATTGGCGCATCGGTTTGCGCACGACGGAGAAGTCCCCGACCTCGCTCTTGCCGTCCACGACTTCTTCGTTGGCGAGCACGGTTCCCAGTTGCTCGCACCACCAGACGGGAGCCTCGGCGACGTAGGCCAGGCGCTTGGAATCACGGTAGGCGCGGCGTTTCGGCTCAAGCCCAGGCGGGACACCCGAGGAATTGGCAGGCGAGACGCCTGCCCTACGCTCCAGTTCGGGAGGGTAGGGGAGAGTCTCGATTGGCTCGGCCTTATTGGTCTGAGGGTTGAACCACGAGTTGTAGAGCTGGAGGAAGATCCATTGTGTCCACTTGAAATACAGCGGGTCGGTGGTGTCGAGTTCGCGGCTCCAGTCGTAGCTGAAGCCCAGCGACTTAATCTGGCGTTTGAAGGTTGCTATGTTCTGCTCGGTGGTCTTGCGGGGATGCTGCCCGGTCTTGATGGCGTATTGCTCGGCGGGCAGCCCGAAGGCGTCCCAGCCGATCGGATGCAAAACATTGTAGCCGAGGGCGCGGCGATACCGGGACAGGATGTCCGTGGCGGTATAGCCTTCAGGGTGCCCGACGTGCAACCCGGCGCCGGACGGGTAGGGGAACATGTCGAGGATGTAGAACTTGGGCAGTTGCTCCGGTTTGGCCTTGGCGTGGCGCCCCGCAAAGGGGTGGTTAGCGGGCACAACCTCACCCGGATTCCACGCGCGAAAAGCCTGCTGCTCCTCCCAACAGGTCTGCCATTTGGGTTCAATCAGATGAAACGGATATTGCCTGCGTCCGAATGCCATAAGCGCGGGAATATTGCGGAAAGCCCGGGGACAGACAATGGAAGAATTAGCTCCCGGTGCATCTGGGCTTTATTGTCCGCGCCACCGTTCCTATGCTTGAGTGGCATGATTACTTTGCTCATCGCGACACGCAACGCGCATAAGGTCGGCGAGATCCGCGCCATCCTCGGCGAGGAGTTCCGCTATCTGACCTTGAACGAGGTGCCCAGTTCACCTGAGGTAATAGAAGATACCGGGACATTTGCCGGCAACGCGACCAAGAAAGCGGTGGCGCTGGCGAAGTGGCTATGTGGAGCGCAGAACCTGATCTCCAACATCGCCGGCCTGAAGCCCGGAGCGCGGGGCGACCGTCTATTCGTGCTGGCCGACGATTCCGGTCTCGAGGTCGATGCGTTGGGCGGCGCGCCGGGCGTTCACTCGGCGCGATTTGCGGCGCTGGACACAGGCAAGCCGGGCAATTCGACGACCGCGGAGAACAACGCCAAGCTATTACGCTTGCTTGAGGATGTTCCCCTCGACAGGCGGACGGCACGGTTTCACTGCGTCGTGGCGCTGACATCGGTGCTTCGCTCGACAAACGAGAGCGCCTCGCCGGTTTGCTACGCTGATGAACTGGAGTTACAAACGGAGTTGTTCGAGGGCCTGTGCGAAGGGAGGATTGGCCTAACGCCGCGTGGGCGGGGCGGGTTCGGCTACGATCCGCTCTTTATTCCGACGGGGTACGACCGCACCTTTGGGGAACTGGATGAGGGGATTAAGAACAAACTGAGCCACCGAGCGCGGGCACTTGCATTGCTCAGGCCCAAATTCAGAGATTGAGACTGAGGAGGCCCCTGGTACTCTGTGGAAGAGCCACGCCTGCGGGGCGCCGTCTTCAAATTTACGGTATCTCCGCGCAGCGGCGTGGGAAACAGACACTTTTTTAAACTCAAGTTGCCGATGACCTTTCAATGCTTTCGCCGGATCGTTGCGCGTTTGGCTATGCCTGGAGTGCTAGGCATGTCCACTCTGATCGCCGTTGGCCAGACGAGCGGGATATTCGTAGATTTCACCACTAGCATGGGCACCTTCACCTGCCAACTGGACTACACGAACGCGCCCAGGACAACCGCTAACTTCATCGGCTTGGCCACAGGGCAGCGAGCCTGGCTTGATCTCCCGACCGGCCGTGCCCGAACCAATGCATTCTACGATGGCCTGACGTTCCATCGTGTGATTGCCGGCTTCATGAACCAGGCCGGTTCTCCTAACGGGTCGGGATCTGACGGGCCAGGCTACGCGTTTATGGATGAGTTCAGTCCGAACCTGGTCTTTGACAGTTTCGGCGTGCTGGCGATGGCCAACTCCGGCCCCAATTCGGACGGGGCGCAGTTCTTCATCACCGTCGCCCCTTTCAGCACAGGCAACAACGTCTATTCCATTTTCGGCCGCCTCATTTCCGGCTCGAACGTGGTCTATGCGATCAACCACGTGGCCACTGATGTAAACAACAAACCCTTGACCAACGTGGTGATTCAGCAGGTCAGTATCCGGCGTGTCGGGACTGCGGCGCAGGCCTTCGACATCAGCGCCCAGAGTCTGCCGGTCGTGGCCAACCTGCCTTTGAGAATCGCCTCGACCGCGAGCCAGGCCACCCTCACCTTTACCAACCGGCAATATGCCGATAATCAGCTTTACTCAGCGACCAATCTGGCGGGGCCCTGGAGTTCGGATGCGCTGGGAATCGAAATCACTGCGCCAGTCTCGGACAGCGTTCAACGGGCGACAGACGCACCGCAGCGTTTCTATTCAATGGCCCAAATCCAATATGCATCCTCGACGTTTGCGCCGAAGACGATGTACGGCCGCACGCTGTCACTCACTTTCACAAACGGGGGCTCGGGTACCGTCACCATAGCATTCGATACATCAGGAGGCGGTAACTTTAGCCATTCGCTCGGTGGCGCCGGAACGGTAACCAGTTATTCCTGGGAGCAGGATCCCTACCGCGGCTGGCTCTGGCCGGTTGTTTTCTCAAACTTAGTCCCTCCAATGACACTGACTCTGAATTTCAGCACCGCCACAAGCGGTGCGTTCAGCGGCACCGCTTACCCGTACTATCCCTTCACGCTCGGAGCCTACAGCGTATCCGGCACGTCCGGCCTGGCGGGACCTTGAGGGCAGGCCAAGCCGGCCATTTCAATTCGGCACGCGGAGCAACCGCCGCAGTAGGCCGTTGCTGGCGATCATGCAGTAGGCGTGGTTGCCGGGAATGGCCTCGTGCCAGAACTCGCCGCCAGCGCATTCGACAATTAGGCCGCCCGCCGCTATGTCCCAGAGGCGTATGCCCCGCTCGATGAAAGCGTCAAACCGCCCGGTGGCCACATACGCCAAGTCCAGCGCCGCGGAACCCGTGATGCGGAGCTTGCGGACGTGATGAACGAGGTCGATAAGGCAAGGCAGGGTCGCTTCCAGATTCTCGCGGGTCTTGGCGAAGCCGATGGACAGGATGGCCTCACGCAGTTTGCGGCGCTTGCTAACCCGAATAATCTTGCCGTTCAGCCGCGCCGCCTGACCGCGAATGGCCGTCCACAGCTCGTCGCAGAAAGGATCATACACGACACCCACCAGGGTCTGGTAGCCGTCCTCGTATTCGGCGGTGCCAGGAATCCGCGCTCGTTGTTGGAGCGCGATGGATACGCACGCGTGCGGGATGCCGTAAGCGAAATTGACCGTGCCATCAATCGGGTCCACTACCCAGCGGTATTCAGCGTTCGTTCGGCCCACGGTGCCTTCCTCCCCGAGCACGGCGACGTGGGGGAACGTGCGCCGAAGGGACTTCTCAATCAGCTTCTGAGATCGGACGTCCAGTTCCAACTTAATGTCATGCTGCGTGACCGAGTTAGCCCGCTTGCTCGCATGCAGGTTGCGGCGCATCAACGCTCCGACTTTCTGAGCGGCTTGGACGGCTGCCACCTGCGCCCGTCCCCAATTGATTTGGATACTTGGTTTGCTATTCATGGAGTTCGCCGCCCGGCTCCGTGCGTTTCGGGGTCTTTCGCATTGCCCTTAACTACTTCGCGCGGGGCAGTTTCACTTCCTTCAGGGTGAGACTATAGGAATACTGGTCGAAATAGATATTCTTGTCACCGCATTCAAGCTCGCCGCGCTGGAAGTCAACGTTGTCCGAGCGCATGGATCGTTTGGGCGGGGTGAGCGTTTGATTGTGGTCACTGTTGGCGATGATGCGATATTGGTCCAGTCCGCCGAAATAGAAGTCGCGAATCTGCCGCCGCTGCTCCGCGGTCAGCGTGTTCGCGTAGCGCATCGCCCAAAGGCCCATATAGGGATCGACCGGCACCCAGCCATAAGGCGCGAGGTGGATTTCTGTCCAGTCATGAATGTCCTCATCGCCCGGGAAGGTGTTCCAGGCGGATTGCCAGCGGATGGGAACGCCGTTGAGCCGGCAGAGCGTAATAAAGAGCAGCGCTTCCTGGCCGCAATCGCCGTAGCCCTTGACTCGGCAATAATCGCTGATGTTCCGGATGGTCGAATACTCGAGGGCGAAGCTGTACTTGATGTTCTCGGCAATCCAATCATAGCATTTCTTCGCTTTGAGGCATGGGTTCGTTTCGTCTCCAACGATCTGCTGCGACAGTGCGCGCATCTCCGGCGTAAAGACCACGTGCGGTGCCTCAGCCAGGAACTGCTTCAGTGAGGGATCATTCGGATCGCACGGGAGCACGGTCCCGGGCTTGATATCAAACGAGACGGCGTGGGCGGTGTATTCGTAATCGAGCTTGAACCGGGTGGGCGCGTTCTTCTTGGCAGGCTGTTCCAGATACACGCAGCGAATCGGGCTTTCTTCGCTGTCGATTCGGCGCACTGGGGGCGAGGTGGAGATCAGCGTGAACTCGTCCTGGAAGGGATAGCGGCGCGGGATCGGCAGCCAGGCGCGGACGATTTCGCCGGGCGGGGCGGCGGTCGGCTTTGCTGTGACGGTCATGGTGACGTGAAAACGTTTGGGCAGGACGTAAGGCTTCTTCTCGGCCAAGGCCGCCTTCTTGATCGTCGTAACGCTTTCCAGGCGCGCCTTCTGGAGTGCGGCTGTATCCTTGGGCGGCATGCGGCGCGCGTTCAGCTCGGGGTAACGAAAGTAAAGGTTGCTGACGCTCGTATGGGCGAAGTAGCGCTGGCCATCGATCTCCCGGCTCTCGAAGCGCCCTTCCGCGAGCCATCGGTCGTATTCCTCAGCCGTCAGGCCCTTGACTGAGCGCTTCAGTTCGGCAAACAGATCCTCTTTGGTCAGAGAGAAGTCCTTCCTGATGCGTTCCAGCCGGTCCAGCTCGAACTCCAGCTTCTTCCGTTCGCCGGCAGGCACGCTTTCGTGCTGCAACGCGGTGCTGAGCAGGTCGGCGGCTTGCTTGAACTGGCCCTGCAGTTCCAGCCGGCTCGCTGCGCCGGCCACGTCCTGTTGGGCGAAGCCACTGGCACCGAAAACCAGGGAAACGCATAAGACGGCGAGAAGGCGCTTTGTCATAGCTGTGCTCAGAATGCACGCCGGTCGCGCAAGAATCAACCTTCTACTGCGCCGCCGCAGTGCGCGGGCTTAGCCCTGCAAACTCTCCAGTGCTCGCCTGCCCCGTTCGCGTTTAGCCTGCCACTCCGCCAGGCGCTGCTGATGCTCTTGCAACACATGGGGCGGCGCCTTGGAGGTGAAGTTGGGGTTACTGAGCTTCTGCTCGGCCTTGGTGATTTCGCTTTCGATCTTCTCCAACTCCTTCGTGAGGCGCGCCTTCTCCGCCGCCACATCGATCAAGCCTTCCAGTGGCAGAAACAAGTCGCCCAGGTCGGAGTGCACGGTAGGCGTGCCTTTCTTCGGCAGATAATTGGCGTCGATCTCCAGCACCTCGGCGTTGAGCAGGAGCTTTAAGACCTCGGCGTCGTGCGGCAAAAGCTGATTGGCCGGCTTGAAGACATACTTAACCTTCTTGCTCGACGGGATGTTGCCTTCGCGGCGCAGATTGCGGCCCTGCGTGACCAACTCGTATTTGGCGTTGACCATGTCGAGGTAGCACGCGTCCAGGCCATAGTGGCCGCGGAAATCTTCGTCCAGCGGCTTGGGCCACGGCGCAAACATGATCGTGCTGCCGCCTTGGTCTTGCGGCATATCTTCGTGGTAACCCATCCCATGCCAGAGTTCTTCAGTAATGAACGGCAGGAACGGATGGAACAGGCGCAGGGTGTGCGAGAGGATAAAATCAATGACCGCCAACGTGTTCACCCGTCGCTTCTCGCGCTCCGCGTCGGGAGTTGCGGGTTGCGTGGTTGCGGGGGACGCCTCGCTGCCTCGGCTGCCACTGGAGGAGAGGACGGCTTTGCTGGCCTCGACGTACCAATCGCAATACTCGCCCCAGAAGAAGCGGTAAAGCGTTTGCGTCGCTTCGTTGAACCGATACCCCTCGAAGGCGGTGGTGATCTCGCGGATGGCCTGGTCCAGCTTGAGCAAAATCCACTTGTCGTCGCTGGTAAGGAGGCGGGGCTCAATCTCAGCCTGCACCTCGCCCCCTTGCATTTGGCCGAAACGACAGGCATTCCACAGCTTGTTGCAAAAGTTGCGGCCCAGCTCGACGTCCTTCTCGTCGAACAGCACGTCCTGGCCGAGCGGCGCGCTACGCATTGTGCCGAAGCGCAGCGCGTCGGCGCCGTACTTGGCGATGAGTTCAAGCGGGTCGGGGGAGTTGCCCAGGCTCTTGCTCATCTTGCGGCCGAGCTTATCGCGGATGATGCCTGTGAAATACACGTTGCGAAACGGCAGGTCCCCCATGAACTCGTAGCCCGCCATGATCATGCGTGCCACCCAGAAGAAGATGATGTCCGGCCCAGTGACCAGGTCGCTGCTGGGATAGAACTTCTTGAGCGCCGGCGTTTGCTCCGGCCAGCCCATCGTGGCAAACGGCCACAGCCACGAGCTGAACCAGGTGTCCAGGACGTCAGGGTCCTGCTCCCAGTTCTCCAGATCGGCTGGTGGCTCCACGGCGCAATAGATGTTGGCTGCGCCAAGCTCGGCCTTCGGACTTCGGCCTTCGGACTTCAGGTACCACACCGGCACCCGATGCCCCCACCAAAGCTGCCGGCTGATACACCAGTCGCGGAGGTTTTGCATCCAGTGCGAGTAAGTCTTGCTCCAACGGTCCGGGTGGAATCGGATGACACCCTCAATCTGGCAGTTGACTTCGGCCAGGAGATCGGTGATTCTTACTGCGGCGATCGGTGCAGGCTGGATGCCCAACTTCTCCTTCGGGAGATGCGCCACCAGAGGTTTACCACCGAGCGCCGCTTTTTTTGCCTTGTGGTCATAGAGCATTCGCCCGTTCGCAAGTTCCTTAACGGTCATCGGAATGCAGTAGAGTTCCCCCCTGAGGTTGAGCGCCCCGAGAAAATGATGGACCCGTCTGAACCGCGGGTCGGGTGGATCGTGCGGTTCCGAGCGCCATAGAGCGGCGGTTTGAATCAATTCGGGCAAGACTGCTATGGCCTGAATCGCCGCCGCTTGGCGGTTAATGAAGGCATGCGACAAGCTTTTCCGCCGCACAAAAATGTCCCAGCCGGTGTCAGCGTTGCGAAAAGACTTGCCTATCCACCCTTGCTGCCGCACCAGCTTCATGGCCGATTCACGAAGCTCGGCGCGGTCAACCCCGCCAAGTTCCTTGCCAGTGAGGTTGACCACCTCAACAACTTTGTCCACGACGGCGCCCAGTTCCACGCAGGTTGCTGAGGGCTCCACGCTCGGATACTTCAGGAACCACTGCTCGCTCAGATACGGCTCGATCGGCACGTGGCTGCGCTGGCTGTAGCCGACGTTGTGCACGTAATCCTCGACCTTGAGCAGCAGACCCTGCTCAGTCATTTCCTCAACCACGGCCTGCCGCGCTTCCATGCGGTCCATGCCGTCAAAGTCTTCGCCAGCCGCTTCGGTCATGTTGCCGTCCGGACCGATGACGACGGTCAACGGCAGGTTGTGCCGTACGGCCATCTCGTAATCGTTCGGATCATGGGCGGGTGTCACCTTAACGCAGCCGGTGCCGAACTTCGGGTCCACTAGCTCATCGGCGATGACCGGGATAGGCTTGTTCTGCAAGGGCAGCAGGCAGCGGCGGCCAACGATCTTCTGGTAACGGGGGTCCGTCGGGTTTACCGCCACAGCCTCATCACCCAGCATTGTTTCCGGGCGGGTGGTGGCGACTACCAGGAATTCGTCCGCCTTGGGCTGGCCCTTGTCATCGAGCAGCGGATACTTCAGGTGCCACAGGTGGCCCTTTTCCTCCATCATCTCGACCTCTTCATCTGAGAGCGCCGTGCGGGCAGCGGGGTCCCAGTTGACCATGCGTTTTCCGCGGTAGATGAGGCCCTTCTTGTAAAGCTCGACAAAGACCTTCTGCACGCAACGCGAGTAGGCCGGGTCCATCGTGAACCGCTCGCGAGTCCAATCGCACGAGCAGCCCAGTTTCTTAAGTTGTTGGATGATGATGCCGCCGTGCTTTTCCTTCCAGGCCCAGACGTGTTCGAGGAACTTCTCCCGGCCCAGGTCGTCGCGGTGCTTCATTACGCCCTGCTTCCGGAGGGTCTTTTCCACCACCGCCTGCGTAGCGATGCCGGCGTGGTCGGTACCGGGCAGCCAGAGCACTTCCTTGCCGTCCATGCGCGCCTTGCGAGCCAGGATGTCCTGGATGGTGTTGTTGAGCACGTGCCCCATGTGTAGCATACCCGTGACGTTGGGCGGCGGGATGACGATCGAGTATGCCGGTTTAGGCGAGGCTGGGTTGGCGACGAAGCAGTTCTGCTTCAACCAGAAGTCATACCACTTCTCCTCCACCGCCTGCGGTTCGTAAGCCTTGGGGATATCAGCCATAAGACACGGATTTCACGGATTCGCTCGGATTGTCAGAGAATGACTAGTTCCTTCGATTCGTGTCAATCCGTGCAATCCGTGTCTCACTTCCGCATGAGGGCGTACTCAAGGCTGTCCACCAACGCTTGGAGGCTGGCCTCGATGATGTTGTCGTTCACGCCCACGGTGCCCCATTCTTCCTTGCCATCGGTAGTCTGGATGAGCACGCGCGTGCGTGCGCCGGTGCCGGTAGTGGATTCCAGGATGCGCACCTTATAGTCGGTTAGAACCACATCCTTGAGGGACGGATAGAACCTAACCAGTGCCGCGCGCAACGCCTTGTCGAGAGCGTTCACCGGGCCGTCTCCTTCGGCCACCGTATGGCCCGCTTCACCGTCCACCCGCACCTTGACAGTTGCCTCACAGACCGAACCCGGTCCGTCGCGGCGCATCGAAACGTGGTAGCCATCTACGGAGAAGGGCAGTTTCTTGTGCTCCAACTCCCGGCTGATGAGCAACGCCAGCGAGGCTTCCGCGGCCTCATACTCGTAGCCTTCGCTTTCCAGGCGCTTGATCTGCCCCGTGATGGCCCGCGTTTCCGGCGCATCCAGCGCCAGCCTGAACCCCAGTTCATTGGCTTTCAGCAGAATATTGGTGCGGCCCGACATGTCGCTGACCAGAACGCGGCGAGCGTTCCCGACCGCTTCGGGTTGAACGTGCTCGTAGCTGCGCGATACCCGGTCAATGGCGTGAACATGCATCCCGCCCTTGTGGGCAAACGCCGTCTTGCCCACCCACGGTTGGCGGGGGTCGTGGCGCACGTTGGCGATTTCATCCACGAACTCGGACAGCTCTTTGAGCTTCGGCAGCGAGCTGGGGGGCAACACCTGCCGGTTCATTTTCAACTGGAGCAGCGGGATGATGCTGGTGAGATTGCAATTCCCGGTGCGTTCGCCATAGCCGTTGATGGTGCCCTGAATCTGCGTAGCGCCGGCTTCGATGCCGGCCAGGCCGTTGGCCACGCCGAGCCCGCAATCGTTGTGCGTATGGATGCCCAGGCGGGCGCCGAGCTTGCCCTTGGCGACGCCGACTATACGGGCGATCTCCTCCGGCAGGCAGCCGCCATTGGTGTCGCACAGCACGACGCACTCGGCCCCCGCCGTGGCGGCCGCCTGCCAGGTGGCCAGGGCGTATTCCGGCTCCTCTTTGTAACCGTCAAAAGCGTGCTCCGCATCGTAGATCACCCGCCGCCCATGGTCCTTTAAGTAGCGAACCGTGTCGGCGATCATCGCCAGGTTCTCCTCCGGCTTGGCGCGCAAGACTTCGGTAACGTGCAGGAGCCAACTCTTGCCCACAATCGTCACTACCGGTGTCTCAGCCTCAAGGATCTGGCGCATCAGGTCGTCGTTCTCCACTACCACGCCCTTGCGGCGGGTCATGCTGAAGGCGGTGATGCGGGCGTGCTTCCACTGGCGCCGGGCGGCCTGTTTGAAGAACTCCATGTCCTTTGGATTCGACCCCGGCCAGCCGCCTTCAATGTAATGCACCCCGAAAGCGTCGAGTTTCTCAGCGATGCGTATCTTGTCGAGCGCAGAGAAATTGATGCCTTCGCCCTGGCTGCCGTCGCGCAGGGTCGTATCGTATATTTCGACTTCGGGTTTCATAACAATGCCCGCCAAAGCGGGTGGGAATATCTACGCCAAGGCCGCCCGAATGCAAAGTCCAAATCAGGCCGTTCTGGGCCAGCCTGCCCCTTACCTCCGCGCAGTATTCACATTTTGCCGACCTTCTCCGCTCCGGTTTCGCGTTGCACCTACCGGGCTGCCGCCGTAATGTAGGAAACATCAGAGAGAATCCGATACCCGCCGAAGGGGTAGCAGCCAGGTATGAAGACAAAGAAACCGCGCTCTGGAAAAGCCGTGAAGCCGGCCGTCCGAGCTATTCGCCGCGTGACTCGGAGCAAGCCAAAGACCCTCCGCCGGAAACCCATCCCCGCCGAACCTAAAGATGGCGAGAGCGAGACCACAAAGAAGCCTAAGCTGCCCGTCCGCCCCATGACCAAGACTGCGGCCAAGGTAAAGCTGGTAAGAAGGCGGGTCATTCGGAAACCCAGGCTTGAAGCTTCCCCCACTCCTGTTGCACTCGAATCAAAAACCCTCCGCCGGAAACCCAGCCCTGCCAAACCGAAAGGTAGCGAGAGCATGACCACACAGAAGCGGAAGCTGCCCGCTCGGGCCAAGGCCACGACTGCGGCCAAGGTAAAGCGTGTGAGAAGCCGGGTCATTAGGAGGCCCAGGGTAATAGCTGTCCCCATTCCTCTTGCAAGCCAACAGCCGGTGTCGCTGGTGGTCGCAGCCCCCGAGCCAGAGTCCGAGGCCGTCCCACTGGAGCCCGCCGAGGTCTCTCCCGGCCTGGACGCAGAACAACGTCGGGAAGAGGCGGCGCAAGCCGAGGCTGGCTTCAGGATTCCAGAGATACTCCTGGAGGGCGACGAACCCACACCGCCGTCGGCAACCGGCCCGGGTCAGAAGTATGCCTTGGGCCCGACGGCACCAGTCGGCCAGCCTGAGCGCGAACAAGCCAGGCTGCCCGAGGCCTACGGGACCGGGAAGCTGCCGCTGGCCGCGCGCGATCCGCACTGGCTGTATGCGCATTGGGATCTTACGCCCCAGCAGCAACGGCACTACAACGCCTTATCCGCCGACCGTCACCTCGTGGTGCGCGTCCTCGCTGGCGCGATTGGGGGTCAGTCCGTCAGAGAGGTGCACTTGCATCCGGAATCGCGGCATTGGTTCATACATGTCGAGCGCGCCGAAACGCAGTACGTGGCCGAGCTGGGCTACTATCGCCCCAGGCGCGAGTGGGTAACGGTCGTAACCTCCGCGCCAGCCGTGACCCCGGCGGACACGGCATCGGCCGACCAGACCGTGCGATTCGCGACCATTCCTGCCCACGTGCGGCTGACTCAGCTTGCGGCGTTGGCCAAACAGGCAGTTCCGGCCGATCTGCCGCCGGCCAATGCGGCGCGGGAGCGCGCCTTAGCCGAGTTGGTTGCGCGGCAATTGGTGCTACAGGACCAGGCGGGTTCGGCGGAACTACCGGAGCTTGTTCGTGGCCTGGGCGAGAAGGAAATCTCCCCCATGCCATTGGCACAGCCTGCGCCACTCGGTGGTGAAACGGAGAACGTATCCAGTCCTATGGCCCCCGCAGAGCAGCGCCCGGCCGGTTTCTGGTTGAGCATTAATGCCGAACTCGTCATCTACGGCGCGACCGAGCCGGGCGCGAGCGTGACCCTGGGAGGCCGGCCGATCGCACTCCGTCCCGATGGCACCTTCAGTTGCCGCTGCTCTTTGCCGGACGGTGATCACGCTGTCACGGTGTCCGCCATGTCAGCGGAAGGAGAGTTGCGTCAGGCTACGCTGAAGTTGAGCCGCAGCACAGACTACCGAGGCGAAGTTGGCGCCGCCCCGCAAGACGCGTCCCTCCAGCCCCCCGGCGCCGAAAACCCATGAGCAGCGTGGTCCGAACCTTCCGGACTTTGGACTTTAGACTCCAGACTTTAGACTTTAGACCATTGTGTCCGCCTACCTGTCCCTAATCCTCCACGCGCACCTGCCGTTCGTCCGGCACCCGGAGCATGAGAAGTTCCTGGAAGAGAACTGGCTATTCGAGGCCATCACGGAAACCTACGTGCCGCTGCTGCAGCTCCTGGAGGGCTGGCACCGGGATGGCCTGAGCCCCCACCTCACGCTCACGCTCACGCCAACCCTCTGCTCGATGTTGCAGGACCCGCTCCTCCAGGCCCGTTACGAGCGGCACCTCAACGAACTCATTGAACTAGCCGACAAGGAAATCCACCGCACCCAGTGGGAGAGGCCTTTCCACGAAGTCGCTCTGTTCTATCACGAGCGTTTTGCCGCCGTTCGTGAAGCTTACGCCGCTTGCGGCCGCGACCTGGTGGGCGCCTTCCGCCGATTCCAGGAACTGGGCCTCCTGGAGATTATCACCAGCGCCGCCACGCACGCACTCCTGCCGTTGCTGGCCGATCATCCGCCCTCCCTCCGCGCGCAGGTGCTGGTCGCGCGCGACCATTACCGGAGCTGCTTTGGCTGCGAGCCGCGGGGCATCTGGCTGCCCGAATGCGCTTATGTGGACAGCCTGGAGAACGTCTTGCAGGAGGCCAACCTCCGTTGGTTCGTTACCGACACGCACGGCATCCTGCACGCGAAACCGCAGCCGCGTTACGGGACCTTTGCGCCCATCTTCACGCCCAGCGGCGTCGCCGCCTTTGGCCGCGACCCCGACTCTACCCGGCAAGTCTGGAGCCGGCACGCCGGCTACCCTGGCGACCCGCGCTACCGCGACTTCTACCGCGACATCGGCTTCGACCTCGATCTGGACTACGTGAAGCCGCATCTGCCCGCACCTGACCAGCGCGGCTTCACCGGCCTCAAGTACTATCGCATTACCGGCAGCTCATCCCACAAAGAGCCGTATGACCGCCAGACAGCCATGCAGGCCGCCGATACTCACGCAGGTCACTTTCTTGACGCCCGGATGGCGCAGTTCCGGCGCTTGGCGGAAATCCTCGACCGCCCGCCCATCCTGGTAGCGCCCTACGACGCCGAGTTGTTTGGCCATTGGTGGTACGAGGGCCCGGAGTTCCTTGATTTCCTTGTGCGCAAGGCCTGCTGCGACCAGAAGGTGTTCGAGCTGATCACGCCGGCGGAGTTCCTGCGCCAGCACCCGACGCACCAGGTGGCCACGCCCGCCGCCTCAAGCTGGGGCGAGGAAGGCTATTGGCGCGTCTGGCTTAATGAGAAGAACGAGTGGATCTATCCGCACCTCCACGTGGCACAGGAGCGCATGACGGAACTGGCGCGGCGCTTTTCGCAGCCGGACGTCTTGCAGGAACGCATGCTCAAGCAAGCCGCCCGCGAACTGCTCCTCGCGCAAGCCAGCGATTGGCCGTTTATCCTCCAGACAGGAACGAGCCCTGGCTACGCGCGCCAGCGCGTGCAGGACCACCTGTTGCGCTTCACACGGATTTACGAGCAGCTCACCACCGCCCAGCTCGATGCCGAATGGCTCAAGCAAGTCGAGTGGCGGGACAACATCTTCCCGGACGTTGACTACCGCTATTGGGCTTAGGTTGGCCCGACCACAGGTGAAAAAGTGCCGACCTACGGTC
>Ga0187880_1001875_pt1 | contig 16523 bp, 16 predicted proteins | sample June2016WEW_19_4_FD_132998 | JGI IMG/M metagenome (GOLD analysis project Ga0187880, IMG submission 132998) | Peatland microbial communities from SPRUCE experiment site at the Marcell Experimental Forest, Minnesota, USA - June2016WEW_19_40 | ecosystem: Environmental > Terrestrial > Soil >...
ACCGAGCACATGTTCTTCGGAGACGACCGCCTGCCGATCATGAGGCGGATGATCCTGGCGTCGACACCGGACGAGGAGACGGCGGCGCTCGAGGAGCTGCGGGCTGCACAAAAGGCCGACTTCCTCGGGATCCTCAAGGCCATGGACGGCCTGCCGGTCATCGTCCGCGGGCTCGACCCACCGTTGCACGAGTTCCTCCCGGATGTCGAGTCCCTCCTCGTCAAGCAGGCGAAGGAAGGCCTCACCGACGACGAGAAGAAGCTCCTCGAGGCGGCCATGTCCTGGCGCGAGGCAAACCCGATGATCGGGGTGCGGGGCGTGCGGCTCGGAGTCTTGAAGCCCGGCCTGTACGCGATGCAGGTGCGCGCCCTCATGGAGGCCGCCTACGAGAGGGCCGAGGCCGGCGGGCACCCGATCGTTGAGATCATGATCCCTCTCACGATCTCCCGCGAGGAGATGGCGCTCGCCCGATCCTGGGTCGTCCAGGCGCTGCATGACGCGGCTTCCTCGGAGGACAAAGGCGCGGCAGCGGCCGAACGGATCGAGGTCGCCATCGGCACGATGATCGAGACCCCCCGGGCGGCGCTGCTCGCAGACCAGATCGCCGAGGTGGCGGACTTCTTCTCGTTCGGGACGAACGACCTCACCCAGATGACCTTCGGCTTCAGCCGAGACGACGTCGAGGGCCGGATGATGTCCGCCTACCTGAGCCAGGGCCTGCTCAGCGCAAACCCGTTCGAGCACCTGGACACAGCAGGCGTTGGCGAGCTTGTCCGCATGGCCGTCGAGCGTGGGCGCGCCGCCCGTCCGGGCCTCAAGATCGGGGTCTGTGGCGAGCACGGGGGCGACCCGGCCTCAATCGACTTCTTCGCGAGGGCGGGGCTCGACTACGTCAGCTGCTCACCGTTCCGGGTGCCGGTGGCGAGGCTCGCGGCAGCACATGCAGTGCTCGCGATGGACGCTGAGAAGGCGAAGCAAGCTTCCGCATAGCACGGGCAGGCTCCAACCGAACCAATCGGACATCCCGGTCACGCCCGCGGGCGCGTCGCGGTACCGTCCAAGTGATGGCAATTCCCGACGAGGACGTGGCAGCGGTCCGCGCAGCGACCGACATCCTCGCGCTGATCGGTGAGTACACGCCGCTCAAACGGGTTGGGCGGCGCTATGTCGGCCTGTGCCCGTTTCACGCCGAGAAGACGGGGTCGTTCTCGGTCAACGCCGAGGAAGGCCTCTACTACTGCTTTGGGTGCCAGGCCTCCGGGGACCCGATCACTTTCCTGCGCACCATCGAGGGCTGCGACTTCGTCGAAGCAGTGGAACGCCTCGCGGCACGTTCCGGCATAGCCGTCCGCCACGACATCGCAGGCAAGGACCAACCCGACCGCGAAGGACGCAAGGCGCTGCTCGCCGTCATGGAGAGGGCGGTCGCCTTCTACCACGAGGAGCTGTTGAGCAAGCCGGACGCAAGACGCGCACGGCAGTACCTCCGGTCGCGCGGCTACGAGGGTGAGACCGTGCGCCAATTCGCCTTGGGCTGGGCACCGGAAGCGGGCCGGGCGCTGGTGGACGCGGTTCGGGCCCCCACAGACCTGCTCGTCAAGGCAGGGCTCGCCCACCAGGGCCAGAACGGCTTGCGAGATGCCTTCCGGGGCCGGGTCATCTTCCCGATCTTCGACCCGGCCGGCAAGGCGATCGGGCTCGGCGGCCGGATCCTGCCCGGTGCCGGCGAGGGTGCGGGCCCGAAATACCGCAACTCGCCCGAGACGCCGATCTACGCCAAGCGCCGCACCCTCTACGGCCTCAACTGGGCCAAACAGGCCGTTGTGCAAACCGGCGAAGTGATCATCTGCGAGGGCTACACCGACGTGATCGGCTTCTTCACTGCCGGCTTGGGGCGGGCGGTGGCCACCTGCGGGACTGCGCTCACCGAAGAGCACTTCCGTCTCCTCGGGCGCTTCGCCAAGCGGGTCGTCCTCGCGTTCGATGCCGACGCCGCCGGCCAGTCCGCGGCCGCCCGCTTTTACGAGTGGGAGAAACGCCACGAACTGGAGGTCTCTGTCGCCGCCCTGCCTGCGGGCAGTGACCCGGCGGACATCGCGATGCGCGAGCCTCAGGTGCTGCGTCAAGCCGTTGAACAGGCGAGGACGTTCCTCTCCTTCAGGGTGGAACGGGCCCTGGCCTCGAGCGAGCTCAAGACCGCCGAGGGCAGGGCACACGCGGCAGAAGCGGCGCTTGCGATGGTCGCCGAGCATCCGAACGAACTGGTCCGCGATCAATACCTCGTCACCGTGTCGGATCGGACCAAGCTCGACCCGGAGCGGCTCAGGCCGCGTCTCGAGGCGCTCGTGAGGGCTTTCGAGGCGTCTGGCCGGAAAGCCGGTGGGGACGCCGGAAAGCCCTCAGGAAGCGGGCGGTCACCGACCTCGGACGAGGAGCCCCCCTGGGAACCGGACCCGGAGGGGGCCTCGGACAGCCTGTTTGCCGGCGCACGAACGGCCGGGCGCCCTTCCAGCTCGCGGCGCCCCCCGGGATCCGCGCCGTCAGGCGAACGTGCCGGCCGAGATGCTCTCGTGCTGGCGGTTCGCGAGCCACAGACCATGGCTGGGCGGCTGAACGAGGCCCTGTTCGCCGATCCGCTCCAGCGGGCCGCGTTCAGGGCGCTCGCCGATTCTGCGAGCCTGCACGGCGCCATCGAGAGCTCAGGTGACGAGGTGGCGGACCTGCTCCGGTGTCTCGCGGTGACAGAACCCGACGCCGACCCCGATCAGACCGTGGCTGCTCTGGCCCGCTCCGCCGCCCAGGTTGCACTCGGGGAAATCGAAGCCGACGCCCGCCAAGCCGACGCCGAAGGCGACACGACCCGGCTCGCTGCGGCTGGAGCAGCCATTACGTGGTTGAAGTCCGAGCTGGAACTAATGCAGGAACCGGGAACGGCCGATAGGACTTCACCCGCCGTGAGTGACGCTGCGAATCGATTGGTAGCGTGGCTATTGCAGCGCTATCTGGAGACGAGATGACCGGCACGACCGAACAGGCCTCCCAGTCAGATATCACAGGCCCCATCGCTGGTAATGGCGCGGCCAACGGCGCCGCCGAAGCCCACCAGCCTGTGCTGGCCGGGCCGGTCCTCGAGGACCTCGACGGAATCGAGGCCGACGCGCTGCTGCCGGACGGCGCGGGCGGAAACGGCGCCATCCTCCCCAAGCCTCGCCCTCGCGTCGTCTCGACGCCGATGTCTCTCGGGGGCGGCAGCGGCGACTCACAGGCAACCGATCCCGTTCGCGCCTATCTGAAGGAGATCGGGCGCGTCTCGCTGCTTTCGCCCGAGCTCGAGGTCCTTTGCGCACGCAAGATTGAAGCCGGTCAAGAGGCAGCTGCGGAACTGGCCGCCCTGAGGGCATCGGAGACCTTCGACAAGATGCCCTTCGAGGAGCGCCGGGCCGTCGAACGGGCGATCCACGAGGGCTCGGAGGCCAAGGACCTGCTCATCGAGGCGAACCTTCGGCTCGTGGTCTCCATCGCGAAGCGCTATCTCAACCGCGGGATGGCCTTCCTGGACCTCATCCAGGAGGGCAACCTCGGACTGATGCGCGCCGTGGAAAAATTCGATTATCGCCGCGGCTTCAAGTTCTCCACGTACGCGACATGGTGGATCCGCCAGGCAATAACCCGGGCCGTCGCCGACCAGGCCCGCACGATCAGGATCCCCGTCCACATGGTCGAGACGATCAACAAGATCGTGCGCACCCAACGCCAGCTGTCCCAGGAGCTCGGCCGCGAGCCGACGGTGGAAGAGATATCCGCACGGACGCAGTTCCCGGTCGAAAGGGTGCGCGAGCTACAGCGGATCAGTCAGGACACCATCTCCTTAGAACAGCCGATCAGCGAAGAAGAGGACTTCAGCCTCTCGGACCTGATCGAAGACCACACGGCCGAAGTGCCTGTCGACGCGGCAACGCGGATGCTGCTGAACGAGGCTGTGAAACGGGCGCTCTCCGAACTGAGCGAACGCGAGCAGGAGGTCGTGCGGCTTCGTTTCGGCCTGGACGACGGGCGGATCCGGACCCTCGAGGAGGTCGGGCAGATCTTCGGGGTCACCCGGGAGCGGATTCGCCAGATCGAGATGAAGACGCTCGCGAAGCTACGTCATCCGATGGTGTCGCGCCCGCTGCGGGACTACGTGGAAGGCGACTGAAGCCCCGGCTGTCGGGCTCAGCTCCTTTTCGCCGCCTCCGCGCGCTGGGGCGAGATGGCATTTTCGAAAAGGGCGATCACCCGCTCGCGTGCCAGGTTCCCGACCGGGCCGCGCAACAGGTCGCCTGCTCTCTCCCGCGCCAGGTCACCCAATGCGAGGACTTTCTCGGCCTTCACCTCGGCGGCGCGCGCACTCGTGCCGTTATGCCTGAGCCAGTCTGACGTGACAGAAGCGAGCTGGCTCCGGCCCACGACCGGCGCGCTGAGCTGGCGCGCCTTGTGGGTCAGGTAGAAGCCGGCTGCGCACCCCACGACGAACCCTGTCCTGAACCGCATCCGCCTTTCTTACATCGCACGTCGCAGCTTTGCCAGTGGAAAGTGTCACGGGATCGAAAACAGGGCCTCCAGGCGGGCGCGCCGACCGTCTTCGACACCGTTCCCGCCAGCCCGTATAGGCTTCGCCCTGATTTCCGGGGTAGCTCAATCGGCAGAGCACGCGACTGTTAATCGTGTGGTTGAGAGTTCGAGTCTCTCCCCCGGAGCTGCAAAGGACCAGGCCAGGGGCCTTACGGTGGCCCGGTGACAAGCGCTGACGGGAGCGAATGTCAACGGAATGTCAACGCGAGGTGTTGACATGGCCCCCATGTCAACGGATGTCAACGCTCAGCCGAGCAGGCTCGCCGAGAGAGCGGCGCCGGCCTCTTCGGCCATCCCTGGCATGACGTGCGCGTACACCGAGAGCGTGACTGAAACGTTGGCGTGCCCGAGCATCTCGGAAACGACCTTTACCGGGACGCCCGCCGCCAGCATGAGGGACGCCGACGTGTGACGGCAGTCGTGCAAGCGGATGCGCGGGAGGCCCGTTTCCTTCACCTTCAGGTCGAACCAGCCCGAGATGGTGTCGGGGCGGTAGGGGTTCCCGACCTCGTCAGCGACGAGGTAGCCGCCGTCTTCGTAGGCGGGACCGGCCGCCAGCTTCTCGGCTGCCTGGCGCGCCTTGAGCGTCCGTAGGAGCGAGATCAGATGAGCGTCGAGACTGATTGAGCGCAGGCCCGCCGCGGTCTTCGGGCGAGAGGGAACGGCCCCGCCATTGACGATGGTACGCGTCGCCTCGATTCGCAGAGTCCCCGCGTCGAGGTCGACCGCTCCCCACGTGAGCCCGCAGAGCTCGCCTCTGCGCAGGCCACGGGCCAGCAGGAGCGCCCACGCGAACGCGAGCCGATCCTCTCGCGTCGCCTCGAGGAATCGCCGCGCCTCGTCGGCCGTCCAGACCTTCATGGTCTTCGACTCCGAGCGTGGCCGGCGCACGCCTGCAATCGGGTTGCGGCCGATCATCTCGGTTTGCACGGCGAAGGCGCAGGCGCTCTTGAGCACACCTACCGTCAGTTGCACCGTGCGCGCCGAGAGCCCTTGACGGCCGTTCGCGCTCTTGTCTGAGCGCAGCGCCGTCATGAAATCGACGACTGTCGCAGGGGTCAGCGCGGCGACCTTCGTGCCGCCGAGGCGCGGCAGGATCCAGCTGTCGATCGCACCCTCGTATCCCGCCAAGGTGGCAGGGCGTAGCTCGCGGGCCCGCTGTGCCGGCAGCCAGTGATCGACGAGAAGCTCGCGAACGCTGAGGGGCTTGTCCGGCCGCCAGGTACCCTCGTCGACCTTCTGCAAGACGGTGTTCAAATGCCTCTGCGCGGCCCCACGAGTCCGGAACCCGCCCTTCGTGTGCTGGACGCGCTTGCCCGTTCCGGCGTCAGTTGCGAACCAGTAGGCGGTGAACGAGCCGCCCTCGGCGCGCTGTCGAATGGATCCTCTCACTTCGTGCTCCCTTCATTCTGCGTGAACGGTGACTTTGCGGTGGCGCCGCGCTTGCTCTGCGCTTCCTCCGCGGCCTCAGCGCGCTCCTCGGCTCGGGCAACCGTGCGGCGCGCCTGGACTACGTCTGGCGACTCGACCATGGCGAGAAACTCCAGGACTGCCTGGTAGGCCTTACCGGCCTCCTCGCGGGCGCGCCGCTGGATCTCTTCGTCGCGCGTTCCCACGGCCAACTTCAGAATCTCGTCACTCGAAAGCCCTTCCTTGTGGTCAGGCACCTTCAGTCTGATGGACGGTTCATCGGCGGTCATAAGGAACAGCGAGCCGATCGGCACCTCGAAAGTCCGCGCCAGCGCCACAAGCTCGTCCGCCGTGAACTCTCGGACTCGCTTACCTGTCACCGATCGCTCGGCGGCCGAAACAACAGCGATTGACCAACGATCGCCAAGCACGATTTCGAGCCGACCGGCGAAGTCTTCCTGGGTCCAGCCACGGCGTTTCCGCATCGCCGTGATGTTCATCGCGACGAGCTGGTTTGCCGTGAACTGCCGTCCACCTCTGACCGTTTTCCTTGGCACACCTATAGCGTAGACCAAAACTCAACACCGGTCAAGAGCTTCTCTGCACGGTCGTTGACTAGGTCGCACCGAGCGGGTACCCTGTAGCCGTGCAGAGGAACTCAACACCGAAACCGAACCCAGTTCGCTCAGTCAGGCTTGCGAATGGACTCGGGTTGCGTGAGACAGCGCGACGAGCGGAGATCGACCCCGGGCAATTGTCTCGGATCGAAACCGACAAAGGTGGCCTGACAATCGACAGCCTCTACCGCCTGGCGATCGTGCTCGGGCTCAAGGACTTGGCGAAGTACTTGCGGCCGTTCACGTCTGAGCGAAAGTCGGAGACGGCCTGATGGCCCCCGCCACCTACACGGTCGAGCAGCTCGCCGAGCTCACGGGATGTTCTACCTGGCTGCTCTACAAGCTCGTGCGAGACGACGCGTGCCCTTACCCCGCCATAAAGCTCGGCGCGAGGCGCATTGTCTTCCCGAAGGCCCCTGTCGACAAGATGCTCGGGATCGACACCGAAGGGGACTCGGCATGACCGGCGGAAGGGCTCCGAAAAGGAAAGGCGGCCAGTTCGAGCGCGACGTGGTCGCCTACCTCCGCGAGCATGGCTTCCCCGAAGCTGAGCGTGCCTACGGTGCCGGCAGGCCAGACGACGTCGGCGACTTGGCGAACGTCCCAGGTGTGACGGGGGAGATCAAAAACCACAAGGACATTGATCTGGCCGGTTTCATGGACGAGGTCAAGCGCGAGCAGGCCAACGCCAGAACGCCTTACGGCGTGGCCATCATCAAGCGCCGCATGAAGCCCGTAGCTGAAAGCTACGTCGTGCTGACGTTGGAGCAGTTCAGCCGCCTGCTGCGTGACGAGGTGGTCCCGTGACCCGGCCAGCTCAGCGCCTCACGACCGTCGTGTGCATCGTCTGCCAGGCCACCACGACTCGCAATTGGTCCCGGACCTGCAACGCCTGCGAGCGCTCAGCTTCTACGCCCTCGCCGACACGCCGGGAGAGGTCTAGATGACGCGACAAAGGGCGCCCGAAAGCGCCCCTCATCAGACCGGGCTCGGCAGCTCAGATCGAAGCCAGGATACCAGCGACCTCGATCGACGTCGTTCAAAGCGCGAAGCGCTCCGGCAGGTTGAGCAGCTCCGGGAACTGCTCTCCATGCTTGACGCTGGCTCGGTCGAGCTCGATGAGTTCGGTTTCGCTGTCGGGTTGATCGGCGCCAAGCTGGGAGGCGCGGCCTGCTCAGGGCGGTTGGCGTCATGACCTGGGAAGGGCTTAACCCGCCCTACGCGACCATCGTGGCCGATCCGCCGTGGCAGCTGCCTCGCCCTGGCATCACGAAGGTCGACGCCCGCAAGTTCTACTCGACGCTCGACATCGACGGAATCTGTCTCTTGCCCGTGAACGAGCTGGCTGCCCCGGATGCTCATCTGTGGCTCTGGGCCCTCAATTCGCTCATGGAGGAGGCCTACAGCGTGGTCCGGGCCTGGGGCTTCTCACCCATCACGCTGGTGACCTGGTGCAAGCCCGGGCCCGGCGTGGGCCACTACCTCCGCAACAACACCGAGCACCTGATCCTTGCCGGCCGCGGCCGTCCGATGACCCCCGCCGTGAAGCCGCTCAGCACTTGGTACGAATGGCCGCGCGCTCAGCACTCGGTCAAGCCGGGCGCCGCTCTGGACCTGGTGGAGTCCGTCTCTCCACCACCCTACGTCGAACTGTTCGCCCGCCAGCCTCGTCTCGGTTGGGACGCGTGGGGCTACGGGTACGAAGCGGCGGCATCATGACCGAGCCACAGACTCCAGACGAGTTGCGCGCCATCGCCGCGACCACGACCGACCAGGCCATCCGAGAGGCGCTCTACTTCCGGGCCGACAAGCTCGAGGGCAAGTCTGGCACCCAGGGCTACAAAGCGCCTCCATTCAACGAGGATCCACCCAACGGCGAGGCATGGGAGCGATACCAGGCTGAGCTCGCAAAGACGAACGGGCATGTGGAGGCCGAACCGGCATGGCTGCCGGATGAGGAGCGCGGCAAGTCGGACAAGGCCGCCGCCAGCGCTCTCCGCGCCGAGCTGCTGCGCGGGATGCTGCTCACGCCCGGAGCACTCGCGGCCCTACCGCCGCCCGCTCCTCTGATCTCTGGTTACCTCACCCGTGGGAGCCTGGCTGCCACCTACGGCCGCCCTGGCACGGCCAAGTCCTTCATCGCGATCTCGATGGCGCTCGCCGTGGTGACTGGCACACCATGGTTTGGACGCGAAGTCCACCGCGGGCCCGTGCTGTACGTCGCGGGCGAGGGCACATCGGGGCTCGCGCAGCGCCAGCGTGCATGGCAGGACGCGTGTGGAATCGACGACCTCGAGGGCATGTTCTGGCTCCCATGGGCCGTGAACCTCTTGCAGCCCGATTGGAGCCGAGGGCTCGCCGAGCTCGCGGCTGACCTAGGTGCCGTCCTCGTCGTCATCGACACCCTCGCGAGGTCGATGGTGGGTGCGGACGAGAACCGCTCCGGTGATATGGCGGCGGCGGTCGAGGCGTGCGATGTCATCCGGCGCCTGTCGGGCGCGACGGTCGACCTTGTCCACCACTCGCCAAAAGCGACCGACACACTGCGCGGACATTCGGCTCTTGAGGGCGCCGTCGACACGGCATTGCTCATCGAGCGCTCAGAGGGTTACTTCACCCTCACCGCGGCCAAGCAAAAAGACATTCCGCAGGTAGAGCCGTTTATTTTCGAGCTCGAGCTGCAATCTGGGAGCTGCGTCCCGACCGCCAAAGAGTCCCAGGGACTCTTCGCGGGAATTGTCGGTGCAGAACTGGCACTCAAGAACGTCCTTGGGACCATGGCTGGGACTGATGGCCTGACGACTACCCAATGGCTCGACGTCTCCAAGATGTCGCGCAGTTCGTTCTTCAGAGCAAAGAAGAACCTGGAAGACAGGGGTGTGACCCGGAACAGTGGCACCTCTGGCCGGCCGCGGTGGTCGCTGGTCGAAGAGGGACCAGAGCCAACAGTCCCAACAGTCCCAAACAGTCCCACGGGACTGGTCCTCAATGGTCCCAACACCGGGGGTTCTTTAGAACCCGGTGGATTGGGACTCTTCGGAGACTTGGACCTCGAGGAGGAGTTCTGATGAACCTGCTCGCCCTGCTCGCCGCGGACGCCTCGCTAGCGACTCGAAGTCCACAAAACGCCCCCCGCGCGCGCGAGCCGGCACTTGTCTACACATCAGGTCAGGCCCCCAAAGGCGCAGGTCAGGCGCACCGAGTCAACGCGATGTCAACGCGAAAGAAGCCCCACGATGCCCGCCGGTGAGCGACATCCCCCCTTCGAACCTGGCAACGAACTTGCCGTAAAGCCCGGAAACGACCTGTCGCTCAAGCACGGGGCTTACAGCGCGCGTGTCGTGGGCGCCCGGGCCGAGGTTGTGCGCGCTGAACTCCTCGCCCTGGTGCCGGGGCTCGCCGACGACCCCGAGAGCGCCTCACCCTTAGCCCTGTACTGCCGTGCTGTGGCCCGCGAGGAGCTGGCGCACGAGGCGATCGAGGCCGGCAGCCTTAGCCCGCGCGTGCTCGAGATCATCCGGAAACAGTTCCCCCAGATGATCCAGCCAGGCAATGTCAGCCCGAGGCTGCTTGAGGCAGCGACGGCCGCCGCACGAGCAGCCTCGGAGCTCGGCGCTCAACTCGGCATCGGGCCACGAGCCTCAGCAGAGCTGCGCCAGATTCGCAGCCAGGCCGCGCTCAACGTGGCGTCGCTGGCGCAACAGGCCCCGCTGGTGCTGGCGGCCATCCAACGTGCCCTAAGCGTTTGTGGGCTCGCTGAGCGGGCGCAGGACGTGGTGGCCGCGCTCGACCGAGCACTCATGGAGGTAACCGAAGATGACTGAACCCACCGGGGACAGGGCGCTGGCCAAGGCGCTGCACGAGACGATCAGACCGGGCGACATCGACGCCTTCGCAAAGCTCAAGTACAAGCCGACGCCGAAGCAACTCGAGTTCCACCAGGCCGAGGAGTACGACGTCGCATTCGGAGGTTCGAGAGGTTCGGGAAAAAGTCTCGCTTTGTTGATGGACGGGATCAACCGTTGCGTTCACGTGCCTGGCCTGCGCGCACTGTTGTTGAGGAAGACGTACCCCGAGTTGAAGCAGACGGCGCTCATGGAGTTGGCCCGTCACAGGTACGCCAAACAGCTCGGATGCAGATGGAATGGATCGGACTTCCTGCTCACCTTCCCCAACGGCTCCCTGCTGCAGCTGGGCTACTTGGATGCGCTAGCGGATGTCACCCGTTATCAGGGGACCTCGTGGGGCCTCATCCTCATCGACGAGTTGACTCTGATGCTGCCCGCCGCTGTCGAGATTCTCAGAGAGACGGTCAGATCAGGTGACGAAGGCCGCTCCGTTGTTGGACTGAGGAGCTCTTGCAACCCCGGCGGCGTCGGCCACACCACGATCAAGGTCAACTATGTCGAGGCGACCGACTACGGCAAGCGGGTCGTCACAGACAGCCACGGCCGATCGCTTCGCTATATCCCGGCGACGGCAAAAGACAATGTGCACGTCGGGAAGGATTATTTGCGAGTGCTCGATGCCATTCCCGACGAGGCACGGCGCAAGGCGATGAGAGATGGCGACTGGTCGGCGTTCGGTGGTCAGTTCTTCAGCGAATGGTCCCCCTTCCGCCACATCGTGCCCCGTGACGCGATGACGCTCGCTCCCTCATGGCGGAGGTACGCGGGCGTTGACTTTGGCTTCGCCGCGCCTTTCTGCTGCCTTTGGGGAGCGATCGACAACGATGGGCGCTGGTGGCTGTACAGGGAGTTGTACGAAAAAGGCCTCCCTCCCGAGGAGCAGGCGAGGCGCATCATGCGCGCCGAAGCTAAGGACGGCTGGGTTGCCCACTACGTAGATCCGAGCACGGTTGCCAAGCCGACAGGCGGCCTCTCGGTTTTTGACATGTACGCCGCTGCAGGCCTTACTTCACTCGCCCTCGCTGTCAACGACCGGATCCCCGGGTGGCAACAGGTACACCGGGCACTGGCTGACGGACCGCTGTGCCTTTACCACACCCACCTCGCCGAAAAGGGCGAGTGGTCCAGGACTAGCTGTCCGATGCTCCATGTTCTGGACGGTGCAGCGCCAAATCTCTGTCGCACATTGCCGGACCAACCATTCGACACCACACGGGTTGAAGACATGTCGACGACCGGCGACGACCATGCATGCGACAGCCTTCGCTATCTGATCGCCTCAACCGGGCTGACCGGAAGGGTCACGCTCCCGGACGACCCCGGGCCTCGACGCTTGAGCGTCCAAGAGCTCGGCGGTCCCGATCCTCTTCCCCTCATCGGCGGAAAGTTTGCTGGAAACCTTCGGCAAGGGCTCGAGGGAACCGGCGTCGACTTCGGCCGTACCGACGGCTCCCAACCTGGAGCGACGCAGAAAAGCCCGTTCGCGCCGTGAAGGTGCCCAGCGGAGTCCTCATCCCGGCTGGAATCTGCTACGAGATCGGTTCGAGCCTGCTCGACGCCGTGGCAGAGCGTTACAGCCGCGATGGCCGACCGGTACCGCAACAGGTGCGCACGATCGGCTTGGAGGTTTGGGAGGTCGGGCGCCTGGTCGCGGCCCGACGTTCCCCGAGTATTCCCGCGAGCGTTCCCGCGCTTGACGAGTCGGATTCCCCGTCGTCAGGGTCACAAGTAATGACGTGCTCGACGAAGCAGGCGGCCACCCGACTCGAAGTGTCCAGTCGCGAAGTGAGGTTCCTCCGCGAGCGCGGTCGCCTCGGAGGCCAGCTGATAAACGGGCGCCTTCGCATACCGATCGCCGACGTCGATGCACTCGTGGCAGAAAGGATTCGCAATGACTAGACCCGTCACAGAAGTCGAGAGCGACTTCGACAAGGCCGCCGCCGCCTGGGCCGATGCCAGAGAGGCCGCGCGTCTCGCAGGCCTCGCAGCCGCGGACCTACGTCGCCGGGCCCTCGCTGATGACGCCACGGTCAGCGCGGCCGCTCTGGCCGAAGCCGAGCACGAGGCTGAGTTCGCCTCGCTCAAGCTCGCCGCTCGGCAGGCGGCAACGGAGGCGTTGGAGTCCGAGCTCCGATCAGCGAAAGCTGAGGCGTTCGTGGACGATTTCGAAGCCGCCATCCAGCCATTGCGTGAGGAGTTCGAGCGGTCCCTCACGGATCTTGAGCCCGCCCTCAACCGCGTAGTTGTCGCCTGGCGCGCGCACGCGACTTTGGTCAATGCCACCTACCAGACAGCGGCCCGGATCGATCGCACAGCGTCGCCAAGAATCAGATTCCCCCAATACGGTCACCCCTCGGTCGGCAAGTTCGTGCTCCGCGAGCTGCCCTTCGACCCCCTTGAGCAGCTCGTAAACAAGACCCTCGCCGGCCTCAACGCCCGCCTCCGCTAGGAAAGGATCCAAATGACCACCACGTTCACCGAGGACCGTGTCGCCGTCCTCAATGTCGCCATGAGGCGCGCCGAGGCCAAGGCCAAGGCCGCCGGGCGCGTCCTTACCCCGACTGAGCGCAGCGAGATCGCTCGCCTCTCGGGGGAGACCTTGGGCGCGAACGGGGTCGCGGCGCTCGAGGCTTTGAAGGTCTTCACCGGCACGCCAGTCGCCGAGGTTGCGAAAGGCCCCGAGCACGAGAAGGCGGTTAAAGAAGAGCTCGTGCGAGCTTGCCGGGTCCTTCGGCTCAAGCTCGGCCGTGGCCCGACAGCCGCGGAGCAGGCCGACCTCGAGAAGACGATCCGCGAGAGGTGGGTCGCCCCCACGCTCACCGAGGACGACCCTCTCGCGTTCGGGCACGCCGTCCAGGAGGGCCGTCTCGGCGGCGGCCGTTCTCCGGGCCTCGCAGCGCCCGTGGTGCGCACCGTCGGGCAGATAACCGAGGACGCCGGCACCTTCGCCCCAGAGGTCGCGCAGCTGGCAACCTCGCTCCCCGCGTACCGCCGAGACGAGATCAAAACTCAGGCGGTGCTCGACCTCGCCCGGGCGGTTTCCTTCGGCGGCCGCCGCCTCGACGACTGATCGATTCTCTTATGGGGTGTCAATACGGCGTTGTCTTCGGTCAGCGGCCCCCGTCAAAGTCGGCCGGCTTTTCTCTTGGAAAAGCCTACGCGCCATCCTTTGCGCTTACGGCCGATTTGCGCCCTTTCCCCAGTGCGATCGGGCCGCGGAGCTCTGCTGGTGGGCTCTGCGGCCGGTCGCCTCTTCTGTAGCGAGGTGAGGTGAGATGTCCGACCTGATCGAACCGGTAGGCGCCAGACTTACCCTCCTGAACGGCCCGGCTTTCCGTGCCGGCCTCGCCGCGGCCACCGACGCTTTACAGGCCTTCAACGACGAGCAGGCGCGCGCCGCCGAACTGGCCGATGCGAGCCAGGAGTCCATAGCGGCTGCCTCCAAGGAATCCTCGGCCACCGTCGTGGATTCGAGCGCCGTAGCCGCCGATGCCGTCAAGGCCCAGGCTGCGGCCACCGTAGAGGCCTCTGACGTCATCGTAGGCGCCGCCGACGATGCCGCCGTTGGCGTGAGCGCGGCCAACGCCAAGATCGCCGGCTCGGCGACAGCAGCGGCCGCAGAGACGAAGACGGCATGGACCTCCGCCGTGGCGACGTCGACCAAGATTCTCAAGTACGCCACTGTCATCGGCGCCGCTGTCGTCTACGAGGGCGTCAAGAAGTACATGTCCTTCCAGCAGCAGATAGCCCAGCTGGCCATCAGCGCTGGCGTGTCGAAGTCCCAGCTCCCGGCGTTCACGAAGATGGCCATCGCCGTCAGCGACGCCACCGGCATGGCGGCCGTGAGCGTGGGCGACATGATGTACCGGATCGCCTCGGCCAACCCGAAGATCAAGATGACCACCCAGTCCATGGAGGACATGGTCACCCAGGCGGGCAACCTCGCCGTCCTCACCAGCACAGGCAGCCCGAACGCGGTCGCGGACACGACCGCACGCCTCTACGGCGCCATCGTCTCCAACGCCATGGCGCTCACGCGCGGGGGCCCGGCGCTCTCCTACACGACGGCCGGTGGCAAGGCGATCAACGAATGGGTGCTCGCCGCGGCCGGCCACGGCGACATAAAGCCGGCTCAACTGGTAGCCGCCATGGGCACTGGAATTCTGCCAGTGTCCAAGACCTTCGGCCTGTCGCTCAACGACGTAGGCGCCATGCTGGACGTGCTCACACCGGCAATGGGTGCCCAGCAGGCATCGACGCGGCTCAAGACGGCGATCGGGATGCTCGGCGCGCCGAGTCAGAAGGCCGTGGATGCCGCCGAGCTCGTAGGAGGCAACGCCACGACCATGGGTGGCCTGCTCCGCACCGGCGGCCCCACCGCGCTGATGAACTACCTCGCCAACCTGCAGAACAAGGCGATGACCGGGGCGTCGTTCATCGGCGGCGGCATCTACGGCGCTGAGTCGGGCAAGTACTCGGGCATATCCGGCGCGGCGGACTTCTTGAAGTCCCTGGGTTACACCAACGCCGGTCTCGTCTCGCTCCTCCAGACCCAGGGCATCAGCGGCCTCAAGTCGATGACGGGCGCCCAGCTCCAGGGCCTGGGCTTCAACGCTGGCATGACCGGGACGCAGGCCGCGGCCACGGTGAGTGCTGAGTTGATAGGTGCGATGTTCGGCGGGGGCCGCACGGGCGCCGCCATCATGCAGCTCGTGAACGAACGGGGCGTGCTCGCCGGCAAGGAGCAGCTCATCTCGGGCGCCGAGACCCCCAAGTCCTACGGTCAGGCGCTCTCTCTCGCCTTCGCCGAGCCCATCGTCACGTTCCACAAGTTCGAGTCGCAACTCGCGAACCTCACGATTCAAGTCGGCAAGGACGTGACGCCCGCCCTCGATCACTTCATGGACGCGCTGCTCAAGATCGGGTCGTGGTTCTCCAAGAACAAATGGGCCCTCGACGCCCTGGGCGTGGCCGCCGGCACCCTCGTTGCCGGCGCCGCCGTCGTGAAGACGGTGTCCGTCGCCGAGAAGTTGGGGACTGGCGTCATCAATATCGGGAAGTTTCTCTTGACAGGTTCCTGGACCTCAGCGGGCACGTCGCTCACCGGGGCAGCCGCAAAGCTGAGCCTCGCTGGCGGGAGCTTGCAGACGGCCGCCGATCGCATGTTGGGCACCGGGGCGGCCGGCGGCGCGGCGGTAGTTGAGGAGGAGGAGGGCGGCGCGCTGACGTTCGGAACTGTGATGGCGCGGGCTGCCGGACCTATCATCGGAGTCGCCGTCGCCTACGTCCTAGCCAACTATCTCTCGAAAAAGTACTCCAAGGACGTGCCTTCGTGGCTCGGTTTTCTCAGCGACCAAAGTCTCAAGCAGGACTGGAACGACCTCTTCAAAAGCGGGGCCTCCAACCTCAATAAGCTCCCCACCGAAATCCGTGTCCCCTACGGCCGGCTCACGCCAGCGCAGCGGGTGACGGTGAATCAGCTCCAGAGATCGGCCAAGGCTCACGCTGCAGCGGCTCTGGGCGTCGCCAACGCGGCTTCGGTGGCCGCGGCGTTGAGCGGCACGGGGACCAACGCCCCCACCATCGCGGCCGTCATGGGAACCGCTCCGGCAGGGGGCTGGCTCGCGGCGCGCAACGCGCAGTTCCCTACCTACCCGGTGGCCAAGGCCCCCACCATCGCTAGCGTCGCAGGGACCGCTCCGGTCGGTGGCTGGGCCAGTATCCAGCACGCGCAATTCGCGGAGTCGCGACTTCTCGGGGTACCCCCCAGCGCTGTCGCGAATGTGCAAGTCGATCTGTCCGCGGCGGCCAAGACCTATGCGATCACAGCCGACAGCCTGAAGAAGGCATCGGACGACCAGAAGACGGCGGCCGACAAGACGAACACCGGGGCGGAGACCCTGCAGGACGCGTCGGAGCAGATGCTGCTGGCGGCGCAGCGATGGATGGCCGGTGCAGGCCTCATCAGCTCAGCCCT
>Ga0187880_1001878_pt1 | contig 16516 bp, 12 predicted proteins | sample June2016WEW_19_4_FD_132998 | JGI IMG/M metagenome (GOLD analysis project Ga0187880, IMG submission 132998) | Peatland microbial communities from SPRUCE experiment site at the Marcell Experimental Forest, Minnesota, USA - June2016WEW_19_40 | ecosystem: Environmental > Terrestrial > Soil >...
CGAGCGACCTGCCGAATGGGAAGAAGGGTGCAGGCGTGCTGCGCGGCAGGCCGAACATCAAGTGGGACAAGGACCGGGGCAAAGAGCCGAACCGGGACAAAGCGGAATTTCCATGGTTCTGGAACGGGAGCGGGTTCACGGGTGACCGGGTGAATGATGTGCATTTGACGAAGGAAGAAAAAGAGAAGGCGAGGAAGGCATAGCAAGTATGGCAAACTCCGACAAACCGCTTCCCAAGGTCGTTTATCTGAACGAATCCAAGTTCCGCGACGCGATGCTGGGCTTGCGCCGGCGTGGTAGTGCTCACCAGCGAGCCTACGACAAGGCGTGCAGCCTGATCACCGGGCTGAGCTACGGCGTAGAGGAGCTCAACAAGCTGACGAACAACGGGGAAAGCCGGATCAAGCATTGCCGGAAATATGACTTGAGCAACGACGCTCACCGGTTGGTAACCGTGCAGACCGACGGATATATCTACCTGCTGCATGTAGGGACGCATGAGGAGGTGGAGAAATGGCTGGACCGCAACCGGGGTCTGACGATCACCGGGCACACCAAGACCAAAGAGATCCGCGTGACGCACATAACGCGGTCAGAGACGGAGGGGCCGCGGGAGTCGGCGGGGCTGAATCCGGCGGCGATCACAGATGAGAATTTGTCTTACCTGAAACGGATTGATTTTGACGTGCGGGAGTTTGTGCCGCAGGGATTCCTGGCGAAACAATTGGAGGCGTTGAACGAGAACAGCACGGATGCGGAGATCGAGGAGATAACCGTGCATATCGCGGAGTCAGACCCGAAGGTGGGATATTTGCTGCTGGACGTGCTGCTGGAATTGCGGGCCGGCAACAAGGGCGCGGCGATGGCGCGCATTGACGAATATCGCGGGCAGGCGAAGGACCTGGCGACGGATGCGGGGCTGGAGGCGCAAGCGATCGCGAGCGACGTCAACTCGGACAAGGCGGTGGTGCTTACCGGCCTTTCGGAGGAGGAGATCAAGAAGCTATTCGCGCCTGACCGGTTTCAGGACTGGATGCTGTTCCCGCATCCGGAGCAGAAACGGATTGCGGAGAAGGATTTTGACCGTCCGGCGCTGCTGACTGGGGTGTCCGGCAGTGGCAAGACCTGTGTAGTGGTACACCGGGCGAAGTACCTGGCGGCGAAGTACCCCGGGGAAACGATCCTGATGCTAACGCTGAGCCGGAGCCTGAACCGGCTGGTGCAGAGCCTGCTGGAGGCACTGTGCGACGAGGGGCATCGGAGCAACATCCGGGTGATGGCGTTCTACGACTACTTTGAGCGACTGGTGAAGCACTTCGGGCCGGGGAAGTACCTCAAGCAGCTTCGGCATATCTCCATCAATCATGTGGAGGGCGGGCATGTTCGGAAGACCATCGATCGGGTAGATAAGTCCACGTTTGCGCGGGAGTTCGATCCGCTGAGCCGGGAGACGCTGGATGACACGTGGGAGCTGTTCCTGGATCAGAGTTATGTGCAGACCCTACTCGCGCGGCTGACGGAGCGGGTGCGGGCGTATGATCTGAATGTGGACGTGGAGAAGTATCTACGGGAGGAGATCACTCTGGTGCGGAGCGCGGTGGCGACTTCCAGCCGGCGCGATGCCTACCTGGAGCTGGACCGAGCCGGGCGAGCGATCCGGTTCGATGAGAAGTCGCGGCAACTCGTGCTGGATTTGCTGCTGCTTTACGAGGAGACGATGCTTTCCGGGGGTCTGCTTGACGAGCTTTCTCTCACGCTCACGGTGCTGCCGCATTTTACGGAGCTGAATGTGCTGCCGCCGGAGTTGAGGTTCCGGTGTCTGCTGGTGGATGAGTTTCAGGATTTCTCGACGCGCGACCTGGCGCTGCTCCGGCGCATTGCGCCGGTGGCGGACAACGGCCTGTTTTTAACCGGTGACACGGTGCAGCGAATTCTGGTGAAGGACCTGCGGCTGGGCGCGGTGGGGCTGGACATCATCGGCAGCTCGTGGGAGCGGATCAAAAAGAACTACCGGAACAGCAAGCAGATTCTGAAGGCGGCGAGCCGCCTGGCGAACGTGTACGGCGAGGAAGCCAAGCGGCAGCGCGTGGAGATTGAGGTGCTGGACCCGGAATTGGCGGAGCGGGAGACTTCAAAGCCGCTGGCGATCGTGGTGCCGGAGGGCGGCGAGGTGGCGGCGGCATACGAGCTGGCGCGGGAGTGCCTCGCGGTGGGTTCAGCGATTCCCTGGGCGATTTGCATAGCGACGGCGGCGCCGGAGGAGATTCCGATAAAGAAGATATTGGAGAGCCGGCCGGCGGATTTCCCGGTGCAGGTTGATCCATTGACCGGGGACTACACGCGGAACCGAGACACGATGACGGTGGGGACAATCGCCGACGTGAAGGGCGTCGAGTTCGCCATGATCATCATTGTGGGATGCGGGGCGAAGGTGCTGCCGCCGACGGATGGATGCGCGGAGGAGGCGTGGCGGCACGCTCTGCGGTTGTATGTGGCGATGACACGAGGGCGGGACCAAGTCGCGCTGCTTTATTCGGGTGAGCCGTCGAAGTTCCTGGGTGTGATGCGGGAGGACCTGGAATGGCAGGAGAAGTTGGAGCCGGGAAGACCGGCGGCGAGCGAACCCTGATGAGCGAAACGATGAAGCCACGGATGACACGGATTACACGGATGGGGAGAGGCGGGAGAGGTTATGCACGCACTGAGTGCATAATCCGCGCGCGCGCATTGTCCACGCGGTGGGTGGACAATCTGAAATGAAGGAGCACACGACATGAAGGGCAAGACATCTTTGGTCAAGTTATCGGCGGCGCCGGCGGCGAGCGACCCGAAGGCTTTGCTGGCAGACGTGCGCGAATTGATTCTGTCGGCCCGGCAGACGGTGGCGCGGGGGGTGAACGCGGCGCTGGTGGTGCTTTACTGGAACATCGGGCAACGCATTCGGAGGGACATCCTCAGAGAGAAGCGGGCGGAGTATGGGGAACGGATTGTCGCCGCGTTGGGGCGACAATTGGAGCGGGAGTTTGGGCGAGGTTTCACGAGGCGCAACATGTTCAACATGGTCCGGTTTGCGGAGGTTTTCCCGAATGCGAAGATAGTGCACGCGCTGAGTGCACAATTGGGTTGGACGCACCTGCGCCGGATTATTTACCTCGACGATCCGCTCAGGCGGGACTTCTACGCGGAGATGTGCCGGATTGAGCGGTGGAACACGCGCACCTTGAACCAAAAGGTTCAGTCCATGCTTTTCGAGCGGACGGCGCTGTCGAAGAAGCCGGCCAAACTGATGGCGATGGAACTGAAGAAGCTGCGCGAGGAAGACAAACTGTCGCCCGATTTGGTGTTCCGTGACCCGTATCTGCTGGACTTCCTGCGGCTGAAAGACACCTACGCGGAGAAGGACGTGGAGGCGGCGATTTTGCGTGAGATGGAATCGTTCATCCTGGAACTGGGAGTTGGCTTCTGTTTTGTGGAGCGGCAGAAGCGGATGCAGATTGACGGCCGAGATTATTACCTCGACCTGCTGTTTTATCACCGGAAACTGCGCCGGCTGGTGGCGATTGATCTGAAAATTGGAGACTTTGAAGCCGGAGACAAGGGGCAGATGGAACTTTACCTCAATTGGCTCAAACGCAATGAGTGCGAGCTGGACGAAGCCGAGCCGCTGGGCATGATTTTATGCGCGGGCAAGACGGCCCAGCATGTCGAGCTGCTTGAACTGGAAAAGAGCCGTATCCACGTGGCAACGTATTGGACGAAAGTGCTGCCGAAGAAGTTGCTGGAGCAGAAGCTGCATGAGGCCATGATTTTGGCGCGGGCGCGGTTGCAAGCGGCCAAAGACAAGACAGGAGGGACAAATGGATGAGGTTGTCCATACGCGGACAGAAAGCCCTATGAATACGGTGGGTTCTATGGACAAACTCGGACGGGGTTTGTCCATAGGGTTGTCCATAGAGGGAGGGGCTGGCCGATGAGCAGTTCGGTCGAGAAAGCGGTGACGTTCATCGAAGCGGTCAAGGAGAGCCTGGCCGGGGCGACGCGCTACAATTCGGGGGACTCGGTGCCGCCGGCGGCGGTCTTGTGGACCGACGCGGATGGCGAGTGGCGCCCGATCGCACAGCGGCTGCGCGGGCTCGTGCCCGAGCTGCTGACGCTGGGCGATTACGACCCGGAACAGCGGACCGGCCCGACGATTTGGATGCGGTGCATCGTGGATGGGGCGATTGAGTGCGGAGTGCGGAGTGCGGAGTGCGGAGTGACCTCTCTCCCAGGGGGAGAGGGGAACCGCAAGGTCGCGGTGCCCATATTGTATCTGCCGGGCGTCAGCCGGCAGTTGCTGCGGTCGCCGGAAGAGTGCCCCGACGAGCTCAAGCCGCTGGTGGAGCTGCAATATCGCGGGGTGGTGTGGACGCAACTGAATGGAAAAGACTGGACGGTGGAGGCGTTCCTCATGTCAGAGAATGGGGGGCTGGGCCTGGAGCTGGGGCGGGACCAGAAAACGCGGAGCGCGTTACTGGGCGCATTGGACGCGCTCGCCACGACCCCGATTTCCACGCTGCGCGGGCATAAGCTGGAGGCGGAAGATTTCGACAGGCTGATGGTGGGCGACACGGTGCGTGACCTGTTGGCCTGGATCAGTGACGCGGCGGGCGCGCGCGGTGGCTGGGACACGGCCCATTGGTCGGCGTTTTGCTCGCGGTGCCGGGATGACTTTGGGTTGGACCCCGTGGCCGAGGGCGACCTGGTGGCGGCGGAGCGGCTAGGGCTTCGGCGCGGGGCATGGGCGGACGTGTGGCGGCGATTCACGGAATCGCCGGCGCTGTACCCGGGCATTCCGGCCGCGCTGCGGCGGGCGCGACCGGGTGATTTGTTTGTGCAGCGAGACTCCTGGCCGGACGAGAACGAGAAGGATGAGGCCAGCTTGCGCAGGGCACTGAAGGCGGTGGAGGGCTGTGGCTCGGCCGAAGGCCGGGCGGCTGTGATCAAGCTGGACAAGCAGCACGGGCCGCGGCGGGGCTGGGTGTGGGCACGCATGGGGCTAAGCCCGCTGGCAATGGCGTTGGGCCACTTGCGCACCTTGGCGGAGCAGACGGCCGCGCCGTTGACGGGCGACTCGCCTGATGCCATCGCCAGCGGCTACGTGAAGAGCGGCTACCGGGCGGATGATGCCGTGTTGCGAGCGCTGGCGAGCGTGAAGAGTGAGGATGACCTGGCGGCGGTGCAAGCCGGTGTGAGGACGTTGTATCTGGGTTGGTTGGATGATACGGCGCGGAACTTCCAGGCGGCGGCGAAGAAATGGCCGTTGCCGAGCAGTGACGTGCTGAAGGATCAGATGGTGGCGGCAGAACCCGGCGAGTGCCTGCTGTTTGTGGATGGGCTGCGGTTTGACGTGGCACAACGGCTTTTGGCCAGGGGGCACGAGCGGCAACTGGACGCGACAGAGGGCTACCGCTGGGCGGCGCTGCCCAGCGTGACAGCGACGTCGAAGCCGGCTGTAAGCCCGGCGGCGATGATGGTCCTCGGTGAGCAGGCCGGGGAATACTTCTGCCCGGTGATCAACGAGCCGAAGAGGCCGGTGACGGCGGAGCGGCTGCGGGAGGCGATTGCCGGCAAGGGGTACCAGATTCTTCACGGGCTGGATGCGGGCTTGCCGGTCGGCGAGGAGGCGCGGGCATGGTCGGAGTACGGCGAGTTTGATTCCCTGGGGCACAAGCTGCAAGGGAAGCTGGCGGGCCGGATTGACGAGCAGCTCGACCTGGTGCTGGACCGCATTCTGCACCTGCTGGAGGCGGGGTGGCGCAAGGTGCGGGTGGTGACGGACCACGGGTGGCTGCTGGCGCCCGGCGGGCTGCCGGCGCTGCCTTTGAAGAAGTACATGACGCAATGCCGCTGGGCGCGATGCGCCGTCATCAAGGAAGGGGCGCAAGCGGACGTGCCGGCGGCTGGCTGGTTTTGGGATTCGCACCAGGCGGTGGCCTACGCCCCGGGCGCCTACTGTTTTGCCGCCGGAACGGAATACACGCATGGAGGGCTTAGCCCGCAAGAGTGCGTGGTGCCGGACCTGACGTTCAGCAGCGCGACGCAGGGCAAGCAGATCGCGGTGGCGATTGAGCACGTGCAGTGGCTTGGACTGCGCTGCCGGGCGGTCATCAAACCGGCGGGAGAGGGCTTGTTTGCGGATTTGCGGTCAAAACCGAATGACCCGAAGACGAGCGTCACGGAAGCGAGGGCGTTCGATTCGGAAGGGAAAGCGGGCTTGCTGGTCGAGGATGAGAACCTCGCCGCCACGAGCACGAGCCTGGTGGTGTTTGACGCGACCGGGCGGATTCTTTCCAAGAGGCCAACGATTATTGGAGGAGAAGCATGAGCATGATAATGGACCAATTAGACAAACTGGGCGTGAGCGCGTTCCAGGGCTACCTCGTCCGCAAGGACCTGGTGCGGAAGTACAGCCGGCAATACCCTGTCCCGACGTATGTGGTGGAATTCCTCCTGGGGCGCTACTGCGCTACGACCGAGGAAAAGGAGATTGAGGAGGGGCTGCAAATCGTCGAGCGCCAATTGAAGGACCGCACGGTGCGGACGGGCGAGGAGGAACTGTTCAAGGCGCGCGCCCGCGAAAAGGGTTCGGTGAAGCTGATTGACATCATCAAGGCGCGGTTGGATGCGAAGAACGATTGCTTTCTGGCGGAACTTCCAAGCCTCGCACTGAAGGACGTGCGGATTGAAGACAAGCTCGTCCACGATAACGAACGGATGCTGACGGATGGCTTTTACGCCGAGGTCACGCTGACTTATGACGCGGCCGTCGCGGAAGAAAAGAGCGGACGGCCGTTTGCCATTGAGAGCCTGCGACCGATCCAGTTGTCGAAGCCGGATGTGCTGGAGACGCTCGAGGAAGGCCGGCGGAAGTTCACCATGACGGAGTGGATGGATTTTCTGCTGCGGTCTATCGGCCTGGAGCCGGCGGCGCTATCGGACCGGGCCAAGTGGGTGAGCGTGTTGCGGATGATTCCTTTCGTGGAACGGAACTTCAACATGGTGGAGCTGGGGCCGCGTGGCACGGGCAAGAGCCATCTGTATCAGCAGATCTCGCCGTACTCGCACCTGATCTCCGGCGGGAAGGCCACGGTGGCGAAGATGTTCGTGAACAACGCCAACGGGCAGCGCGGTTTGGTGTGCCACTATGATGTGGTGTGCTTTGACGAAGTGTCGGGCATCTCCTTCGACCAGAAGGACGGGGTGAACATCATGAAGGGGTACATGGCGTCGGGGGAGTTCTCGCGGGGCAAAGAGAGCATCCGGGCCTTTGGCAGCCTGGTGATGGTGGGCAACTTCGAAGTGGATGTGGAGCAGCAGCAGCGCATTGGGCACCTGCTGAGCCCGTTGCCGCCGGAGATGCGGAGCGACACGGCCTTCATGGACCGGCTGCACTGTTATGTGCCGGGGTGGGATTTCCCGAAGGTTAGCGCGCGCGAGCACCTGACCGGACATTTTGGGCTGGTGAGCGACTTCCTGGCAGAGTGCTGGGACAGGCTGCGGATGGGAAGCCGGGTGTCTGCCCTGCAAGGGCGTGTGAACTGGGGCGGCGCGCTGAGCGGTCGCGATATCGAGGCGGTGAACAAGACGGTGAGCGGCTTAATCAAGCTGCTGTATCCCGACGCAACCATGCCGATACCGGACGCGGACCTGGAAGTCATCGTGCGGCTGGCGCTGGAATCGCGGCGGCGGGTGAAGGAGCAGCAAAAGCGCGTCCTGCGGACGGAGTTTCGGAACACGCACTTCAGCTATCACCTGGGGGTGGAGGGAGTGGAGCAGTTTGTCTCGACGCCGGAGTTGCACAGCGAGAATCGGATCGAGAGCGACCCGCTGCCGCCCGGCCAGGTGTGGACGATCAGCCCCGGCGGGAATGGCGCGGCGCCGGCACTGTACCGGCTTGAGGCGACGGTTGGGCCGGGTGGCGGGGTGAGGATTTTGAATGCGCCGGTTTCGCCGGCGTTCCGGGAGAGCGTGCGGTATGGCGAGCAGAACCTGTACACCAGGTCGAAGGAACTTGTGGGCGATCGCGAGCCGCGGGCGCATGAGTTTTCAGTGCAACTGCGAGCCATGGATGCGGATACGGCCGGCCACGGTCTTGGGCTGGGGGTGTTGGTGGCGCTATGCGGCGCGCTGATTGAACGGAGCGTCAAGGGTGGGCTGATCATCGTTGGCTCGCTGAACCTGGGCGGTTCGGTGGAGCTGATCCCTAACCCGGTGGCGGTGGCGGAACTGGCGGTGGAGAAAGGGGCAGGGACTTTGCTGATGCCGATTGCGGCGCGGCGGCAACTGTTCGACCTGCCCGATGAACTGGCGACGAAAATCAGCATCGAGTTCTACGCGGACCCGAAGGACGCGTTTTTGAAAGGGCTGGTGGAGTGAGCGTGAGCGAAACCACGATTCAGGAGGGGACGGTTGCGCCCGCTGCGGTTGAGCCGGCCAGCGGCCCGGGACTTTATCGCGTGTTGGCGCTCGACGGCGGGGGAGCGAAGGGATTCTACACGCTAGGAATTTTGAAGGAGATCGAGGGGATTGTGAATGTCCCGCTCTGCGAACGGTTTCAACTCATCTTCGGCACAAGCACGGGGGCGATTATCGCGGCGCTGCTTGGGCTCGGCCGCTCGGTGGACGAGATACATGCTCTGTATAAGGAGCATGTGCCGACAATCATGCGGCGCCGCACAGCCAGGGGGAAAACGAAAGCGCTGAAGCATCTGGCGGCGACAGTGTTCGGAGATTTGGACTTTCAGGCATTCAGGACCGGGGTGGGTGTCGTGGCCACCCACTGGGAATTCGAGAGGCCAATGATCTTCAAGGGAAGCGTGGCACATGCCCATGGCCAAAAAGGGACTTTCGTTCCCGGATTTGGCTGCAAGGTCGCCGATGCGGTGCAGGCCTCCTGCTCGGCATATCCATTCTTTGAGCGGGTAAGGCTGAAAACGAACAAAGGGGAAAATGTCGAAGCTGCCGACGGTGGTTTCTGTGCAAATAATCCAACGCTCTATGCAATAACGGACGCGCTGAGGGCGTTGAAGCAGGAGCGTGAGAAACTGCGGGTGGTGAGCCTGGGAGTGGGGACGTACCCCGAACCCAAGAAGGCATTTCATAGGGTGTGGATCGGGAAATTGATGACGGTCCGGCTGCTGCAAAAGACCCTCAACGTTAATACCGGTTCGATGGAGCAGTTGCGGAAGCTCCTGTTTGACGACGTCCAGACGATTCGAATCAATGAGACCTTTGCCAAGCCTGAGATGGCAACGGACTTGATGGAACACAACCCAGCCAAACTGGACATGCTTTACCAGCGGGGCCGGGAGTCTTTCGCGCCACACGAGAACGAGCTCCGTGAGTTTCTACTGTGATCTGACTTTCACCCGCGGCGCGGAAATGGGTCAGCCGTAGATGAGTCGCTAGCAGTTGGGCACGAGGAGGATCTTCCTGCGCTTGACGCGGAAACATGAACCTCACACGCCAGCCATAGATCAATGGCTGTCCGGGTCTTTGCGTTGGCGATGGGCAGTGATGCCAGGGGGGAGATTTGGCATAACCCGCTGCAAATATAGAGGTTCCGGTTCAAGTAACAGATTCTGTTCACCTATACAGGGTGAAGTGATGATGCCAACGTGCGCTTCTTTTGTCATTCCAAACGCCGTGCGACCCGGCTAACGTTTCGCCGGCGTGACAGATGGGGCCACCGATCCGCTCCGCTGCTGCGGAAGAGCTATGCGAAATCTCAGAATGAAGAAGACTCGTCGGCCACGAAGGTTTAACAGATCCCGGCAACTGGAAGCGAGGCTAGCTCCTGACGCATGAGCATGTTCGTCACAACCGGGAAATCATCCGCCCAGCCTGGTCGCAAGGAAAACACCTTGCGCAAGCTGGAGCGCATGAACCGGGCGCTGCGCCATGAGGAACCCGACCGTGTTCCCGTCAGCGACTTCTTCTGGGGCAGTTTCATTGAGCGTTGGCGGGAGGATCTCGGCCTGCCTGCGGACGCCAATCCCTACTACCACTACGACCTCGATTGGATCGTGACCGTGCCGAATATGGACCCGTGGATTCGACCGTTTGCGACCCTCAGCGAGACGCCCGAGGAGGTGGTGGTGAAGACCGGCTTCGGCGCGATCATGCACAAGCATTTCGAGTATCCCATGCCGGAGATGCGGGCCTGGGAAACCGATACGTTTGAGAAGTTGGAACAGGCAGAATTCGACGACGCGCGCGATCTGCGGCGCTTCCTCGCTGCCGGCGACAACCAGATTGCGGGCGTGGGAGACGGGTTCCAGCGCAACTCGCCTCCCTGGGTCGAGACGGTCAAATCGCTGCGTCCGGACTTCCCGGTTTACGGGAGCATGATCGAGGCCAGCGAGTGTCTGACGCGCCTCATCGGCCAGGGGAACACCATGCTGTGGATGGCTGAATATCCCGAGCGGATGGGCGCGGTGATCAACCGCATCGGCGCTTTCTATCTCGAAATGGCCAAGGCTGAGATCGAGGCCGGGGCGAGCCTGCTCGACGGTTTTGTGATCTGGGGCGACGTGGCCTACAAGAAATGCACTTTCATGTCGCCGGCTTACTGGCGGCGCTATTTCAGGCCCTGGGTGGCCGGTATGGCGGAAGCGGCGCACGCCGCCGGCTTGCCGGTGATTTATCATGGCTGTGGCAATGTGAAGGCCATTTTCACCGATTACATCGAGATGGGTATTGATGCCTACAACCCGCTCGAGGTGAAGGCGGGCATGGACGTGGTGGATTTGCGCCGGCAATACGGCCACCGCATCGGGTTTTGCGGCAACAGCAATATTCAAGTGTGGGAGAGCGGCGACCGCGAGGCGGTCCGGCGTGAGGTGTTGCGTAAGTTGAACTCGGCCAAAGGCGGCGGATTCATCTTCCAATCCGATCACTCCGTAAGCAGCGCTGTGTCCGGGCATACCTACGATTACATCGTCAAGCTCGTCCGCGAGTACGGAAACTACCCGATCCGGCTTGGGGAATTTGAGGAGCCGCTAGAGTGATTCCCGTGCCGTTGAACGTATCGCACGTGCCGCCTGCCCCGACCACGAGGCAGGGGCAGGCGGGACGCCTACCCCTGGAGTTTGAACATTCCCCGCAGAACTCACCGATGGAAGCCAACCCGCAGGGTTGGCAGAAGGTAGCCGGTGGTCGTTCAGGGCAGGGGGAACGACCGCCGGAAAGGCGTCAGATGTTCCAGCACCCCGGAGAGGGGTGCCAGACCCAAACACGTGATCACGGCATGGCCCCACAATGTGGGTTACTTGACCCGCAGTTCTCACATCTAGTATCTGGCGGTACCGCGACGCCAATCTCGAGCCCGCATGGCCGCGATGAGTCTGGCACCCCGCAGGGGTGCGGCTCCTTTCCTGCGCCGTTGCCCGGAGGTCGCCTCCTCGGAAAGCCCTCGGCGACCTCCGGCTACCGTCTGGTAACCCTTCGGGTTGATTGCTCCGGAATGTCCAAACTCCAGAGGCAGGCGAGGCGCCTGCCCTACTCTAAGCTGCATGCCGCACCAAACGCTGCATTCTGCTGAACGATTACGCCTTATGAAGAAAACCAAGCTCCTTCTGGTGGTGGCGCTGGCCACCTCGGCGTTCTTGCCGGCTGCGCCCGGCGCGTCGGTTGACGCATACAACGTCGTTTGGGATTCACCCAGCGCGAACCATCACGGCTCGATGCCGCTGGGGAACGGGGACATCACGCTCAATGCCTGGATGTCGAAGGATGGCGACCTGCAGTTCTACATTGGCAAGACCGATGCCTGGGATGACAACGCGCGCCTGCTCAAGGTGGGCAAGGTAAGGATTCATTTCGACCCGAGCCCGTTGGTGGCGGGCCACGCCTTTCGCCAGGAGTTGAAGCTGAGCGAAGGGTGCATCGAGATTACGACAGGCGGCAGCACTGCTGCGAAGCAGTCAAAGATACGGCTCTGGGTGGACGTCAATAATCCCGTCATATGTGTCGCGGCTGACAGCGCCACACCGACGGAAGCCACCGCTTTTGTAGAAGTCTGGCGGACGAACGAGTGCGAGATGGCCGAGGTGCAGTGCAGCGATGTGATGAACGAGCCCGGCAAACCGCAGAGCAAGCATGCCCCGACTATCCTCGAGCCGGACACCTTGCTCACCGGTCAGCGCGACCGCGTTGGCTGGTTCCATCACAATATCAAATCGGTTGGACCGGAGATGCTCGCGCAGGTCCAGGGACTGACGGGCTTCTCGCAGCCGGACCCGCTGCTACACCGGACCTTCGGGGCGGTGGTGACGGCTGACAAAGGCGAGCGGCTCGACGACTTGCGCCTGCGCTCGCCGCGTGCCAAGTCGCACCGGTTCAGCGTGTTTGTGCTGACGCGGCATCCCTCGAGGTCCGACCAATGGCTGGCCGACATGGACCAAACCATCCGCCGGGTTGAGACGCATTCCTTTGCGGCCCGGCACCGGGCTCACAACGATTGGTGGAGTGAGTTCTGGAACCGGAGCTGGATTCGCGCCTCCACCAATCCCAAGGCAGAGCCATCGCTGGCCTCTATCGTGCCTGTGAATGAGCATCCGGTGAGCGTGGGAATGGACCAGGGCGGTGGCAGCGAGTTTGCCGGCGAACTTGGGCGCGTGAGCGTGTTCGGCAAAGCCCTGCCCGAGGCTGAGATCCAGGCGCTCGCTCATTCGGACCACAGCCGGCTGGCAGGGAAACCGAGGCTGCTCTTCTCCGCTGACACGCTCGGTGTGGTGAGCAATTCAGCCGGCTGGGACTTCTCTCGAGGCCTCAGCGTCGAAGCATGGGTGAAACCCCAGTCGTTGCCAGGCAGCGGTGCCCGCCTGGTGGACAAGATCACGGCGGGTGGCAGCGACGGCTTCCTGCTCGATACGCACCCAGGCAACAGCCTGCGGTTCATTTGCGGCCAAACGGTTCTGCACCAGCCGAATGCCCTGCCTGCCGATCGCTGGACGCATGTTGCGGCCGTGGCGGATGCCGCCGCGGGCGGATGCGGCCTTTACGTGGACGGGAGACTCGTAGCGAGTAGCGCTGACGAAGCTTTGCGGAATGAGGCGGCCTATGTCAGCCAGATGTATCACTTGCAGCGGTTCGTCACCGCGTGCGCAGGGCGAGGCGCTTACCCGATCAAGTTCAATGGCACCTTATTCACTGTTCCACCCGGCCCGACCGAGGCAGACCCGGATTACCGCCGGTGGGGTCCCGGCTATTGGTGGCAGAATACGCGCCTGCCATACATCAGCCTTTGCGCGTCCGGCGATTTCGATCTGCAGCGACCGCTCTTTCGTATGTATGCCGAGGAGTTGCTGCCGCTCTGCAAATACCGCACCAAACTCTACGTGGGCCACGACGGCGCGTATTACCCGGAGTGCATTATGTTATGGGGCGCGGTGTTCAGCGAAACCTATGGCTGGACGCCCTTCGACCAGAGACAGGACAAGCTGCAGGCCAGCGGCTGGCACAAGTGGGAATGGGTGGGCGGGCTCGAGCTATGCTGGATGATGCTCGATTACTACGACCACACGCTCGACCGTGAGTTCCTCAGGCACACCGCGCTGCCGTTCTCGCGCGAAATCCTTACCTTCTTTGAGCAACAGTATCCCACCAACGCCCAGGGACAGCTCGTGATGTATCCGTCCCAGGCGCTCGAAACCTGGTGGCGTTGCACTAATGCGACCCCTGAACTCGCCGGCTGCGTAGCCGTCACCGAGCGATTGCTTTCCCTGCCGTCCGAACTCGCCTCCCTCCCTGACCGTGGCCTTTGGCAGCGCCTGCGCGCCAAACTCCCGCCGATTCCGTTGCGCGAGGTTGAAGGCCGGAAAGCGCTCGCGCCCGCGGCGTTCTTTGCCGACAAGAGCAACGTCGAGAACCCGGAACTCTACCCGGTGTTTCCGTTCCGGCTCTTTGCCTTCAACCGCCCGAATCCCGACTGGGCCCTGGCGGCGCTGGAGCATCGCTGGGACCGCGGTCACAGTGGCTGGCGCCAGGATGACATTTTCATGGCCTATCTCGGCCTGGCGGAGGATTCGCGCAAGGCCATTGTCAGCCGTGCCCGCAGCCACGATCCCGGCGAGCGGTTCCCCGCCTTTTGGGGGCCGAACTATGACTGGACGCCGGATCAGGACCACGGCGGCGTGTTGATGAAGGCGTTTCAATCCATGCTGCTGCAGACGGACGGACGGCAGATTTTCCTCCTGCCCGCATGGCCGAAGGAGTGGGACGTCGAGTTCAAACTCCACGCGCCGCAGCAAACCCTAGTGGAAGGCGTCTGCCGCGACGGCAAACTTACGTCGCTGCGCGTAACGCCCGAATCACGCCGGCGGGATGTGACGATCGGGGGAAAATGAGTCCTATTGCCGCTAATCCCATCCTCGGGGTGCTCCTGCACGGGATTGGGGCGTGGTTCGCCGCGACCTGCTACACGCCGCAGAAGCAAGTGAAGAGGTGGTCGTGGCAGACCTACTGGCTCACCCAAGCCGCCTTCTGCTGGTTCCTCCTCCCGATATTCGGCGCGATGCTGACGGTGCCCGACCTGGCCGCGGTCCTGCGCGAGGCCCCGCGCGGGGCCATGCTCAATTCGTTTCTCCTCGGCGCGGCTTACGGGGTGGGCGGCACGGCGTTCGGCATTTCCATCCGTTACATTGGGTTCTCACTCACCTATGCCATCGCAGTCGGCCTGTCGAGTGTGCTCGGCACGTTGATCCCGCCGCTGGTGAAGGGGACCCTCGGCACCACGCTGCAGAAGCCCGGCGCGGGCTGGATCATGGCGGGCATTGTGATCGGCGCTGCCGGCATCGCGCTGGCGGGAACGGCGGGTCGAATGAAGGAGCGTGATTTGAGCGACCATGCGGGCCAGGGCGAGTTCTCGCTGATGAAGGGCCTGCTGCTTTCCCTGCTCGCGGGCGTTCTATCCGCCGTGTATGGATTTGCCCTGGAAGCGGGCGAACCGATTGCCGATGTGGCGTCGGCTCATGGCGCGGGCGTGTGGCGCGGGAACGTGGTTTATATCTTCGCCAACACCGGCGCCTTTCTGACCACCGCGGTCTATTGCCTGGGTTTGCACGCGCGGCATCGGACCCTGGGCGAGATCATCGAATTGCCCGCCGGGCCTGAGAAAGCCAGCCTGCCGGTCAACTGGCTGATGGCCTTGGTGACCGGGCTGTTTTGGTATGGCCAGTTCTTTTTCTATAACCTCGGCCATGTGCGGATGGGCGCCTACAAGTTCACAAGCTGGGCCATTCACATGATCATGCTGGTGCTCTTCAGCAACCTCGTGGGCATCGCTCTCCGCGAATGGCGCGCCTGCCGGCGCCTGACCGACCGCACGATCGCGCTCGCCCTGCTGGTGCTCGTTGCGGCAGTATTGCTGCTGACTTACGGAAACCACGTTGGCGAACTCGCCTCCAAGTAAAGGACATACTATGAAACGCTATGGAATGATAACCGGCCTGCGCGCCGAAAAGCTGGAAGAGTATAAGCGGCTGCACGCCGCCGTCTGGCCGGAGGTGCTGCGGCGTATCAAGCAGTCACACATCCAGAACTACTCTATCTACCTGCGCCAACTCGATAATGGGCAGTCCTACCTCTTCAGCTATTTCGAGTACACCGGCAGCGACTTCGCCGCCGACATGGCCGCGATGGCGGCGGACGAAACCACCCAACGCTGGTGGGCCGTCTGCAAGCCCTGCCAAAGGCCGCTGGAGGGTCGTGCGCCGGACGAATGGTGGGCCGCCATGGAGGAGGTCTTCCACTTGGAATGATGGGTCCGCGCCCGGTCAAGCCCTTCCTGTTGGCAAGGAGGTCGGCTGTGATTCCGGTGGAAGCTTGCTGAGGCATGGACTGGCCACGGAGAAGCCCGGGCGTCCGCAGTTGTTGGTTCGAGCCGAGCCCAATCGGCGAGTTGCCGATGAGCACGGATACTTGTGGGAACAAATGGCGGCGCAGCCGGTGGCCGGCATTAAACCCCTGCGCGTGCCCCGGCGCGCCCATCGAGCGGCGCGGACAGCGGAGTTGGAGGTGCGCTTTGGGGCCGTAGAACTCCGAGCGCCCAAGACGCGAACCAAGCTGCCCAACGTGCGCTTGTGGGTGGTGTGGGCCCGGGAGCGCCACGCCCCGTCGGGCGTTGAGCCGGTGGAATGGAGGCTCTTGACCACGCTGGCGGTGGAGACTTTCGAGCAGGCCTGCCAGAAGTTGGACTGGTATACGCGGCGCTGGGGCATCGAAGTCTTCCATCGCACGCTCAAGAGCGGCTGCCAAATTGAGACTCGGCAATTGGGCTGTGCGGACCGCATCGAAGCCTGTTTGGCGATCGACTTGGTAGTGGCCTGGCGGATTTTTCATCTTACCAAGTTCGGACGAGAAACCCCGGAGGTGCCCGGCACGGTTTATTTCGAGGAGCTCGAATGGAAAGCTCTGGTCGGTTTCATCCGCCAGGATCCGGTGGCGCCGCCGCCGCCGCCCAGCCTCCGGGACG
>Ga0187880_1001884_pt1 | contig 16494 bp, 16 predicted proteins | sample June2016WEW_19_4_FD_132998 | JGI IMG/M metagenome (GOLD analysis project Ga0187880, IMG submission 132998) | Peatland microbial communities from SPRUCE experiment site at the Marcell Experimental Forest, Minnesota, USA - June2016WEW_19_40 | ecosystem: Environmental > Terrestrial > Soil >...
ATCCTTGTAGTCCCACCCCGCGCGCGAAAGCGAGAAAATCCGACAACTTGCTGGTTTGGCAAGGCAGGAAGACCGCGTTCACGTGCTTGGCCTGAAAGGCGGCGTTCTGCATGGCCGGCGATAGGGACATGGAAGCGTGCGAACCGAGGACTCCGTAAAGTTGCGTGCGGCCTTCAAGGCGTTCCACCCGGTAAACCGAACGCATGACTTCCGCAGGAAATTGCCCCGACGCGGCGGGAGAATGGTCGAGCGGCGCCGCGTAGGTGAATGCCGATCCCCACAGCAGGGAGAGCAGCCGCGCGGGAATCCCCGACGCTCCCATGGCCAAGGCCACCAACTTCGGGGTGCCGCGCCGATGGGCTTTGAGCAATCGCTGAATTTGCAAGTTGTCGCGAAGATAGCGCGCCTGCGTGGCGATTTTCACCACCTGCACCGGCAGACGGACCAGGCGGCGATAAACCGGAGCCAGTGGAAGAGTTTTTTGAAAGTCATGGTAGGAAACAATAATCTTGGCCGGCCGGAGTGCCCGCAGCAGGGCCACGCCACTCTTCTGCACCGATTCGATCTCGACGTCAACCCATTGGCAACCGGCCCGCACGGCCGCGGCGAGAATGGCCGACTGATCGGCCAGCGTCCCCGTCATCATGCCTCCCGCCGCCGCCATTCGACACGTGGCAATGGTCTGGGGAAAATGCAGGCGCATGAGCATCTGGTGGAGCTGCAATTCAAATTGCGAATAGTCCTGGAGGTAATCGAGGCGCAACTCATAGCCCACAGGCACACCGACAACATGGATGGCAAGCGCCTCCATCGCGTTCAAGGTGGGCGCTGCCAAAGTGACAAAGATGCGCGGTGAGCTCGGCTTGGCCAAAATCAGGTCCTCAATCCCGGGAATTCCCCGGCTCAACCTCTTGAATATAAAGGTTTTGGTGGTAGAAAGGCAAGGAATATGGCTCGCGTGCCAATTCAAGGCCCAGAGGAAAACGCGAGTCGGCCCCGAACACTTTCTGTAACCAATTACAATTAAAGGACTAAGGTTTCAGAGGAGCTTAGCGTTTATTGCACCCGGCTCGCCGGTTCGGTGCCGGGTGGCGGTGGGGGGGGAACCATCAGACCAAGACCTTGCAGAAGCAGGACGGTGCGTTGCGCCGCGCCTCGCCAGACAAGTTGGCAACCTTCGCCCTGGCAATTCTGCACGTAAACATCCCCGCCGGAATACTCCAAGCTGCAATTCTTGAATTTGCAATTTACATAGACACCTTCGTCCAAAATCACGTGCTGATTCTCGAAGACCTGGTTCTCATACCGATTCATAGGTTCACCCGGGCCGCATGCCGGCGCAAAGAATCCTACGCCTTCCGGCGCCGCAATCGCGGGCGGGGGAGCCGAGAGGTTGCTCACCCGCTGGAAGCGCCCCGATGAGGCTACCATCCACGCCACAAGGATGCAAGCAGGCCGAACTGGGACGTGTTGACCCTATCGCTCTGCACGCCGTCACGCCGGAAGAGGTCGAAAAATGAGGCCAGCGTCGCACGGTTCTGCCGAGTCCACCTGATCCCCTTTAGATAAAGTTTACAGGTCACAGTCGGCAGTTAACAGACAGGGCATTCTGATGTTTTTAGCTGTGAACTGTAAACGCTGAACTGTAAACTGTTCGTGGGATCTGCCTCGACCACATCGAGAGGAGTTCATAGTTGACAGTCGATAGCTAACAGTCAGGGCGTTCTTGATTCTTACTGGCCAGCGGTTCTTACTGTAAACTGTGAACTGTCGACTGTCGACTGCCCTCATGATCTACCTCGACCACAACGCGACGACGCCGATTCTGCCCGAGGTGCTGGAAGCGATGATGCCGTACCTTACGACGGAATGGGGCAATCCGTCGAGCGCGTACAAATTCGGCGCAAAACTCAAGTCGGTCGTCGAAACGGCCCGCGAACAGGTGGCGGAGCTGATTGGAGCGCCCTCGCGGGACGTGATTTTTACCTCGTGCGGGACAGAGAGTAACAATACCGCCATCGCGGCGGCGCTGAAGGCAAACCCCACCAAGCGGCACATCGTAACATCCCAGGTGGAACATTCCTCGGTGCTGAATTATTGCATGGCGCTGGAACGGGGCGGATTAGGTCGTAGCGGCGGGTTTATCCCGCCAGATTGTAGCGTCGATCTCCGATCGACGTTCGGCGGTCGGAGACCGCCGCTACAGCCAAATGGCGGGGTAAACCCGCCGCTACGAGAACCACGCTACCGCGTTACCTACTTGCCGGTTGACCGCGAGGGCTTATTGAATTTGGCTGACCTCGAAGCTGCCATCACGGATGAGACCGCCGTGGTGTCGCTGATGTGGGCGAACAACGAAACGGGCGTGCTGTTCCCTGTCGAGTCAATCGCGGAAATTTGCCGGTCGCGAGGCGTGCTGTATCACTGCGGCGCTGTCCAAGCAGCGGGCAAGGTGGAAATTGACGTGCGAAAGATTCCGGCGGACTACCTTTCGCTGACGGGCCACAAGTTTCATGCGCCGGAAGGAATTGGCGCGTGAAACCCTTCCTGGTAGGTTATGCCGCGCTGCCGACTAATCTTCTAGGCTGGGCTAGGCGGGACACCAAGGCGGATGGCTAATTGTGCCAAGCCAATCCCATTCAGATACCATAAACCCATTGCGCGTGCATAACTTTTGGCGGATGGATGAAAATCGGATGTAGTCCAGAACGCAAAGACAAATGGAGCAAGGTGAGCCCTCCGATAAGTTAAGTTGTCCCCCGGGTCCGCCGCCCTGCGCAGCGCTCCACCGACAAAACAACGAAGATCGTTTTCCGAAATGAGATTATCGCGCGAGTATAGTTTTGCCTGACCAACAACCGAAACTCTTGCGCCCGCCGGAGCTGGACCCTTGTCCGCAGAAAACGATAGGTCCCGTGCCACAAAGTCCACGCCGCCGTCTCCAGGGCGTCCTGTCACTGCACTGGTACCTCCCATTGACTTTAGAACTTCTGCACAAAAGGCCTCAAATTCCTGGGAATTCTTATTCAGCAAAATGGTTAAAAAACTAGAAGCAGGGCTTTCAATGGTCTTTAGATAGCTCGTGCGCTCATCAAGGGAGAGCTTAAAGGTCGGCTCAACTCCGTCCTCAAGGGACTCCGTGCTGATTCTCTCAAGTGAGGAGATGATGCGGGGAAGCAGTGATTCCGCGATTTCGGCCCTTTCTTCAGGGGATTTCGAAGGCATTCTAACGCCTAATATCTCGATATTTACATCTATCAGCGGCCGGAAGGCCGAGTTGCTCGCGTCCCTCGACAACCACAACGCTATCGTGTCAGGACTTATGGTTCCCATTGGAATCCACCAAGAGACGATCACGGTCGAGCAGTACCAGATTGACTCGATCCCGCAATGCCTGGACTGCACCAAGCTGATCAGTTGTGAAGGAGCGCAAAACGTCTGGACTAAGTGCCGCGAGAATCCTTTCGGCATCTAAGACTGCGGGCAGCCATTCTTGTGGGTGTTCAGCTTCGAATCTGGCTTGAGCTTTAGTAAGGGAACCGCCGGGAGAACGGAACACAGCCATGGCGGTCCGATCATCAAGGATAGTTCCGAACTCTCTGACGCTCTTGGCCTCAGGGAGTTTGCGCTCGCCAAGCTCTCCGTTCTCCGCCGGCTCACCCACCATCCAGCCGTAAAATTCTCGTAATGCAGGCGCGTTCGTAAACCGGCGCTCTTCGTCCTTCCAGCCCAGCCAGTCACGCACGTTGCTGCGCTTGAAAACTTCTTCAAAGTAACTGTAGCGGTTTGGTTGCGCATACTCCCCGTATTCTTCGTCGGCTCGCATTTGCTCAAGAGTGAGATAGGATCTCCAAAGCTGATTTGCGGACCGCGTTGCAAGGCCCAAACTTTGGGCAACCTCTTGAGGTGACATTCCCCCTTCCCGCAAAGTGAATACGGCCCGAGCCTTTTGATACGCCCCCCATTCTTTGATACCTGAGACATGCCTCAGACCAGGAAGAATCCACTTGGCATTATCTGGCGCAACCTGATCATCCAGTATAAGAACTTGGAGCTTGTTGAAGTTCTCGAGTTGTTCGTTGCTAAATGTCTCTTTGCCTGATTCGTGAAGCTCTAGTAGCCATCGCAGAGCCGCGAGCCTTCTGTTTCCTTCAATGGTTACGTATTTCTGATTTGTATTCGGATCACCTCGCCACTTACGAACTACGATCCTGTCCATTGGGAGGAACCCTAGCAGGCTGATGATGAAGTCGTCGGGCTCGACGTAGCGGCGGGTTTACCCCGCCATTTCTCGATTGCATTGATTACCCGATGGCGGCATAAAGCCGCCACTACGTCCTTTTCCATCAGCTAGATTCTTTATCGTGGCGCGTAGCTCAGCAGCATCGAAACGAGAAGTCTTCATTTTCTCGAATGCCTGCTGCTGAACGCGTGGCGCACTTGCCGCCGCGCGCACTCTTTGCAAACCAGTCGCATCTTCGGAATGTTCAATCAAAGGGGCGCGCCGCCAAGAAGAGTTCCCGGCCATCCGTAATGACACCCTGGCCCTAAAATGTGCCGCCGTGCAGCACGGCCCATGCTTCCTGAATTTCTTGGGCTGAACAGCCTGAATGTGGGTAGAATTGGGGAATGGGCAGCGATAACCAAAATCCGGAAGTAGTACTCAAGCGTCTCGGCAAAGTCCACTGGAGCAAAGCTGCGGATGCTTTCCTCGTTGAGACTGAACTCGGGGCAATATTGCAACTCTGCCCGAATTCAGACGACGACATCGGAGCCGGAGTTCACATCGACGAAATCAATGTACCAAAAGATCTCCGAGGAAACAGGCGGGCTACGAAAGCGATGATTGCGCTTTGCCGGTTAGCAGATGAATTCAACTTCAAGTTGAAAGGCGGGCCGGTCGGCTGGGACGATGACCCATGGGGCGAGAAGTTCGTCGCGTGGGTAACTCGGCTTGGTTTTAGGCGTGACCCCTGTCCGCCTACCAAAGTGCATGACCGGACTGCCTTCTACGCGCGTAGGCTGCCCCGGCCTTTTAAGGAAAATCTTCGTCGCTTATGAAGAAGCCCACGCTTGCTCCAAGGCGATTGTCTCACTGGCCTTATTGTGCATGGCCGCGACGAAGTCGTAGCTGGTGAACTTCGTTCGCCTTGCGATGGACTCAAATGAAGGATGGGCAATCTTCGATTCGAACTCCCTCTTGCGTGCCGCCGGAGCTACCACCCTGAACGCGGAATTGAACGCATCGAACCACACAAACTTCAGAAACGCACTGTTCATGTCGGTTGTATTCTCGACCTCTATAAACTCCGACGGAAAATTCCGTTGGCTGAACCAGATCACATCCACCGCAGCGGCATTGTGCACGATCTCAGGGTAGGTGAAGGGATAGATATCTTCGAGCGTAATCAAACGTCCCAGCGGCTTGCCTAAAAAGGCTTTCCCGCGGTCCTGTTTTGGCACAAAGGTTTGTAGTTTCCTTAAATTGCCCAATTCCACCAGGAGCCCTTGGTAATAAGTGTGATCGCTTTCGGGTTTTGGCTTCTGCGTGAGGTCGGCTGGGAGCTTGTCTTTGGCTTCCAACAAGCCCCACAGACCTGGACGGATTCGGAAGAAATACTTCGGGTTTTGGACGATGCGGTTTATCGACTTGAAAGGGGTCTTTGTTTCTCACTTCACCCCTGTGATTTTCAGTGCCTGTTTGTAGAGTTGGCCGAGTGTCGCAAAACCGCCACTTGCTCGCATCGCTTCGACAACCGCTTCGCGCTGGTTCATGCGGCGGAGATTATCATGCGGCTTGCCCTTAGTCTATAATTCCTTTAATACTCCCGGGTGGGGGCATGGCCTGAGTGGAGATGTAGAACAGCACTATCGCGCGTTCGGCATTCGACAGAGCCCCTATGGCACGCCTCGCATCCAACGCACACGAGAATAAAATGGCGGGATGAACCCGCCGCTACGAAGACGACGCGATAACTACTCCGGGAGTATGGCGGGGTAAACCCGCCGCTACCTCCAGGGAGGAACGTACTTGCCTGGTGGGGCTACAGCCCTTTTCCAATCAAACATCCATGAACCTGAATACGGCCAATCACGGGGGTCTTTCACCAGTCCTTTCCGAACTGGATTGTCGAAAATGTACCACGCAACCGCATCATGATTGTCCTCCTCTCGCAGGATATGATCATGGGAGCTCTTCTCCCAAAGATTTCGAATGCCGATATCGCGAGCTTGTGCTGTCGCCACGCCCTTGAAGTCATGAAGCAACACGATAAGGTCCGAGTTGCCGGAAAGACCAACCAGTTCGAGGTGCGCGTGGTCCGGCATGAAGCAATAGGCGTAGACGTCGAACGAGCAGGAGCAGCATTTGGCCCGCAAAAAATTAAGCAGTATCTCCACCAATTCGCTCCGCGAAAACAGAAGCTGACGCGCCTCTGTGCACGCCGTAACGAAATACCAATTATGCCCCACGTAGCGGGAGCGCGGCAGGCGGTTAGGCTTACGAACAAAATAGGACGATGTCATCGCGAGATTGTAGCACCGTAGCGGCGGGTTTACCCCGCCATGTTGGGATTATTTCTTGCCGGTGAGTGTGATACGGCCAAATGGGGTATTGAAAACGCCCTTTTTGTTGACCCTGTAAAGGCCATTAAAGCAGGTCTTGTTTAGATAGATAAACCTGGCTGCGCGGGCCACGTCGGGAAGCAATTCCGGGCACATCGCCCTGATCTTGTAAAACTCCAGCTCGCTTACGGTCATTTTGCCGAGCCGTTCAATTACCGCTCGGGGACGGTCTCGGACAGTCTTGTAGCAGTGAATCAGCTCAACGTTGGAGTCAGTCAAAACGGCGTCCGAGGGGCAAAGGCTAAAGGAAAAAGCGCCTCCCCCCAAGAAAGGCTCAAAGTAGCGACCGAAGTTTTTTGGGACACACTGGTGCAGCACGGGTAAGAGGTGGGACTTACCCCCGGCCCACTTGAGGAATGGCTTCGGTCTTAAGTCGTCGTCTCTCCAGTTGAATAGGTAAGTCTGCTGAGGCGTGTTGTGCAAGTCCTGTGTTATTTGGTCCAAATCAATCACCCGTGAGGATTAGCGCCTCTGCGTAGCTGGGCGCCAACGAGGGCTTCCTGTTTCCTTTGTTGCTGCAGGATGATATCGACAGAAAAGAACCCCTCCATGAGCCCTAGATATAGTATACCGTCAGTGCCCATGCCACAAGATCCTGTGCAAATCGGTAAATAAGCAGACCCCGACATTGTACATGAAGTGAGCGCTTCGGCAAAGAGTTAGGGAACGCGGCCGCAACTGGAAGTGCTGGTGTCAATTTGGATTGGGCACTCACCGTTGCTGGCGCTGGCGTAAAGCTTGTAGAGGGGGTGATTGCCTCGGGGGTTGCGTTTCTGGAGCAGGTAGGCCCAAACGTCCTCGGTGGAGAAAAATTCAATGGGATTCGAAACCCAGACGCGAGGCAAGTCAGGATGCCGCCGCAATCCGTTGCGCGTTTCACGGGCCGCCATGGTTTGGGCGCGGGTGGAGCTTTCGGCGCGGCGCGCGCCGAGGTGCAAGATGGCCTCTCCCCAATGGCCCACACGCTGCTTCACCAGGGCATTGACGGGATCAATCTTCATCCGCTGTGTACACCAGCGGAAGGTACGGTTGGGGGGCGGGTAGCCCCGTCCAATGATGTTGACCCAAAAGGATTCTTCGATGAGTGGCTTGAGCAGGTTGGCGTCGATATTGAGGTTGTTCTGCTCGGAGCACTTCCGCATGCGGTCCAGCGTGCCTTCGATCATTTCGGCGATGGCGGGAATCGGAAATACGGTAGACAGTATACGGTAGACGGTAGACGGGGCGACAAATACAGCAGACAGTAGACGGGGCGGAAAACCTGTCCGGCCGCATTGGATGGGACAGCATCGAAAATTAGCGACGCCAGCATGGTGCTGTCCTTGCCGCCGCTAAACCCGACCAGCCAGGGCCGCTCGTCTTCCAGATAGAGTTGTTGGAGAGATGCTTTGATCTCCTGAAACATCCTTGCTCCCGTCGCGGGGAGTGTGCACGCCCCGGCTTTTATTTTCAAGTATTGTCTTTATGATATCACCACTGGAACATGGCGGAATAACGCAGACCTGTTTCGCAGGTCTGCGGGACGTCCCCTCTTGGCAGCGAAGAGCCGCGGACCTACGAAACAGACGCGCTACGATTGCCTTTTGATGGTTGTCATTGCTCTTTCCATACAAATACCGCAAATCTTAAGGACGGGCGCCTTCCCCCAAGTCCGGGCGCGTGAGTCTAGGGAAGAACCGCGGACAAGAGCGGAGTGCTAGCAAACTCAAAGAACTCATTTCGCGGGTGGAGCATAAAACGGGATAGCCTTCGTGGCCTCGGCGTAGTAGATGATCAGACCGCCGAGGTTGTAGGCGAGCTTCGCTATGCCGCCCCTGGCATGCAGACTCCAGCCGCGAAAGACCCCGGAGGAGTCGCCGCCGGGACTACTGGCATTGAGCCTCGGCGGCGCGTTGGCGGTGAGTGACCATCAACCCGGGGCCTCAGCCGATTGGCGAGCCGATCGCCTCGCCCGAGACGACAATCTCCACACGGCGGTTCTTGCTGCGGCCGGCGGCGGTATCGTTGCCCGCTACTGGGTTGGCCTGCCCCAACCCTTTCGAAGTGACGGAATCGGCGCTAAGTCCCTGGCCGATCAAATAGGTTTCCACAGCCTCGGCCCGCTGTTCGGAGAGTTTCTGGTTGGTCTCCTCGCTGCCGGTGGAGTCCGTGTAACCCTCAATGGTCAATTTCAGTCCTGGATGTGACATGATGATGCCCGAAAGCCTTGACAGGTCTTCGCGCGCGGTCTGCGCCAGGTCGTACTTGCCGGTGGCAAAGAGAATGTCGGCCATGGTGGCCACCAGCCCCCGCGGCGTGTCGACAGTTTTGAGCACGGAGTTGAGCTGGCGGAGCAACTGGGCCCGCAGGTCGGCGGCGGCCTTGCGGGCCTGCTCTGCCTGCGCCTGGGCAGCCGCTTCCTTCGCCTTCAAGGCGTCGGCTTCCGCTTTGGCCTTGGCGGCAGCGGCGTCAGCCTCCGCCTGCATCTGGGCCTGTTTCGCGGCGGCGAGCTCCGCCTGGCGTTGGGCTTCCGCATCGGCTTGCTGCTTGGCTTCCGCTGCCGCTGCGGCTGCCTTGGCTTCGGCTTCGGCCTTAGCCTTCGCGGCAGCAGCCTCTCGCTCATTCGTAATGCGCTCCTGCTCCTGGCGTTGTACCGTTAGAATCCGGGCGTCTTCCGAGAATTGCACCGTCTGCCGCGCCGTCGATATGATTCCCTTCTTGTTGGCCTTGGTCGCCAACAGATTCTCCGCCATCTTCAGACTGCCTTCGGCCTTGGCAAGAATGTCGGGAGCATACTTGTCGGCCCCGCGCGATTTGGCGATATCCACCGCGTTGCGAGCTTCATACATTTCCAAAGGGACATTCTTCAGATCAACCGATAGCGCCAGGGGGTTCCCCATCTTTTGATACTGGGTGCGCTTCATGAGTTTGTAGTCGTTGATCATGAAGATTTTCCCCTTCGTACCCTTCTGAGGGTCGTTCTCGAGGACAACCAGTTCGCCGGGATACCGTACTGAAAAGTACGGCTCGGAGGTGACAAAGAGGGAAAACGTCTGCAACTGCGTCGTGGCCTTCAGATTGCCCTCTCCATTGTTGTTGATGAGGACTTCACCGAGGTTGCTGGTTCTGCCTTCCGTCGACACAGCCCACAGGACATAGGTTAGAAACTCGGCGCTCAGAGTCCCTGGCTGCGCCAGTCCTTTGACATTGACCTCAATATTCGTTATGCCTGGCTTCGCCTCGACCTTGGCTTGGCCGGAGGCTTGCGGCATCACGTCGGTACCTTTAAGATCTACATTCGTGCTCTTGCCTACCTGATAGCCGATCGCCGTGACGGACTTGCTGATGACATCGGAAGCTGGTAGCTCCGGTTGTGATTGAGCAGCCACGGGCCCTGCAGAAAGGCAGAGCGACACAAATGGCAGCAACATCATGCAAACGCGTTTCATGATTTTCTCCTTCTCTTCCGCTCCGAGATTCTGTAGCGCAAGGTCCGGCTCCTTGGATGTCGGTCTTGATCACATCCGTCGGTTGGATGCCGGGCTCTTACCGCGTTGTGGTGACGGCGGAAACCAACACGAACATGGAATTTGTAGCGTTGGGTCAGCTTCAAGTCAAATGCCAGCATTGACCGTTAATCCAGGATTTCCGTTTTGGCCTCCTCCGCCACCTCAGCATACGCCCGACCGGCTCGTTCGCAACCACAATCTTGCAGTCGGGACGCCGGACGAGCTCTCCTGGAGCCGACAGGCCCCTTTCGAGATGGAGTCAACCAGCACCTTGACCCGTGTCCCCGTGATCTCTCGGATATTTCGCCCTCTCCCTTGCCCGTTCCCGAGATCCTCCCGACCGGGAGGGGACTCGAACCTGCTGGCAAGGGCAGGTGCAGCCTTTGGGCGCATCCGCCACTTCGGTTTCCTTGCCGCTCGCGGTCGCGCTCGACTTGCGCAATCTCTCTTCGCTATCCATTTACGGGAAGCTAGCCGTCAACTGGGGCAGTGCATTGTGGCCGGCTGGATTCTGGCTTGGAAGGGGCGTTTATCGTTCCCAATCCGGCGAAGTGCCCACTCAGCATAGTTTCCGAGTGCGGCACACGGGAAAATGCGCCGGGCTGACGAATCGGGAGAGGATACTGGGTAGGCTGGCTGGGAAAAAGCACTGGCACTCGGGTGAACCCGCTTGTTCGTATCGCCGGGACCTTTTTGTCGAAATTGTAGTTCTTGCTTTCTCAGCCGAACCCGGTCAGATCCGGCCTTGCCGCCAAAAGTGCTGGGGGATTACATAGCCCATCTCCATTGATAGTGCCTGTGCCAGCAAACAGCCCAGAACCGTAAACCCCATGATGCCGACGGCCACGAGCGGGACCTGCGGAAGCTTGCGCAGGGCCAATCCCTGCGCAAACCTACCCATGGCCCAAATGCCCAGGACGCCCGTCACGTTGGCGTAAAATAGCGCGTAGGCCAGCATACGCAGCAGTTCCCGGACGCCCACGGCCTGATTCCCCGCGATCATGATCAGTACGGCCATTTCTTTGCGAATATCCGATCCACTCCAGCACGACGTCGTGGTTACGGAAGATCCCCACATCCGGCATGTTCACGTCATGGTTAGAGGCCAAGTGGTAAGGCTCGTTCAGTTTCAGGCGCTCGAAAGAGCCCTGGCCAAACACCTCGATCATCCCCGTGTCCCAAACCAGATTACGCTCAAAGACCGCTGTGGGAGGGAATCCCTTGAAGAATTCGGGGTTCAGGGTACTGGGGAGATCATTGCGATAGCGAAATCCCTCCATGAAGTCGCGCTTCTGCGCCGCGGCGAATGGCGCCGTGGCGCCGTCCGCTTCCGCCTGGGCAACGTTCTTCCACATGACCTCTCCGCCCGCCAGCCCGCGAGTATACTCCCCCGTTAAGCGCTGGCGGCGCATGATCTCGCCCTTGGTGTTGGCGGTGTTGTAATCCACGGAAAACCGGTAAGTGCGGGGGCCGTTGTCCTTCACGGCCGTTCCCTGCGGCAGGTTCCATGTTTGCGCAGGCAAGGATTGGGCAAGCAGGGATTGGCCAAAAAGACCGAACACTGCTCCTAAGACAAGGCTTCCGACAACGGAAACTGATTGAGTTCTGTTTAGCATTGGGTGATACCTCCTAGCGCGGAGTCTGCCATTGGTAGGAAAAGGGGGCATCTCCTAAGCGACGAAAGGCAACAATTCCCGACCGGAGGTCATGAGACCTGGACGAGCTGTTCCGGCGAATTCTGCCTAAATCAACGCTGGCTTTCGATGGACCCAAGCAGAGCCTCTCCTGCGTGGGCAGGCCGGCTCCGGACGAGCAGTCGCACTCGGAAGTTTCTCCCCGGTTGCTCGCGGAGGAGTTTATTCGCTCGCCTGGAGGCGAGTTACGACCGCTCAGAGAGGTCCGGTGCAAGTGGGCATTCGGCCTGGGAAGTCATCTCGGAGAATGGCTGCCTGTCAAGATCGACCCTGTGTAACGCCGTAGCGTTTACTGATTTCCAGCCACTTCGTCGTATAGCCAAACCGTAGATGTGGTCTGCGCTGCAATCTTTGAGGGTCTGGTGCGGGCGGCCCATTCGAAATGTACAGGGAAAGGCTTGGCTTTTCCGTGGCGGGAGAACACCCACCAATCCCCTCCGCGCCGCCTGCCCCGATTCATCAGGGCAGGCGGCGCGGAGGGGGAGAAAATGGGCAAGCGGGGCCGGAAAGGCGGGAGCCTTTCCGCGGAGCAGGCGGCGAAGCCGCTGATCGCGCGAAATTAAGACAATGTGCGAAAAGCTTCACCTGATATGTAGAAACTCCAGGCACGGGCAGGATGCTCGTGCTATAGCGGGCGAGACGCTATTGGACTTGGGCCTAGCCCCAATACTGTTCAGTTAGCGGGCGTTTTCATGTGCACGTGCGCGAAGCGTCTTGGACTGCGGTAGCAGCAGCTACCGCCTTTTTTCCCGCACTCCTTGCGCCTTTGTCGCATGAACCGACGGCGGAAAGCGGTAGCTGCTGCTACCGCAGTCCATCAAAGCGGGCAGGATGCCCGCACTCCCACCGTTGCGTCGGGCCGCTGTCCGATGTATGTTATCGGGCGGACGGGACTCGACATGCGAAATCCCGCTCAAATCCAAAACCTGCTTTTCCAGGAGCAATAGCTATGCGTTCTCTTGCGGTGCGTTGGTTGGTTTTTGCGGGCCTCGTTTGCACAATTTCGCTGGTTGCACGGAGAACGGCGGGGCAGTCCTCAACCCCATGGCCGCCGGATGCTTCCCAACACAAACTGTACATGATCGGGAATGCGCACATCGACATTCCTTGGCTCTGGCCATGGTCGGAATCAATGGGGGTCGGGTTGAGCACGTTTCGTGCGGCGCTTGACCGCATGAACGAATTCCCGGATTTCAAATTCACCGCCAGTTCCGCGCAGTTGTATGAGTGGGCTGCGTCCGCCGACCCCAACCTGATCGCGGAGATTCGCAAACGTGTGGCGGAGGGCCGATGGGACGTGGTCGGCGGTTGGTGGATCGAACCTGATATCAATATCCCCAACGGCGAGTCGCTGCTTCGTCATGGGCTCTACAGTCAGCGGCTCTTCCAGCAATTGGTAGGGCGAACGGCGCGGGTGGGCTTCAATCCTGACTCGTTTGGCCATACCGGCACGCTGCCCCAGATTCTGAAGCTCGAGGGAATGCACGGTTACGTGTTTATGCGCCCCGCAGCCAATGAAAAGAAGTTGCCCGCCGATGTGTTCTGGTGGCAGGGAGCGGACGGAACGCGCGTCATGACCTATCGAATTCCTTACAGCTATGGAATCGAGGACGAAATCCAGCAGGCCATGCACGCCATCGTGACCAAGCTCCAGGAACCCACGAAAGACATGATGCTCTTCTACGGCGCGGGGGATCATGGTGGGGGACCCGCCAAGCAAACCATCCAGGCAATCCTGGATGCCCAGAAGCAGCCCGGGGCGCCCAAGATTCTATTCAGCACTCCCGACAGCTACTTTGACGATATCTTGAAGAACAAGCCCGAGGATTTTCCGGTGGTGGACGACGATTTGCAGCACCACTCAGTAGGGTGCTACACCGCGGTGTCAGAAATTAAGAAGGATAATCGCACAGCGGAAGCCGCCTTGATGACAGGTGAGAAAATGGCCGAATTGGCCAACGTGTTGGTCGGGTTCCCATACCCCAAGAGCGATTTCGCCGCTTCCTGGAAGAAAGTGCTTTTGATGCAATTCCACGACAGCATGGCGGGGACGGCGCTTCCGGAACATTACCTCGTATCCCACAATGCCTACGGATTCGCCAAGGAAGTGGCGAATCAAGCCATCTACCGCGCGACGGAAAAGATTGCGTGGCAGATTCCCACCACTGATCCGAATTCGGAGTACCTGGTAGTTTTCAATCCGCACGCCTGGGCGGCGAACTTGAACGTTCAATACGATTTGGGCTGGGGCAATGAATTCGGCGAGGGGACGAAAAACGACTCACGGCTGGAAGATGAGAAGGGCAACGCCCTTCCGCATCAGTGGACGGCGGGCCAGACGGTGGTGGGCGACCGGAAAGGGTTGGTGTTCCAAGCGCCCGTACCGGCATTCGGCTACCGGCAGTTTCGTTTGCATAAAGTTGAGCCCGGCGCTGCACCTTCCTCGAGCGTACAGGCCACCGAGAAGGGCCTCGAAAATGAACATCTCCGCGTGACCTTTGCCGAGGATGGAACGATTTCGATCTACGACAAAGACGCCGGAGCGGAGGTGTTTCGCGGGAATGCCGGCGGAGCGCACGGCGTCGTTATCGACGATCACAGCGATACCTGGAGCCACGACGTTGTGTCCTATACGAAGGAAATCGGGGCGTTCGGCAGCGCGAGTTTCCGCGTGCTGGAGAATGGTCCGGTGCGCGCCACCGTGCGCGTGCGGACCAGCTACGGCGATTCAAAAATGACCACGGACTGGACCCTTTACGCCGGCGCGCACACGCTCGGAATGGACGTCTCTCTGGATTGGCACGAGCACCAGAAGATCCTGAAATTCTCGTTCCCCGTGAACGTGGAGAACCCGGTACCCACTTATGAAATCGCTTACGGTTTCAAGGTGCGCAAGGCGAATGGCGCCGAAGATCCGGGGCAGAGGTGGATTGACCTTTCCGGCGATCGGAGTGGCAAGACTTACGGCCTGACCGTCCTGAACGACGCTAAGTATGGTTACAGCGTGCAGGACAACGATATGCGGATTTCCATCGTGCGCGGCGCGGCGTACGCGCAGCACCGGCCCCGCCAGCTTGAGCCGAACGGTGAGTACATTTGGCAGGATCAGGGCATTCAGACCTTCCGCATGGAGCTGGTGCCCCACACGGGGGCATGGCAGCACGCCGGGATCGTCCGCATGGCGGAGGAATTGACCGCGCCCGTGCCGGTCCTATACCAGGGAATTCATAAGGGCACACGCGCGCAGTCGGGTTCTTTCCTCTCCGTGGATGTTGCCGACGTCGTTGTGTCAGACATCAAGCAGGCCGAGGATGGGAATGACCTCATCATCCGGTGCTATGAGACGGCGGGCCATGCAACCAAGGCCACTCTGGATTTGGGTCTCGTGCACCGCCACTGGACCGGTGAGTTCCATCCGCTCGAGATCAAGACGCTCCGGGTGCCCCTGGCGGCGGCAGGGCAGATCCGCGAAGTTAACGCGCTGGAACAGTGAGAAAGGGAAGGATGAAGGGGGAAGGATGAAGGATGAAATCCTTCGGTCTGAGCGGGCCGGGGGAATCCGATGAAACATTGGGGAGCCCGCAGCGTAGCGGTCTGCGTTGTGGCTGCTGCCGCTGCGGTAGTTTTCTGGCGGGGCATCGTGCCGCAGGGTTCACGCGCGGCAGGGTTGGGGTTTGCGCAGCAACCGGCGAGTGCGCACGCCAGGGTAGCTGCTCCATCGTCCAACCCTGTTAATCCGAAGTTGGCTCCGATTACGGTCGACTACCCGGAGGAAGGATCGATCTTCCCGCCGGAGATCACTCCCCCAACATTCCTTTGGCGTGATGTTTCGGGCAGCGCCTCTGTGTGGACGATCGATGTGGAGTTCGCCGACGGCGCTGCTGGGATTCGCGCGCAATCGGCGGGGGAGCGGTTGCGCCTCGGCGAAATCGACCCACGTTGCATTTCCGCCAACAACGCCCTGCCCAAGCTGACGCCCGAGCAAGCTGCGGCGCGAACTTGGATACCCGATGCCGCGACCTGGAAAGCGATCAAGCGCCACTCTACGGAGCGTCCGGCCACCCTCACCATCACTGGATTTCAAGACGCGCACCTGGACCATCCCGTTTCCCGCGGCAAGGTCGAGATTCAAACCTCGCAGGATCCCGTGGGCGCACCGATCTTCTATCGAGACGTGCCCTTGATACCCGCTGAGCTGAAGAAGGGGGTGATCAACCCGCTGGCGCAAGGCGCTCTGCCTCTGCTCTCCTGGCGGCTGCGCAATATCGCCGAGCCCAACAGCCGCCTGTTGCTGACGGGCATGCACACGTGCGCCAATTGCCATTCGTTTTCGCGCGACGGCAAGACCCTGGGGATGGATCTCGACGGCCCCGCCAACGACAAGGGCCTGTACGCACTCGCCTCCATCCAGCCGCAAATGGCCATCCGTAACCAGGACGTGATCGCGTGGAGCTCCTTCCGCGATAATGCGGTGGCGACCTCGCGAGTGGGTTTCATGTCGCAGGTCTCGCCGGACGGCCGGTACGTCCTGACGATGTTGCGGGGGCTGGATAAAGAACTCGCGCGCACCTACTACGTCGTGAACGTTAAGGACTACAATTTCCTCCAGGTATTCTATCCGACGCGCGGCATCCTGGCCTTCTACGAACGCGCCACGGGGCAAAGGCGGGCCTTGCCGGGCGCTGACG
>Ga0187880_1001891_pt1 | contig 16476 bp, 14 predicted proteins | sample June2016WEW_19_4_FD_132998 | JGI IMG/M metagenome (GOLD analysis project Ga0187880, IMG submission 132998) | Peatland microbial communities from SPRUCE experiment site at the Marcell Experimental Forest, Minnesota, USA - June2016WEW_19_40 | ecosystem: Environmental > Terrestrial > Soil >...
AGACAGCCAGTTCCCCCGCGATGCCCTGCGTTTTATACAACAGAGGCAGATTACTGGCCGCCTGTTTAACTGGTACGACTTTGGCGGATATATCGAGTTTTATGCGCCCGCGATAAAAACCTTCGCCGACGGCCGTACCGATATTTTTGCTTACAACGGGGTTCTAAACGACTACATCAAGATCAATGCAATCGAGAGCTCCTTTGAGTTGCTCGATAAATACAAAATTGACTACGTCCTGTTCCCCGTCGACACGCGGCTCACCTATGTGCTTGCTCACAGCCCGGGATGGCACACGATTTATGAGGACAAGGTAGCGAGGCTTTTCGAAAGAGTGCCTGCGGCGGCGCCTTTGAAAACACAGTTGAACTAAGCCTAGGTCTAACCGCCGGTTTCAGGAGACAAATGCGATCAGTTTCATCCGAAATCACAAGTCAATACAATTCCGATGCGGCAACCGGATTGGATAAACTGAAACCGCGTTCGTCCGTAAGTTTCCTGCTGATCGCTATTCTGCTGATCGCCCTGTTGCTTCGCGTCGCCGTGGCCACGCACTTTCCCACCTTTGACTGGGCAGACGAGGTTTTTAACACGCTCGAACCTGCGCATCATCTCGCCTACGGTTACGGAGTCGTCGCTTGGGAGTGGAGACTAGGAGTCCGCTCTTGGGTGTTTCCTGCGTTCCTGGCGGGTGTAATGCGACTAACAGACTGGATGGGGCCCGGCTCCTTTGGATACTTAAGTGCCATCCGCTTCATCCTGTCCCTGCTTTCTCTTACGACCGTCTGGTTTGGCTATGTCTGGGGCAGGCGAGCAAGCGGCGAGGCCGCCGCTGTCATTGCCGCCGTAACCTGTGCCATTTGGTACGAGCTTGTGTATTTTGCGCCCAAAGCATTGAACGACGTCGTGGCAGGCCACCTCCTCCTGCCTGGCCTATACCTCGGTATGTACGGAGAAGTACTGCCGGAAAAGAAGCGTTTGTTCCTCGCAGGCTTGTTCCTGGGCGCGGCGGTATCAATGCGCATGCAATTAGCTCCCACTGTAGCTTTTGCCGCCATCTATTTTTGTCACAAGCGGTGGGCGAGCAGAGGTCCTTTTCTGATTACGGGCCTTCTCGTGCCCGTTGCTATTTTCGGCTTGGTGGATGCAGCTACCTGGTCATACCCCTTCCAGTCATACTTCCGCTATGTCAAAGTTGTTGTTCTCGAAGGAGAAGGACACGGCCTAATTTTCGGTACTTCGGCGTGGTATTGGTATCCTTGGATGCTGGCAGTTCATTTCTTTCCGCTATTTCTGTTAGCGTTGGTGGGGATTCGCCGGAGCCACTTCTTAGGTTGGGTGGCATTCATTATTCTCGCCTCCCATTCGCTCTTTGCGTATAAAGAATATCGATTTATTTATCCGGTGATGCCCATTCTGATTACCCTTGCCGCGCTCGGCTTTGTAGAATTTGCGGAGGACTTCAAAGCCTGGGCAAATCCGAATCTGTCTCCGAAAATGATCGGAGTCGCGGGCCTGATCTTCTGTATTTGCGCTTCCGGATTCGTCGCTTGGAAATCTCCTCGTCGGAACCCCAAGGCCACGATCGCCATGGACCGGCTCAGCATAGATTCGTCCGTTTGCGGGGTCGGACTTTACGAGGTTTCATGGATACGCACCGGGGGCTATTCTCATTTACACGAGAACGTCCCGATTATTCTCGTCCAGCAGAAATCGGAACTTGAAGCACAAATTCCGGGTTTCAACGCCCTTCTTACTCATGGGACATTCACCGATCAGAAAGCGCGTTTTAAGTCCGAAGGATGCTGGAACGAGGTTTGTGTGTACAGAAGGCCTGGTCCCTGCATCGCATCCTCTCAATACAATGAGGTAAATAAAGTGCTCCGGGAAACCGGGCATTAGAAAGAATCTGTGCTGACCACGGCGGCAAACGCCTGGTCGCCGGGTCAAGGCGCACCGGCGCCCTTTTTGAAAACTGCCGCAGCCACAGGTGCTCTTTGGTAACGCTTCACCTTTGTCTTTGTAAATCGTGCGCCATGTTGCGCTGTGATTCAAGTATTTGCTTTCGGAGCGGGGGATTTTGCGTGGGTTGGTTTTTCGTTTTCTTTTTCATCTCGGGGTTTTGCAGCATTCTTTACGAGATTATCTGGCTAAGGCTGGCGATGGCCCAGTTTGGGGTCACCACCGCGCTCGTCTCAATCGTGCTTTCTATGTTCATGGCCGGCCTGGGATTGGGTTCGTGGGGAAGCGGCCGTCTGGTCCACAGGTATGGAGACAGACTCAGCATTCCGGCTCTAAGGTTCTACGCGCTGACCGAACTGTTGATTGGTTTTTCCGCGCTCCTCGTGCCCCACGAATTGCTGTGGGGAAGGAGCCTGCTGGAGCGCACCGGCCTCGCCTCTTCTTTAGCCTATTATCTGGTTTCCGGAATCTGGGTCGCGCTCACATTGATCCCCTGGTGCGCCTTGATGGGGGCAACCATTCCCGTGGCCATGCTGGCTATTAGGAATGACTTCAGCCAGGAATCACCGCGCTCCTTTAGTTTTCTCTACCTGTCGAATGTGCTGGGTGCAGTGGCGGGCGCAACCCTGCCCTTGCTCTTGATCGAACTGGTTGGCTTCCACGGAACGCTGAAGATCGGGGCGCTTTGCAATGTTTTCATTGCATTGTCGGCCATGGCATTGACACTCCGGCCGCCTGCCACGGAAGCGTCTGTCCGGTTTGCGCAAGAGTCGAGTGTCACCCGATCGCCGCGCTGGTTGTTGCAAAGCAAAAAGCCGCTGCTGCTGCTGTTCGCTACCGGATTCACCAGCATGGGCATGGAAGTGGTCTGGATACGCCAGTTCACGCCATATGTGGGTACTTTGGTGTATTCCTTTGCATCGATTCTGGGGTTGTATTTGGCCGCCACATTCCTAGGATCAACAGTCTACCGGCTCTGGGGCCGCAGGCATCAGAACGAAGCCATGCTGGTCTGGGCCGTGCTTGGACTAGGTGCGCTTTTGCCACTGCTGGTGACGAACCCGGAATTAGATTTAGTTGGCTTGTTGCGGCTAGCTATAGGGGTTATGCCGTTTTCTGGAATTTTGGGATTCGTGACTCCCATGCTCGTGGACCGCTGGTCCGAGGGCGACCCTGACCGCGCCGGACGCGCTTACGCGATTAACATAATAGGTTGCATCCTCGGTCCTCTATTGTCAGGATTCGTATTGTTACCCCTAATGAGCGAACGCTGGGCGCTATTTCTGCTGGCACTCCCATGGCTTGTCATTGGCATGTACCCGCAGTGGTCGTCCACGTCTGAACTTGTAAATGCGGCGCCAATGTGGCAACGCATAAGTAATTATGCAATTGTACTTCTGGCAGTGACCTTGGTTTTCACGGGCAAATCCTTTGAAGACCAGTTCGTCCGCCGTGAGGTCCTTCGCGACAATACCGCGACCATCGTTGCCACAGGCGAGGGAGAGGATAGGCTCCTTTTGGTCAATGGGGTGGGAATTACAAATCTGACTCCCATTACCAAGATGATGGCGCACCTGCCTTTGGCATTTCTTGGTCATCCCCCACAAGACGCTTTGGTGGTGTGCTTCGGTATGGGAACAACCTACCGTTCACTGCTTTCCTGGGGAATACCGGCGACAGCGGTGGAACTGGTGCCCAACGTCCCGCGTCTTTTCGGCTATTACCACGCGGATGGTCCGGCGTTGCTGCGCTCCTCGTTGTCCCACGTAGTCATCGATGATGGGCGGCGCTATCTCGAACGCATGCCCCGGCAATACGACGTAATCACTATCGACCCACCACCTCCGGTGGAAGCTGCGGGCTCCAGTCTGCTTTATTCCGAAGAGTTCTATGCAATTGTGAGGCAGCGGCTGCGGCCTGGGGGCATTTTTCAGCAGTGGCTGCCTCGAGCTGATTCGTTCGTCCGTGCCTCGGTCGCTCGCGCCTTAAAGGAGTCATTCCCTTATGTGCGCGTCTTCCCGTCCGTGGAGGGGGAGGGTGGTTTCCACTTTCTAGCCGGCACCCTTCCCATACCGGACCGCACCGCCGAGCAGTTGGTGGGCCGAATGCCTACCTCGGCAATTAACGACATGATGGAATGGGGGCCGGAGCAGAGCCCGGAGCGCCAGCTCGCGCTCGCCCTCAACCGTGAGGTGTCTCTCGACCAGATAATCGCGCAAGCTCCAGACGCCCCAGCCTTGAAAGACGATCGGCCGGTCAATGAATACTTCGTTCTGCGCACACATTGGTAGCTAGCTTGCCCACTTGCGGAAGTCGATTCTGGCCATCTGCTGGACCTTAGTGGACGGGAATCAAGGGCGTTATTTCTTTTTTTGCCGGGACTAGGTTGAGCTAGTAAAATCGAAATTCCAATGTGTGACTTTGAAAACCGCTAATGCTGAGAGATGCCATACAAAAGAAGAAAGGTGAAGGAGAACGTAACCGACACCTAACTATCCTGCTAGTGGTTTGGGGCCTCGCTGTGATAGCGATCCTACCCGCCATCTGCCGCTGGACGGCGCCTCCGCGATCGGTTGGCAAGCTGACCGGGTATTTGGCTTTCGCCGCGTTCGCGGCAGCGATAGGTTATTGCCTGTACCGCCGCGAATTACATCATCTCTCTCGCTCCCGGGCGATTGTCCTGGTGTCCCTGGTGTTCATGCTAACTTGCATCGTGAATCACATTCACAGCGTCGAGGTTGATTATGGGACGCCGTATTTCGGCACGCGGCAGTCAAACGTGTCCTGGCAGGAGACGATGAATGATCTCGTCATCCAGCGGTCGCCCTCCGCTTTGCCTCACTCCTATCGCTTTTTGCCCAACTCGATCGTGCGCTGGATGCAGATTAGCGGATTAACCTATGAACAGTCCCGAGATCTTTACCGACTCATTTTTGGCATGTTTCTGTCTTACGCGATTTACAGCTATGCCCGTCTGTATACGAACTACTTGGGTGCTGTCATCGCCATGCTGTTGTCGGCAGTAGTGTACCCGGCCAGCTTTGGCTGGTATGCGGGGCAGTTAACCGATCCGCTGGCTCATTTATCGTTCGTGCTGGCATTTATTTTCTTGGAAACCGAGAACTTTGCGCTCTTGCTGACCACTCTGCTCCTCGGCTCGCTCGCCAAAGAAACCGTGCTGGCGATGGCTGGGTACTACGTTCTCTTCTGCCGGAAAGAGACAAATTATCTACCGAAGGCGATCACCCTGTGTCTTGCGGGCGCAGCTACGTACCTCGGCGTACGCTTGTTGGTACTGAATGGGGGTATGCATTATGTCCAGGTCAGCGGAGTGCCCCTATACCATGCTCTGGGCAGTTTGGTCGATCCGCGCTGGCCGTTAGGTTTTTTTCTTACCTTGGGTGCATTCGTGCCATTCCTGGTGTTAGGTTGGGATGAAACACCTCGTTCGCTTCAGCATCAAGTGTCATTCTTGTTTCTTGTGCTTTTCATCTCCAGCGTTTTGTTTAGTTGGCTTCGTGAAACGCGCAACTTTATGCCACTGGCATTCGTGTTAGCGGTGATTGCCGCGCGCTACTTGAGCAGGCCTTCCAAGGAACAGTCTGACAGAGCGGGAGCGGACGGCCCGCACGGCTTCGCTCCGGAAAGCCGGCGCGAAGGGACTCTTTGAAACAGTCCGCTAGCCGTTGCATCCTCAGAAGGTCTTCCGGAGCGAGCGCTGGGAGCATAATGGCTATGTCAGGGGGCATGGTTGCACAAGCATGTCCACTTGCATTTCCGGAATGGCTTTAACTCATGCGCATCATTCATGTGGTTGGTGCTCGGCCAAATTTCATGAAAGCCGCCCCAGTCTTGCGGGCTTTCCATCCCTTTGCGCAAGTCCAGCAGATCCTCGTTCATACCGGGCAGCACTATGACTTGAACATGTCGGATGTGTTCTTCCAGGAGCTTGGCATTCCTCAACCCGATGTCAACCTGCAAGTTGGGTCCGGGTCGCATGCCCAGCAGACGGCGGCGATCATGACTGGCTTCGAGTCCTTCGCGCTGGAGAACAAATCGGACATGGTTCTGGTCTATGGAGATGTCAATTCGACGGTCGCAGTGGCTCTGGTTTGCGCGAAGATGTTGATTCCCGTCGCGCATGTCGAAGCCGGGCTCCGTTCGTTCGATCGAACCATGCCTGAGGAGATCAACCGCGTTCTCACGGATCAACTCTCCGATCTGTTGCTTACGCCCTCGATTGACGCCAATCAGAACCTGCTTCGCGAGGGTGTGCCTGAGGAGAGGATCAAGCTGGTCGGGAATGTCATGATCGATACTTTAGTGCGCTTGCTGCCCAAGGCCAGAGCGAAGTTACCTGCTGATCTGCCCGCACGGTATGCACTTGTCACCATGCATCGGCCAGCCAATGTGGATGATCCCGAGTTTTTGCGTGATTTTTTTCGCACGCTGGAAGAGATCAGCCAGGAACTTCCGATTGTTTTCCCGATTCACCCCCGCACAAGACAGCGTGCAATAGACTTCGGCTTCAACCTATCGCAGGACCGTCGCATGCATTTGTCTGATCCTGTTTCCTACTTAGAATTCCTTGCATTGCAAACGGGTGCGACACTGGTCATTACCGACTCCGGTGGTGTTCAAGAAGAGACAACATATCTAGGCGTACCGTGCCTGACGGTCCGAGAGAACACCGAGCGTCCTGTAACTACCACACTGGGAACGAATGTGCTGGTGGGTCGGAGCATGGAGCGGTTGGGCATCGAGGTAAGTCGCGTACTGACGGGTCCCCGAAAGTCACCGACTGTGCCGCCTCTGTGGGATGGCCACACCGCCGAGCGCATCGCCGAGGCGGTGATGAACTGGCAACGGTAAGTGCGGCTGGAAATCCTCAACGAGTGTCGAGGATTTGCCTTGGTCTCTTGAACAGGGCCGAATCCCTCAAGACAAGTGCGCAAATGTAAAACTGGCGTTTGCCTTCAGACTACCCGATTGCGGGTTCCCCGCAATCGTAGGTAGAAGGCCTCTCGGACCACGCGGCTATATCCGGAAAACGCCCTCAAGAACCGGAATTTTGACTTCCCTCGCAGCCGTCGTGTTTGCCGACCGCTAACCTCGCCCACTTTCCCGCCTGCAAGAACCACCTTAAACGTGATCTCCGGTGAAATCTCGAAACCTCCAGATTTGAGGCCCAGCTTGCGTACGAAATGCGCGTCGAAGGCACGGAACGCATAAGTAGTATCGGGGAAAGGGATGCCCAATCCGTATCTTGTCAACAAACGGAATCCTGATTGAAAGAACTTATAAGAGAAAGGGATACTGTCAGAATCCGAGGGAGCAGTGTAGCGGGAGAGCAGCACTAAATGGCAGCCCTCGATGAGAACTTTGTTGCAGAACTGTGGGACCGCGGTTTCCAAAGGGTCCACGCCATCCGCCATGACCACTACCGCGACTTTCCCCCGTGCATGAGGAAGGGCGTGTCGAATAGCGTGTCCCAGACCGCGCGGCTGTTCCTTGTGGAGTATTCTTATCCGGGGATCTTTCCCGGCAAGCCGCAATCCGCATTCGTAGGTAGCATCAGTGCTGGCATCGTCCACAATGAGGACTTCACAGGGCCGAGACTCCTCATCGAGCGCCATAAGACGGCCGATAAGAGGAGGAAGGTTGTCTTGTTCATTCAGCGCAGGGACGATAAAAGTGACAGCGATGGAACTATCCCGACTCTCGGCCTGGTGAGTTTCCATCAGTCAGCACCAATTCCAAGCTTAGAGCTTCGGCACCCGGTCATAATGCGAGCTCTCGGCATATGTTTGCTTCATCCAGTCGATCGTTCGTGGGACACCCTGCTCCAACGTGGTTCGCGGATCATGCCCAAAGGCGAGTTTGGCCTTACTAATATCGGGGCGTTTATTTTGCACATTGTGCTTATCTTCAGGCAGATAAGTGACATGCCGATCGTCTATGCCGATAGAGGCGAGAATCAGATCACTCAACTCGCGCACGCTTCGGAACTCCTCACCACCGATGTTATACACTTCGCCGGGAACAAAGTTGTCAACAACATTTGCCAGCGTGGGGATGAAATCGTCGATATACATGAACACACGGTGGTAACCTTCGTACACCTGATAAGACAAGCCGTGCAGGGCCCGGTAGACGAACAGGCAAACTACGCTCCGATAGTTGTGGTAGTATTCGCCGGGACCATAGGCATTAAAGAAACGTAGCCGTACGCACTCGTTGCCGTAGCGCTTTTCAAAATTCATGATCTGAACTTCATTCACCCATTTGGTCACAGCATAGTCGTTGTGCTGAATAATCGAGCGTTGGAGTGGTATCTCCTCGCGCAGGATGTCTGCATGCTTGTCCCCGTAGATCTCGGAGGAGCTGGCAAAGGCGAGCCTAAATCCCTTCTTGCGTTGCCACTCCAGAATGTTGCGCGTGCCGATCACGTTTGTTTCCCATAAAGTGTCGTAGTACTCTTCACCATTGACCCGGCCGAATTCCGCGGCGAGATGGTAAACATAGTCATAGTCTTGTTCAAAGACGCGCTCGAGCTGCCGATAGGAGGCAACGTCGGCCCGAATAAACTTGTCATCTGCCTGATGTTGCAGGTCCACTCCCCAAACGTCGTGGCCTCGGCGCTCGAGCTCGCGTACCAGAGGTTTTCCAAGAGTTCCCTTGCTCCCCGTTACCAGAATCTTCGCCATATGTCCCCCACGCCCTCACGTATGCGGCGTCGTCCTCACCGAATTTGTGCAATAGATGAAATGCCAGTATAAGGCCGATTGTCCAGCTTAACCGCAGCGATGCTCTTGTGGCAACCAAACGAAGATTAATGTGCTCGACGCAAACAAAACCACCGCCGAAAGGCCAGCGAGCCAGTTTCGCGTCTGGCTGCAAACATACTCATATTGCAGAGTACCGAGAAGGCCGTCAACAATGCGGAAAACAGCTTGGCTGAGACCCAGGATACTGCGGTGCACATCATCCGTAATGCATAGACATGAAGCAGCAAAGGCACCTGCGTATAAGAAAAGTCCAAATACGGCTTCTTGTGCATGAGGACCAGTCGCGACCCCAGCAGATAGAAGCCTTCGTCCCCATCGACGAATCGATGGAGGGCGACAAAGGTGAAAAACGCCACCTGAAGGGCAAGTAGAGGAACCAGTAGCAGCTTGGCGGCGCGAGTCGTAAGGTGGTCACGGTTTGGAACAGCAGACGTAAATGGATGTTTCGCCGACCGCTCGAACCACAGTATATCCGTCGGCGAGAAGCGAGCGTCTGAAACCTTCCGCCATCCGCAACCCGTTAAGGTCGCCCTTGGTAGCAGCCGCGAGGATGTGATTACGCAGCATGGCCACTCGTGGCCTATGAGCGGCAAAATTGCTTTCGATTTCAGTCGGCGAAATGATGTGATACCGCGTCCTCTGTTGCGAACTGAGTTTGTCCGCGACAGGCGTGGCAAAATCATTCTCAAACCCGGGGAGTGGAACTGCGTTGGTCTGGAAGATGTCCCCGGGCCAGAAGCTGGCCACCTCCTCACCTGGACGGGCAATCTGGTCAATGGCCCGCGACACCTCGATCACCCGTTGTAGTTTCCAGTCGTCCGGATCACCGGCCTTCACGCCCGGGACGCCATCACCCGTAATGAGATATCTACGGAAATCGCGGACCGATGCAGCAAGATAAATCCCCAACAGGGAAACACAAGCAGCGACGGCAATTAGCTTTGCATGCCTCGATTCCAACTCTGCAAAAAAGGCGTGTACCACGCATACCGCACTTACCAGAAGGAAGGGGATGCATAAACAGAGGTATTGAGGGTGAACGGGCGTGGGGAGAAAAGAGATGATAGCGAGGACGACGGCAATCTGGAAAGCGAGCCGCGGCGGGTATCTTCGCCTTTGGATTGAGAAGACAAATCCTAAGCTAACGAAGAATAGGATGCTCCATTGCAGGCCATTGCCTTCCGGTCCACCTAGGAATACTTGAAGAGCAATGACTAGCTTTTCTCCCCACCATCCTAGGAGGCCCGCGCTCGATCGGATCGCGTGGTATCGCAAGTTATCAAATAGAAATGCATCTGGAGATGGTAGGAATAAGAACAGGCATGGGGCAATTCCGGCCGTGAAGCCGCCGAGGAACCAGAGGATTGATGCTAGCTTGTTGCGCGTGTCAGAGTTGTTAAAGATCCACAGCAGAAACACCGGAGTGAGCAGAAGCAAGTAGGAACGAGCATCAACGCTCAAGCCATACAATACGCCGCCGGCCGCGATGAGCCATCGCGGTGATGCCGCGGAGAACCGGGTGAGTACGACATAAGCAGCGAAAAGAAACAGCCCCGCCAGAGAGAAGGTTTTCACCACCGGGTACCAAGCGAAGACAAGCGTGCTTGACGCAAATATCACCACCGCCGAGAGCCCGGCCACCCAGTTTCGCGTCTGCTCACAAACATGCTCATATAACAGAGTACCGAGGAGGGCCGTCAGCAATGCAGAAAACAGCTTTGCTGAGATCCAGGTCACTCCGGCGAACCTCATCCACAATGCATAGACGTAAGGCAAAAGCGGCGCCTGGGTATAAAAAAAGTCCAAATACGGCCTCTTGTGCATGAGGACCAGTCGCGACGCCAGCAGATAGAAGCCTTCGTCGCCATCGACGAATCGATGCAGGGCGACAAAGGTGAAAAACGCCACCTGAAGGGCAAGTAGAGGAACCAGTAGCAGCTTGGCGGCGCGCGTCATAAGGGAGGCTGAGCAATTATATTAGACGGGTACTGGCGACTGTAATACGGTCGAAAAATAGGCGAGTTGAAAGGGACAATCCGTGCCCACACGGCAAATGCGACCTCCGAGGCAGCCGCGCCCGCCGTTAGCACTGCCCCGGCCCGTTGGACCGCCGACATCTTTTCTTTCCCCGTTATGTGCATGTTTTTGCTGGGGGCGCTGATCTTCGGGCTCTGTGTAAGAGGGATTGCGGAACCCGACATCTGGTGGCACATGCGCAATGCCGCCTATCTTTTGCAACATCACAGCTTCCCCAGCGTAGATACCTATTCGTTCACCGCGGCAGGATCGCCTTGGCTTGATCATGAATGGCTCTCAGAAATCCCCTTTTTTCTGGGCTTCAAGGCCGTTGGACTGCGCGGCATGCTGGTGGTGTATTTCGTCGCGCTGGTGCTGATCTATGCCGGCGTTTATTACCGCTCTTGCCGCGCTGGCGCTGATTGCAAAGACGCTACCATCGCCACCGTGCTGGCTATTTTGTTGGAATCGTCTCCATCCTGCTGGTCTTCCACTCCAGCCACAGAGCGTGTTGTCCAGTTCGCCCAAAGCATCGATTAAGCGAATCTGTTGATAGTTCCACGTAAGAACTGATATCTGTTCTAGAATTGGTCCCAAGAATCGAGGAACTGAGATTGAAGGTCATCATTTTGGCAGGTGGACGAGGCACACGGCTGTCGGAGGAAACCGCCCTACGGCCCAAGCCAATGGTGGAGATCGGCGGATGGCCCATCTTGTGGCACATTATGCATATCTACTCCGCCCATAATTTCAACGAATTCGTGATTGCGGCTGGGTACAAAGGCGAAGTGATCAAGCGGTACTTCCTGGACTTTTTCCTGCACCATAGCGACTTGTCGATTGATCTTCAAGCCGGAACGTACGTGTGTAGTAATACGAACACTCCGCCGTGGAAAGTGCGCGTGGTTGATACTGGTGAAAACACTCTCACGGCTGGGCGGCTTTCGCGACTGCGTCCGGTCATTGGCGACAATCTATTCATGGTGACCTACGGCGACGGAGTCGCGGACATTGACATCACGGAATTGCTGAACTTCCATCGTTCACATGGGAAACTCGCGACCGTGACAGCGGTGTGCCCGGCGGCACGTTTTGGCGCATTGATTCTCTCTGGGAACCAGGTGATCAGGTTCAGCGAAAAACCTGAAAACGAGGCACTCATTAACGGCGGGTTCTTTGTCTTCTCGCCAAAGGCGTTCGATTATTTTGGTGACGATCACACTTCGCTGGAGGGCGAACCACTCGAGCGACTCGCGGCGGATGGCCAACTGATCGCTTATCGCCACAAAGGGTTTTGGCAACCGATGGACACGTTGCGCGACAGACAGCTTTTGGAAGACCTGTGGGCGCACGGTCATGCGCCATGGAAGGTGTGGCAATGAGCAGCCTCGCTGAGTTCTATCGGGGCAAGCGTGTGCTACTTACCGGTCACACAGGTTTCAAGGGCTCATGGCTTGCTCTTTGGCTGGCAAGAATGGGTGCTTTGGTGACGGGTTTTGCGCTGCCGCCAGAGCACGGAGAGCGTTCTCTCTTCTACGCGGCCGGTGTGGAATCGATGACAAGATCGCATATCGGAGACATACGGGATCGTGCGGCTATATTAGCGGTGATTCGAGAATCGGATCCGGAGATCGTTATCCACAATGCTGCCCAGGCACTCGTATGCCGTTCATATGCCGATCCGTTCGGAACGTATGAAACGAACGTAATGGGCACGGTAAACGTGCTCGAAGCGGTTCGACAATCCAAGTCGGTTCGCTCTGCGGTGGTAGTGACGACAGACAAGTGCTACGAAAACCGAGAGTGGTATTGGGCCTACCGAGAAGTTGACCGCCTTGGCGGACACGATCCGTACAGTTCGAGCAAGGCATGCGCCGAGCTGGTTACGGCGAGTTATCGGTCTTCGTTCTTCGGGAAAGAAGATCAGCCCGCAACTTCCACCGTGCGCGCCGGAAACGCGATTGGCGGTGGCGACTGGGCGGAAGATCGGCTGGTGCCTGACATTGCTCGCGCCATCGCGTCGGGCCTTCCAGTTGCCATTCGGAACCCAAACTCGACGCGTCCGTGGCAACACGTACTGGAGCCGCTGCGGGGTTACCTGATGCTCGCTCAGGCACAGTGGGGACGAAAATCACTGGCCGGGGCCTGGAATTTTGGTCCATCGGGGGCTGGTGTGACTGTGCAAGAACTCGCTGCAAGAATGATTTCGTACTGGGGCTCCGGAACCGTGGCGGTTCTGCAGGAGGAGGCGCCAGCCCCTCATGAGGCGCACACCCTTCGACTGGACAACAGCAAGGCCGGGGCGGAGCTAGGGTGGAGGCCTATACTCAGTCTTGACGAAAGCGTGCGAATGACGGCCGAGTGGTATCGCGCATACCTCGCCGACCCACGTGCGGGTGCCGACCTCACATCGAATCAGATTGAAACCTATATAAACCGGCTGACGACAGGCGTGTCTGCTGCTGGAGGGTCGGATTGAAGATTCAGCGAGGATACATTCGCGTCCCATACGGGCAAACGGTACACGGAGAAGAGGAGATCTCCGCTGTTCTTAACGTTCTGCATACCTCAACTCAGATGGGACCTCGGGTTGCCGAATTTGAGGACAAAGTAGCAGCGCTTTTTGCGAAGCGGCACGGCATTATGGTGAACTCCGGCTCTTCGGCGAACTACCTTGCTGTCGAGATATTGGGGCTCAAGAAGGGATCGGAAGTGATTACACCGGCCTTGACCTTCTCGACCACGATCGCGCCGATCGTTCGTAACGGCCTCATCCCGGCTCTCGTCGATGTTGAAGAGGATACATACAACATCGATGTGACGGCAATGGAGGAGGCGGTTACGGAGCATACCAGCGCGATCATGGTGCCATCCTTGATAGGGAATCTTCCGCAATGGGACGCCATCTGGGACCTGGCTAGCCGGAAGTCGCTGTTCGTCATCGAGGACTCGGCTGATACGCTTGGGGCGCGACTGTGTGGCAGGAGCACAGGCACTCGCTCCGACATCAGCACTACGAGCTTCTATGGCTCGCATGTCATCAACTGCGCCGGAAACGGCGGCATGCTTTGCGTGAATGAGGATGGATATGCGCGCCGGGCAAGATTGCTGCGGAGCTGGGGGCGAAGTTCCTCCTTGTTCGTTGATTCCGAAAAAATCGAGAATCGATTTGAGGCGACTATCGATGGGGTTCCGTATGATGCGAAATTCGTGTTTGAAGAACTGGGCTATAACCTGGAACCGTCCGAGTTGGGAGCCGCATTCGGATTGGTGCAGCTATCGAAGCTGAAGAAGAATATTCAGGCGAGGATCGAGAACTTCGCCCGTCATCTTGCGTTCTTTGCGGCGTATGAGGATTGGTTCATACTTCCACGCCAGATTGCCGATAGCTACACCGGCTGGCTCGCATTCCCATTGACGGTCCGCGATGGTGCTCCGTTCCAGCGGCGCGATCTGCAGGTGTTCCTAGAAAACCGGAATATTCAGACGCGTACGGTATTCACCGGCAACGTGTTACGCCAGCCTCTCATGAAAGGCGTCAATGTAGTAATCTCCGCGAAGGGATACAAGAATGCTGATGCAGTGATGAAGGGCGGGATCCTGATTGCGTGCCACCATGGTTTGCGAGAAGAGCAGATTGAACACATGCACAGCTCATTCTGTGAGTTTGCAAAACAATACGGGCGTGTGTGATGCGCAGGATACTCATAACCGGAGCGACGGGATTCCTGGGAACCCACCTCACCCGTCGGCTTGCAGGATCGGGTGGCGAAGTCTTCGCCGTCCGTCGCAGCGAGCAGCAAGACCGAGACATCAACCTGCATGGGGACGGCGTGATGCCCGTTTACACCGACGGCACCTTCGAATCGGCGGAACGCACCATCCGCGAACTCCATCCGGATACGGTGTTCCACCTTGCCTCATGGGCTGGGGAAGCGACGACGGCTGCTGATAGTCAGCGCGTTATCGAAGCTAATTTTGTGGTTGGAGTTCAGTGGCTCGAAGCTCTCCGACATTCCCGCCACGAGTGCGTCTTCGTGAACGCCGGGAGTTTCTGGCAGTTCCGGCCGGGCGATCCGCCAATACCGAACAGCTTGTATGCAGCTGCTAAGCAAGCGTTCCAGGCCATGCTGCCTTGGTACATGGCAAATTCGGCGATCCGCTCAACAACCCTTGTGCTTTACGATTTGTATGGCCCGTTCGACTGGCGAGGCAAGCTTTGGCAGCGCTTATTGGAAGCAACACCCGGGGAGGTGATTGCACTTTCAGAGGGCAATCAGCTCATCGAGTTGGTGTACGTGTCCGATGCCGTTCGCGCACTGATACACGCTGCTCAGCTTTTGCATTTGAGCACGGCCCTGGAAAGCCATTATGCTGTCGATTCCGGGAATCGACAGCCTCTTCGCAAGCTAGTCCAGGAATTTCTGCAGTGTGCGGGAAAGCACCTCCGCGTGGATTGGGGACGCCTTCCGCAAACGCCACTCACGATTCTCACACCCTGGACAGGACCTCGCCTTCCGGGTTGGGCCCCGGAAACATCGTTGCAGGCGGGAGTGTCAGAAACGCTCGCCACTCTTGGCAGAACGGTCCCCGCAGGAGTAACGAAATGAAACCTGCTCCGCTGATCTCTTTGGTCGTCCCGGCGTTCAACGAAGAAATGAATATCGGCCCATTTTACGGAGCAGTGCGCAAAGTCATCGATTCACTAAACAGCAGGTACCAGTTCGAGTTTGTCTTTACAGATAACCACAGCACCGATCGCACTCCAGATATCCTGCGCGAACTCGCAAAAACCGATTCCCGGGTGCGGGCTTACCGGTTCTCGAAGAATTTCGGGTACCAGGCCTCCATCATGAGCGGCTACCTCATGACAGAGGGCGACGCGGCTATTCAACTCGATTGCGATCTGCAGGACCCACCCGAGCTAATTCCCGTGTTCTTGAAGCACTGGGAAGAAGGCCACGATGTTGTGTATGGAATCCGACAAGAGCGGCAGGAAGGATTCTGGATTACCTCGGTGCGGCGATCGTTTTATCGGCTCATTGGTGCGCTGAGCGAGGACAGGCTGCCAAACGACGCGGGTGATTTCCGCTTGGTCAGCCGACGCATTATCGAAGAATTGAAACGAATCGAAGATGCGCAGCCATACATCCGAGGGACGATCGCCACTCTCGGTTTTTCGCAGATCGGAATTCCGTACACCCGGAACCGGCGTGAACGTGGAGAAAGCAAGTTCTCGTTTCTCGACCTGCTCGTGCTGGCACTAGATGGAATCCTGAATCATTCGATCATCCCATTGCGAATTGCGACATTTGTTGGGCTCACTGTGTTCTGCGTCACTCTGCTTCTCATGCTGGTGTACCTGATAGGGCGAATTTTTTTCGGACATTCTTGGCCGGCAGGATTCACTACGCTCGTCCTTTTGGTGCTTGCGGGAATCAGCCTGAACGCAATGTTCTTCGGAATTAGCGGCGAATATCTCGGTCGCATCTATAGGCAAGTAAAGAGGCGCCCGCTCACAATTATCGAGGAGCGTATTCCCCCGTTGCCTACAACGGCCATTGCAGCCACTGCAGCTACGGCGCACGATCAGCCCGCACCCCCACCTTGATTTCTTTTAACGAGGCTGCACGGTTCATTCAGGGCGGAAAAGCAGGAGGCCTTATCCTCGCCATGGCTTGCTTGCCCCACGGTTGTCGCCAGACCTCGG
>Ga0187880_1001896_pt1 | contig 16450 bp, 7 predicted proteins | sample June2016WEW_19_4_FD_132998 | JGI IMG/M metagenome (GOLD analysis project Ga0187880, IMG submission 132998) | Peatland microbial communities from SPRUCE experiment site at the Marcell Experimental Forest, Minnesota, USA - June2016WEW_19_40 | ecosystem: Environmental > Terrestrial > Soil > Wetlands...
GCAGGCGCAGATCCGAAGGATCCCCGTCGAAGGTTGCCGGAGGGTCCGACTATTACAGCGACATCGCAGTGCTTGCGTTTCTTACTCCGCAAAATCCGTCGTACCGTCTAGAAGATATCGAATTCAAAGCCGATTTCGAGGCCGGATCGACTCCGCCGGGAATGGGTATGGGGATTCCGCTCCTGCCCATCCACTTTGATCCAGCGCCAGCGGATTCCGTCATCGATCCGGATCGGATTCTCGATATTACAGCTCATTATCGGAATGGCCGCTTGACTTGGGAGGCGCCAGCAGGAATTTGGACCGTACTTCGATTCGGACACGGTTCGACGAGAGCATCCAACCACCCCTGTCCGCCGGCCGGCCAAGGCTTGGAGTGCGACAAACTGAGCAAAGCGGCGGTTGAACTTCACTTCCGGAATTTCATGGGAGAATTGCTGAAGCTAATCGGCCCGCTCAGCGGCAAGACGCTCGTCTCCACGCACGTCGATAGTTGGGAAGCGGGCGCGCAAAATTGGACTCCGTTATTTAGAGAAGAGTTCCAGAAGCGTCGCGGATATGACCTTTTGCCTTTTCTACCAGTAATGACAGGGAGGGCGGTGGGTAACTCGGAGATCTCCGAACGATTCCTGTGGGATCTCCGGAAGACAGTTTCCGATTTGATTGCGGAGAACTACTTCGGACATCTTCGCGCATTGGCGAATGCATCTGGCCTGCGCTTCTCCGCAGAGGCCTATGACGGGGACCCGATGGACGAGATGACAACCGCAGCCTATCTCGACGAGCCGCAAACGGAGTTCTGGTACCGGCGCGAGGATCAACCCCTGAATGAAGCCGGAGACTTCGGGAGTATCTATCGTTCCTACGCGTGGGCAGCGGCAATGGCTTCAGCCGCACATACCAACGGCAGGAAAATTCTGGCCAGCGAAGCCTTCACCGCAATGCCCGGCGAGAATTGGCTCGGCCACCCCGCAACACTCAAGCCCCTCGGCGACTGGGCATTGTGCATGGGAGTCAATCGCTTCGTTTTTCACCGCTACGCCATGCAGCCGTTTCTGAATTGCAAGCCTGGCATGACGATGGCATTCTGGGGTCAGCACTATGAGCGCACCCAGACTTGGTGGGAAGAATCCAAGCCATGGCACGAATACCTCACCCGCTGCCAATACTTGCTGCGCCAGGGATTGTTCGTAGCGGATCTTCTGTATCTGGAGACTGAGGCAGCACCCAACCGGTTTATGCCGCCCGGCGTGGACATGAAGAATCCTGTTCCGCCTGACCCTCCGGGATACAACTTCGATGGCTGCACTGCGGACACGGTCCACAAGCGGATAGCGATCAGAGAAGGCCGGATCGTGCTTCCTGATGGCATGAGTTACCGCTTGCTGGTTCTGCCGAAGGAAGGCGAACAAGTACAAGCAGGGTTGATGACACCAGAGCTGCTCAAGCGGATCGAGCAGCTTGTGAATGAAGGGATGACTGTGGTTGGGCCGCGGCCTTTCAAATCGCCAAGTCTGACCAACTATCCCAATTGCGATAAGGAACTGTCTGAAATCGCCGATAGGCTATGGGGCGGCGATGCGGCTCCGTCAGGCGATCGCAAAGTGGGCCTGGGTCGGGTCGTTTGGGGCTTCACGCCGCAGGAAGTTCTGACCGCGCTGGGCGTTGCTTCCGATTTCGCGTGCGGAAACCCGGCTCCGTTTCGCTACATCCACCGGAGAACGGAAGACGGTACCGACATCTACTTTGTTGCCAATAAGAACAATCAGGCCGCGGAGGCAGTATGTTCCTTCAGAGTGAGCGGCCGCCGGCCAGAATTCTGGTGGCCGGAAAACGGACGCATCGAAAGGATTGCCGTCTATGAGGTTGCCGATGGAGTAACTCGTGTCCCGGTCATGCTCAACCAGTTCGGATCGATTTTTGTCATTTTCCGCGCCGATCGCGAGCCGGAAGCAGACCGGGTTACGGCAATCGTCCGCAACGGCAGAGTGCTCAAGGCCGGATTTGGAAATATGATCCAGGTCAGTCGTCCACGGGACGGTTCATTCAGGAGCCTGGTGTGGCAATCGGGCCAATACGATTTACGGCTGGCGAATGGCAAAGAACACTCCATCGATGTTCCGTTCTTGCCAGGATGTGTTCGTATTGATGGGCCTTGGGAACTGCGGTTCACACCCGGCTGGGGCGCTCCGCCGCGGGTCCAACTCGCGGAATTGATGTCGTGGACGGAGCATTCTGATCCCGACATCAGGTATTTCTCAGGCCGGGCCACCTATACCAAGCAGATGCAAATTCCTTCGTCCATGGTGGACCCCGGCCGCGCCCTTTTTCTAAGCCTGGGAGAGGTGGGCGTTATCGCCAGCGTGAAGCTTAACGGCAGGCAACTGGGTATTCTGTGGAGAGCCCCATTCCAGATCGATGTCACCGGCGCCGCGCGCGAAGGCGTCAATTCTTTGGAGGTGACGGTGGTCAACCTCTGGCCAAACAGAATCATCGGGGACGAACAGCTGCCCGATGACTGCGAATGGGTACCCTTCGCCGGCTTCGCGCAGCCTCCTTCTGTCGGGCAGGGAACGACTGCGGTTCAAGCTTCGCAGCCGGCAATGTATACGTTGCGGGCATTTCCACAATGGCTGCTAAACGGCAAACCGAGCCCAACAGGCCGCTATACGTTCAGCATCATCAAGGTCTGGAGCAAAGATAGTCCATTGCTCAGGTCAGGATTGCTGGGGCCTGTTGAATTAAACTCGGCCGCGATCGTCTCATAGGACGACCTGGCAGCCCGAGTTAGTTCGGCCGGTTTTGCGTGAAATCTTAGCCAGGATCCGCGTTGATCCCAGCGTGCAATGTTACGGTCGCACGACAAGATTGTCGAACTGAATTCGGTTCCACTCCGTTCCCAGCGCAAACATGCCATGTGTGTGCGTGGAGTCCTCAACTGATGCCAGCGGGACGCCGTCAAGCGATGCCTTGATCGTTTGCCCCCTAACGCGTAATTCGAGATGATGCCACTGCCCGCGATCGATGCGAGCAGCGCCCGAAGCAAGTGTCGCCACCGGCTTCTTGTATCGCGCCGAGAACAACTCCCACTCACCGTCCGGTTTCACGCGCAATATATAACCGCTCGGCCAGCGCGCGTGGTTATCCTGAAAAACATCCGCGGTGTCGATCCGTGCCATTACCGTTGCCGGGGCCTCACTCAAAAAATGAACATCGGCACCCACGGCATAATCGGTCCAGTTCACATCGCCAGCCAGCGTAAACGGATCGGGCAAAGGTGCCCAGGGAATCGGCACCTGCGTGATCACCTGTTCCAGGCACTTGCCGGCACGGCCCGAGCACGGGTGAACCTCAAACGCTCCGTCTTGATCGGAGAGATACTTCGGCGCGCGCTCCAGTGCCGTACTCTCGAAATCGTCCGTGTAAGGAAAGGGAAACGGCGCGGCGGGCGGCGGCTCCGCGGTTCCTTTGCCTTGGCCGATCGTTGTGGTTAGCGAATATAACGAATCTGGATCGAAGGTGTACTGGAATGCATTGCCCGTCGGCGCCACATCGGCAACGTGTTCAAAGGCACGAGTGTTATTCGTCTCCCAAATATGAACCGTTGTTGCCGCAAGCCCGCCGGTGACGCTAAAGGAAACCCGCTGCGGCTGCTTTGCACCAATTGTTTCCAGAACCACGCTCCAGTTCTTTCTGTCTGGCGACCGAAGAGACACGTACGTCCCCTTCTCCGGCAAGTTACCTGACGCGGAGTCGAGATACTGCCACCCCGGCTGCGCGAACTGTGTGGTGTGTGCCGTGGCCCAGATCGTTCCTTGAACCTCATAGTTACCCGACCACGGCGTGTTGGCATACATCAGCCCCGAGTTCGGCGCAGCGAGAATGTCGTAATACGAAGTAATCGGGCTCCAGATCTCGGTCGACGTCAGCGAGCCTTCGAGATCGTTCTGGTTGTAGAGGTGAGCAAGAATGCGCCCGCCCTCCGGCCAATCGCGGCTCACAAACGGACCGCTGCCGCCGTTGGGCTGATCTTCGCTGGACCAGAGAGGCTTGCCTGTCTTGCGCGCGGCATCGGTCGTGCTGATATTGCCTTTGACCTTCGGATAGTGAACGCCGATGGCGTCGATGTCGCTGGCCAATTCAGGGTCCTTCAGCATCTCGTCGGCGATCGCCCATTGTCCCGCTCCCTCGCCCGGGTACTCGTCGCAGCAGACAATGCGGGTCGAGAGACTGTCGGCTTCGAAACGCCGATGCAACTCCTTGATATAAGCAATATTGAAGACCTTCTCGTTCCACGCGCCGGCATAAGCAATCTGAAGGCCGTGTGCCGACTTCGCCTTCTTAATGAAGTCCGCAACATATTCCGCCATCTTGGGTGTGTACAGGCTATCGGTTCCAACCCACGAAGGCGCGCCCCAGGGAAGAATTTCCAGGATGATGTTGGGGTTGCGCTTGTGCGCTTCCTCCATCAGCCACCACTCGTAACCACGCGTTGCGTTGCGGTCCGCGGGATTACGCATGTGACTTGGTTCGGAGCCGTCGGTCGAATTCACATCTGCGCCGATCTCCACCTTAAGACGTTGCAGCGCGGCGCCGTAGCCAGGCTTGAAGAGATAATCGAGAATCTGTCTACGCTGCGGCTCGGGATAATCGATAAGCAGACGCGAGGAAGCTCCGGCGCTGGCAGCGCCGAGCCCATCAAAGATGCGTCCGCTGGCATCGCCGTCTAGCACCACCTGCGTCTGCTGGGCAAAGCCCGCGCCAAAGCAAAAAAACAATAGCCCTACCGCAAGAACGAAAGCATGCCGAACCGGCCGATCGATACAACCCTTATAAGCAACAATTTCTGAACTCATGACTCTCTTCTCTGTGATTCGGTTCTGCAGATACTCGTCTCGATTTCTTCATGCGTCTTTCCGCATGTCTCTGGCAAGCGCAGATATGCAACAACTGAGCTAACGCGACTTGGCTTTCTTCTTTTTCTTCTTCAATGTCACAGCATCCTCGTCTTTGAGCGCATACGGCCAGCTCGGTTTTGTAAAGGCGCCGCCGTCTACCCAAAGCGTTTGTCCAGTTACGTATGAGGCATGGCGGGAGGCTAAGTACACTACTGCATTCCCAATGTCCTCAGGCAATCCTACGCGTCCTAATGAAGCCTGATTCCGCCAAATTGCTGCGTATTGAGGATCCTCCTTTCTGGTTCGATCGATTAACACGGCGCCAGGCGCAACGCAGTTCACACGAATTCGATATCTCCCCAATTCTATTGCGGCAATCTTGGTAAGCATCTCAATCCCTCCCTTGCTTGTGCTGTAAGCCACAAGTCTCGGGAATGGTAGCTTATTGCAGCCTGAGCCGATGTTGATGATCGATCCACCGTTCGTTCGCTTCATCCAGCGTCCTGCTGCCTGAAGGCACCTGAACGACCCGCTTAGATTCGTCTCGATATCTCGATCCCAGTCGGATTCCTTCAATTCCAGCAAGGGGGCCCATGTCTGCGTGGCTGCGTTATTTACCAAAATGTCCAGCTTTTCGAAGCGCTTCGCGAGAAGCGCAAACATTCGATTCACTTGTGCAGCTGAACGAATGTCACCGTGCACTTTGAACGCCTCTCCGCCCCACGTTGCGATCTCGTCAACGACTTGCTGTGCAAGCTCTGGATGGGTCCGATAATTCACTGCGACAACGCATCCGGCCCTTGCAAGTTCGATGGCAATTCCTTTGCCTAACCCCTGAGCGGCTCCCGTTACAAGCGCGGTCATTCCCTTGAGCGTCTTGTCAGGGGCGCAGCTCGGAGCTGAGGGCGCTGCCCTTGGTTTGATTGAAGCCACTGTTTCCCTAGCCAAATCCTTGATCTCCTTCCCTTCGCAGAACCTTAGATGCTCCAGCCGCCGTCGATCACAAACGCCTGACCTGTCATGAATGCAGAGTCGTTGCTTGCAAGGTACAAGGACGCCTGAGCAATCTCTTCAGGTGTCCCTAAACCGACCGCAGGAAGCCGAGATTTGAACACCGCCGCAGCGACGCGTGGATGATCGAAATCCGCGATGATCCCGTCACCTTTCCAGGTTTCGAGATCGGGCAGACGCTGGTCCTTCAGCGCGTTTTCCTTTATATACACATTCCAGCCGGCGGACTCGTGGATGTACTTAGCGACACCTGCCATTACTTTGTTGTCGTATGCCGACCGAGCGTCATAAATCAATGCGACACGACGTGATCTTGATCGCGTCCGAATGGCGCGGTGCCGATGGTGGATTTCTTTGAGGTTCAACTTGGCAATGTGTCCTATGCCAAAAACTATAAGCATATTCCGGATTTGCGTAAAGCCATTTCGAAAGTGTATCGCCGATACTGACACTTCCGATGTGCGAGAGGTCGACACTTAGGATCAATGAATCGCTTTGGCAGTGACTCTCAATCGGCGGAGCTGTACGACATCCACACGCGCATCAAGGGGCCGCGTGCACCGCTGCCCATCACCGAGTCGATGTTGCGTACGTGACCATCAGGCGATCTGTTCGGCTTGAGCCAGGATGCCTGCACTGGAATGATCTGTTTCGTTATCTACTGCGTTTTTCTCAACGCCACCAAATGGCTCTCCAATGGCACATCACCCTCGACCCTAACTCGTATCACCGCCTCAAACGTCGGAAGTGGATCCTTGCTGGTGGCGCCGAGTTTCCCGACGAGGTCAGCGAGCTGTGACGGGTCACAGACGAATTCCGCAGCAGCCTGAGTCGTCAAGGTCGACGTACCCTCCAAGGTCAGGACTCTACGGGAAGGATCCAGTCCGGGAGCGAGGGCGATAATAGCATAATCCTCGCCATTCCACATCGGAGAGGAGGGAAAATCGGCCTGCTCACCCGCACGCGGATGGAGAGAGAGCACGCCGGAACGATGTTGCGGGTCCGCCGGCAGCATTCCAAACACGAACTCATGAGTGGAAAGAATCTTGCCAAGGGGCGGGTTTTCTGTCGGTGAGCCGAGGAAGATAAGGTTTCTGTGAGCCGCCTCATCGAGAGTGAAGAGTCCGCTTCGCTTGAGCCGGAACTGGCGGCCGAATTGATCGAACAAGATGCCCAGCCGGACCGCTCCCATCACTTCGCCAACGCCGGTGTAATGTTCCGAGACCGCGCTTTGCTGATCGCGCGCGGGATCGAAATAGCGCAGGCCTGTCATCGGGCTTCCGACAAATGCGGCATTGCTGTAGACGATATACGGGCCATCCTGATCGTGCAGGAAGGGAGCCCAGAAGATCATCATCGCTGGAGAAGTCGCGTCAGATCTGAGATCAGCGTGCTTGTTTGGCTTTCCAAACGCAGAGATCAGAACAGCGGTCAGCAGGGAACTGGAAACGGCAACCAGGCAAAGGATGGCGAGAACGCGGGGCTGCAGGATGAAGCGACGGCTGGTCTTTGCGGATACGGCGGTCGCGCCGGATGGATCATCTACCGGTCTTTGTTCGAACGAGAGGGCGTACCCGCCTTTAGGCAAGTGGATAATCACCGGATCGCTGCCGCCTACCGATTCGTAATACTCGGCCAGCTTGCTGCGCAATCTCGCTACCTGAACCCGGACACAGGCATCGGTCTGCGGATCGAAATCCGGGGGACGGCCCAGAACTTCCGTGGCGATCTGATACTCCTTCAGGTGATCGGCAGGCGAATTCAAGGTTCGGTCCGCCAGATATCGCAGAAGCTTTGATAGAGCTTCCGAGCCGTGAAAAAGAGGGCTACTGGCGACACGGTCAACTTGGGCAAGATTTTCCTTCGTGAATGAAGGGACTTCCTGCCGACGAAAACCGGAATGTAACATGGCGGTAACGCTTGCCGTTAAAGATTTTCAAAACATGGACTTACGTCTGCCGGCCGCACGCAACCGGCATGAAACCCACGAGCAACTTGCAGTCTGTGAATCTGTTCAGCTAGGGTTCCAGTTGCTTCCGTGAACCGGCATGAATTCTCGCACTCCGCGGTAAGATTTGCAACCGTGGGGAAGTTGAATTGAATCCCGCGAGTTCAGGGCGCCGAATCACGAACGCATGGAGGGAAACGGAACCACGAGGTTGCCAGCGGGCGACAGGATGGCCCAGACGAGGGCGCCGTTCCGAGGGTAGTCCCTGGTTCTGCAGGCTGGAGCTTAAGGGGTGTAAGCATTCCAATGGAGTCGCTTGACTCAGGTCTGTTCAAGGCCGTGGGTTCGGCCCTATCAGAACAGCGTCACAAGTTTCCGAAAGAATGAGGAGGAATCACGATGCAGTTTTCAATGAGGCCCGTACTGGCAATCTTGCTGCTTCTAACATTTGGGAGTGTGTCGCAGCTATGTCTGGCTCAATTCAACAGCAGCGTGGAAGGCACTGTAACCGACCCTTCCGGGGCGGTCATACCAAACGCGAAGGTCACTCTCCATGATCTGCAAACGGGCATCGATCGCACCGATGCAACGCAGGCCACTGGCTACTACCGGTTCAACGGAATTGGCCCCGGAGACTATCAGGTAATTGTCGATGCCAACAACTTTGCCAAGAAAATCATCAGCGTGCAAGTAACCCAGGATCAGGTTGCCAGCGTAAATGTCACGCTGGCACTCACCAGCGCTTCTACCACCTTGACTGTCACTGGCGCAGCGGACCAACTGAATCCCGATGAAACGCGTCTGCAAACGACGCTTGAAGCAGACCAAGTCGAGAACCTTCCGCTTCAGAACGGGAGCGTGCTCGAGACGGTGCGGATTGCGCCGGGCGTCACGGGAATCGACGAGGATCGCTCGCTATGGATCATCAATATCAACGGCAGCGAGGGCGGCCCGAATGCCCAGGCCGACGGACGGCCTAACTCCAGCAGCGCCTACCAGCTCGACGGCGTCAGCATCCAGGACAACACCGGCTACGCCGGCGGCGCTAACCGCCCAATAACTTTTACGCCAATTGAAGATGCGGTTCAAGAGGTTGCTATCGAAGTCAACACGTATGCCGCTGACTCGACCGGCACTTCATCGTTCAAAGTGAATATGACCACCAAGGGCGGCACAAACCAATTTCACGGCACCGTCGGAGACCGGTATAGCGGACGCGGCTTGAATGCGGTGGGGTTCGGTTCCGTTCCCGCGGTCCCCAATTCCCGCCGGTGGTACACCGCAAGCGTTGGCGGCCCGGTCTGGAAGGATAAGACGTTCTTCTTCTTATCTTACCTGCATCAGCACCAAACGACTCCTATTGCAAATGGCACTAATACTGTGGCGGACAATACGTTTACCGGGACATGGGCTCCGGCAAACTTTCCAGACAGCCCGAACGTGATGAACCTGCTCGCGCCATTCCCGCTCGGCAATGCCACGGGGGGGCAATCGTCGGTAAATACAACTCTTAGCGTGGCAGAAACCGCGCAGCAGATGTACGGGACCAGCACGCCAAACGTGTGCCAGGTGCCCAAAGGCGCCGGCTTCGTTTCCATTCCTTGCACCATGCCTATTCTTGATAACGTCGAGCAATCCCAGGCTCCAAGAGTCAATGGATTCCAGCTCGATGCGCGTATCGATCAATATTTCCGCGGCGGCAAGGATCGCATCTACGGCGCATACGTGCTGGAGCCTCAGGTATCTGACTTCCTCTGGTTCCGGCCGGGATTCAATTGCACCACTCCCGGTGGAACCCGTTACGTGAACTTCAACTACTCCCACATCTTCTCGCCCAACCTGATCAGCCAGACGGCCATCAGCGCTGTGCGTTTTTACAACTCCTTCACCTCCAATCAGGCCAACACAATCCCCTACTTTAATGCGTTATTCGCCGGAGATTTCATCCTCGATTACTTCGGCACGCCGGCCGACCCCGGTAATTCAAAGTCCCACAACTACCAACTCCACGAGGACGTGACCTGGACTCACGGCAGGCACAACGTCAAGGCGGGCTTCCTGGTTGCGCACATGGATAACTACCAGAATGAGGCAGGCACGGATTCCAAGCCGAATTTTGTTTTTTACTTTGGTAGTTTTGGCAATTTTAACTCCGTGCTAAACGATGCTCCGGGCCAGGGTGGTGGTCCGACTTCATACAACCTCGACACCCTTTCCGGAGCAACCGGCAAATACCTGGGCAATGTTACGGGAACCCAGGTACTACAAGTTGGACTCTATGCCCAGGATGACTGGAAGGTTAAGCCAAATCTGTTGGTTACCCTCGGTCTCCGCTGGGACGACTACGGCAACCCATCACCCTATGGGAGCGGCTCGTTGCCATGGCTAAACATGGGCACCCTAAACTCTTCGAACACCTGCACGGCTTCTTCAGGGGGAGGATCGCTGTATGGCAATATCACCAACGACGCTGTCTGCACAGTGCAGGTTAGCAGCGCATTTAGTTCTTCCCAGGACATCAACATCTTGCCCCGCGTTGGCTTCGCATGGACGCCCTTCCCGAATCGCAAGCTCACAGTTCACGGCGGCGCCGGATTGTATGAAGACGCTATGAACGTTGGCGGCGTGGTGAATGGGTTGGCGCTCAACTCTCCCAGTTACCTTAACCTATCCTTCAACACGTCCAGCACGACGTTTCCCACCAAGGATGTGGACACGCGGAACTTCTATGGAACAAACTACAAGTCCCCGTCCCCGTACGGCCGCACGTACTCATATCCAACCATCACTCCCGTGGGTGTTGACAGCCACGGTGAAGTCGAGCAATTCGGCGGCGGCATTGTCACCAGTCAACTTACTGCCGTGGATCCCCAGCTGAAACCGCAGAAGACCGCACAATATAGCCTTCAGGTGGAGCAAGAGTTCACTCATAACCTGATTGCCGGCGTGGGTTACTCCGGATCGTTCTCGTGGAACCAGTACGTGAACGGGGACTACAATACCTTCCCGGGCGACCTGATTGCAAATCACGGCAACGAGGATCGGCTTTCCAGTGAGTGGCAAGGCATCATCCAAACCACGGGCGTCCTGACCGGCAATTACAACGCGCTCATGCTGACTGCCCGTCAAAATTATCACCGTTTGAGCTGGCAGGCAGCTTACACCTGGGCGAAGACTCTCGGCTATGGCGGTTCCACGGCAACCGGCTTCAGCAGCGGCTCTACCACCTCTGCCAGCACAGTCGCCAACATCTATGACCCGGAACACTACCATGGTCCGGCCATCGCTTCAGTTCCACGCAGCTTCAACGGATCCGTGGCCTACGAATTTCCTGGAAGGAACCTGCACAACTTCTACGAGAAGGCCCTTTTGGGAGGTTGGGAAATCAGTGCCGTTGCAACGGCACAGGCGGGGAGTCCTTTCTCGATCGTAACAGGCGGTAATTATAGTTTGACGGGTGATACTACCAACCCCACGGCTCACGGAGATTATCTGGCCAACGGATACAACGACAATCTGGTTAACGTTGCCGCCGGCGTCAAGAGGAAGGGATACACTCGCGCCGACTTCAAGGCTGGCATCTTTAGCTCGTACGGATACACAAGCACCAGCACTCCGACCTATACCAATGCATCGCTTCAAGGGGCGCCATTTACCAACCCCGTTGGATACGGAGCCAATCCCGTCTACAGCAACCAGGGACTCAACAGCTTCTACGGACCTGGATATCTGGGGGTCGATAGCGCGCTGCACAAGAAGGTGCTTCTGCCCTGGTTCGGAAAAGATGGTGAAAGCACTTTGACCATGGGCATCGAGGGGTCCAACATACTCAACCGTGCGAACCTTGGATTGCCCAACTCAACCGACCTGAACAATCTCTCCTTCTTCGGTGTTTCAACTACCAGCTACCAAGCCCGTGTCTACCAGGTTATGGGCAGGTTCCAGTTCTAGATGATGCAAATCCAACCCGCGTTATTGCTCATGCAGCCAAGGGCGCTATGCCTTGGCTGCATGAACGGTATCGCACCTGACATCGGCCTGCAACCGGCTGGCGATCGCCGACTCATCTCATTCCATCGGAATCGCCGCTTTTCGTTGACAGCTTGTGTCGCCTCTCTCCGGATCAACACAACGTTCTGGTGTCGTTTGAAGTGATGTGTTCTGAATCAAGATAAGATCGAGTCCATTAATGAAAAGACACGTCTTTATCCCTTTCTTTGGAATATTCCTGGCTACGTGTGGTCTGGCGCAGTCTACCAGCCAAACCTCTTCCTCTCAGGCTCTGACTCTGCCGGTCTGGCCCGGCACGGCGCCTGGCGCGCAGTCGAATCCGGAAGCGGAAACGACAACATCTTCAAGCAGGGATAAGTACGTGGCAGGGGAGCCTGTAACTCTGCTAAGTAATGTTTCCGAGCCCACAATTACCCTGTATTCGTCAAAAGTGAAAAACAGCGGCGCTGCGGTGGTGGTATTTCCGGGCGGTGGATACAAGGTGTTGGCGATTGACTTGGAGGGAACGGAGGTCTGCACATGGCTAGCGTCTGCGGGCGTGAACTGCATTTTGCTCAGATATAGAGTTCCCGGCTCTGGCCCGTATCCGGAGTCGGAGGCGGCGCTGCAGGATGCACAACGTGCCATGAGACTCGTGCGCTACCACGCGGCGGCATGGGGCATCGATCCACGTCGTATCGGGGTACTCGGGTTTTCCGCTGGCGGCCACCTTTCCGCCGCCCTGAGCATTCACTTCGATCAGCAAACCTATACGGGAGTTGACGCCGCCGACAAGTTGAGCTGTCGGCCCGACTTTTCGATTTTGGTCTATCCGGCGTTTCTGGTATTGCCCGAGCAGCATTTTATGCTTCGCCCCGACCTTCGGCCGTCCGCCCACACGCCGCCGACATTCATCGTACAAGCTGAAAATGATCCGGATCATGTCGAAAACGCGATTGCCTATTTTCTCGCTTTGAAAAATGCTGGGGTTGCCGCGGAGTTACGCATAAGTGCGCAGGGCGGCCACGGTTTCGGGTTGCGCAGGACTGGCCTGCCAATTACGCGCTGGCCAGACGCGGCCAAAACGTGGCTGCATACCATCGGAGTGCTTCGATAGAAAAGTTTGAGATGTGCGGTAACACATCATCAGGCATTTCGAAGTGCGCATAAGTTCCAAGGGATGTGTCATAAGCCAAAGTGAGTGGGAGCAATCATAAGTGCATAGAGCGAGCTGCATAAGAGTGTGGGTCAGGACTTTGGGGATATTGACTGGGGCAATTTCGGGAGTGTGGCTTGCGGGGCAATTGCTGGTGTCTTCGGCGTTGTTGGCGCAGCAGCCTGCTTCCGCAAGAGAAAACGATGTTCGCATTGAGCGGCTTCTGAATCAGATGACGCTCGACGAGAAAATCCAATTGCTGCATGGAACCGGGGAGGACGCGCTGACCGGCCCGGGCCAGGCAGGGTACGTGGAAGGAATCCCGCGCCTCGGCATCCCCTGGCTGCGTTTGGCGGACGGCCCGCCAGGAGTTCTGACCCGCATTCCGGCGGCGGCTCCCACAGCCACGATGGGTCTGGCCGCAACCTTTAGTGCGACCGATGCGCTGTTGAACGGCAAGCTCGTCGCTGATGAAGCGAGGGCTCGCGGGATCGATGTGGTGCTCGAGCCCTTCATTAATATCGCCCGCGACTTCGGCTGGCCGCGCGCATACAACACGTATGGCGAAGATCCGTTGCTCTCCGGAATCATCGCCGCTGAATTCATCAGAGGTGTGCAGAGCCAGGGTGTGATGGCCCAGGCCAAACACTTTATCGGATACGACACAGATGGCGCCGAGGTTCAGATCGGCGAACAAGCTCTGCACGAGATTTATGCTGAGCCGTTTGCCTATGCGGTAAAAGCAGGCGTTTCCTCGGTCATGTGCTCCTATAACCGGATTAATGGACCCTACTCCTGCGGAAACTCGGAGACGCTGGAGGGGATTCTCAAGGGGGAGCTGGAATTCAAGGGTTTTGTCACGTCAGACTGGGGGGCGACGCACAGCACCGACTTCATCAACGCGGGTCTGGATATGGAGATGCCAGGCCCGTTGCCGGAACCGGGAACAGCTCCGTCGTATTTTGTGCTGAATCCGCCGCGCGAGGAGAATGCATGCGGGGAAGCCGATGGTCCGGCGCTCACCGACGGCGGGCTGCCGGAGGAGCCTCCTGCGCGAGTGGAAAACAGCGTCAAGACGTCTCATCCCAAGCCCACGATCGATTTGAAACAGCTTGTGGCCGAAGGCAGGGTGTCGCAGAAAACGATTGATGACGCGGCCCGGCACGTGTTGTTTGAAATGAGCCGCTTCGGATTGCTTGATCGAAAGAGTGAACAGAGGGTCGGAGTTGGCTCTTCAATATTATCTGCAGGTGATTTGGCCGTCCTTCGTAAAACGGCCGTTGACGCGGCGGTGCTGCTCAAAAACCAGAATCGGATGCTTCCCCTCACGCCCGAGGCACTGAACGACATTGTGCTCATCGGTCCAGGAGCAGGACAACTCGTGGCTGTGGGACAAGTTGGGGAAAAGGCAGTAGGGCTGCCTGATCTTGAAATCAGTCCACTGGCTGCGCTGCGCAAGGAGGCTGGTCCCGCCGCGCATATCGGCTTTGCAGTGGCCGACGATATGGATGGAGCTCCCATCCCCGCGCGATATTTCTCTCATTTCGGTGAGCCGGGTCTTGAGCGGCGCGAGTTCAAAGAAACCGCTGTTCACATTGACTCGAGCATCAACTTTACCAGCGCAGGCCATAATGCCTTGCCACCCAGAGAAAGCATTGTGTGGACCGGCATGCTGACAGTGCCCGAGTCCGGTACATATCGGATCCATCTACAATTGCTCGGCTGCTACGGGAAGCTCAAGATTGACGACCAGGTGATTGCAAAAAACTGGTTCAACTGGGTGCATGGGGAGATCGTGCAGCCGGGACAGGACAACATCTTTCCCACCAGCGACGGGCTGGACAATATGCGTGCTGCCGTGGCGTTGAAGGCTGGTCCTCATCGTATTCGCGTTGAAGTGGACCCTGACAGTTCGAATCAGCCGACGCAGGTGCGCTTGAACTGGGTGACTCCGCAGCAACAAGCCCGCAATTACCGGATGGCGGTGGAGGCGGCACGGCACGCAAAGGTCGCCGTGGTGTTTGCATGGAGCAGGCTGCGTCCCGACTTTGACCTGCCCGGCGATCAGGACAAGCTCATCGCCGACGTTGCCAGAGAAAATCCGAATACGATCGTGGTGCTGAATGTCAGCCAGCCAGTGGCGCTCCCCTGGCTGGATCAAGTGAAGGCTGTTCTCCAGATGTGGTGGCCCGGCGACGAGGGAGGTTGGGCTACCGCCGATCTTCTGCTGGGCCGTGCGAGCCCGGCGGGCCGTTTGCCTTTCACCTGGCCGCGTCACGCACAGGACATGCCTGCGGCAGACCCGTCCTATCCGGAGCGAAGCAGCGAAGGGATGAACGGCGTGACAACGTACTCAGAAGGCATCTTTGTCGGCTATCGCTGGTTCGACAGCCGAAAGATCGATCCGCTGTTCCCCTTCGGTTTTGGCCTCTCGTATACGTCATTTACTTACTCGGATCTTCACGTCGAGCGCGCAGAAGATGGAGGCGCGGACGTGCATTTCAAAGTTGGGAACACAGGGCGCCACGCAGGGGACGAGGTGGCGCAGGTATATCTGGGCGCCCCCAAGATTCCTCCCACCGGCGCGCAGTTTGCGGTGCGTGCTCTGGCTGGATTCAAACGTGTTTCGTTGCAACCTGGTGAATCGCGCGAATTGAGCATCCACCTGGAGCCGCGAAGATTCGAGTATTGGGCGACGGCGGACGGTAAATGGCATACGGCCAGCGGCGAGCGCATGATTTCGGTTGGTCCAACGTCGCGCGATTTGCGGCTTGAAACCTCTTTTACAGAACAGCCTTAGCCGGTGATCGCGCTGCGATGCGGAACGCGGTCTCTAGAGGCGAAAAAGATAACGGTGCATTTACATGCGGCATCCGCGCGTTGGGTGATTCAGTGGTCGACTTTGCTTGGAGTGTGTCTGTCCGGTACCTTGCCGGCCTGCGGTCAGGCTCTACCCCAAAGTCAAGAGACACGGACGCGCTGGACGGCGGAGTGGATTTCGCATCCGTCTGCTCCGCTGCGCGAGCGGGCGGTCTTCCATTTTCGCAAAGAGATTAACCTGGCCACCCAGCCGCGTCACTTCATCGTGAAGGTGAGCGCGGACAATCGATTTGTGCTTTATGTCAATGGCATCCGAATCGGAGATGGTCCGGCTCGCGGCGATCTTCTGCACTGGCGCTATGAAACCTTCGATTTGGCGTCGGCGCTGCACGCAGGCGAAAACAGCATTGGCGCGACAGTATGGAACTTCGGCATCTATGCTCCTCTGGCGCAGATAAGCAACCGGACCGCGTTTCTGATGCAGGGAGATACCGAGGCCGAATCCTCGGTGGACACCGACGGTTCGTGGCAGGTGGAGACGGAGCCGGGGTTTACCTTTATTCCGCGCAAGGCAAATGGGTTTTGGTTTTATTGGGCCGCCGATCCGGGCGAGCATCTCGATGGACA
>Ga0187880_1001898_pt1 | contig 16442 bp, 14 predicted proteins | sample June2016WEW_19_4_FD_132998 | JGI IMG/M metagenome (GOLD analysis project Ga0187880, IMG submission 132998) | Peatland microbial communities from SPRUCE experiment site at the Marcell Experimental Forest, Minnesota, USA - June2016WEW_19_40 | ecosystem: Environmental > Terrestrial > Soil >...
AGGCCGGAAAATGAATCCGCGGGACACCAGCGGATGCAGCCAAAACCCTTCCCCGAGTCACAAAATCACGGTGACTGGAGAGAATCTAAGTCGCGGCGTCCCTTTTTCCGCAGCCTGCTAGGACCTGATCTATCCCGGGGGCCACAGCAGCGTGCGCCCTCCGATCAGGTGCACATGCAGATGAAAAACCGATTGGCCCGCGCGTGGGCCCACGTTCAGCACCGTGCGATAGCCATCTTCAATCGATCGCTGCCGTGCAATGTGCGCGGCCGCCAGATGACAGCGGCCTATTAACTCCGCGTCTTCTGGCGCCGCTTCCTTCAAGCCAGCAATATGTTTTTTCGGGAGGACCAGCACGTGGGTCGGGCCTTGTGGGTTGAGATCTTCAAAGGCAAATATGTGCTTGTCTTCGTAAACTTTCTTGGATGGCACTTCGCCGCGAATGATGCGGCAGAATAGACAATCCGCCATAAATTAGTCTCCCCTTGCCTGGGATTACGATCACCCGGCAAGTAACACGGAGATAAGTTCTCTATATCTCTGGAAGTAACAATATCACTCCAGTTAGCAGATTGCCGAACAATTTTGGGAATGGTCATCCCGGCGAAGTGAGGGTGCTGCAGTTCGCCGGAGGTCCTGCAAGAAATGTTTTCAGTCGAGCCGCACCAGAAACACCGACCCTTCTGTGGTCTCCGTCTCGTGGGCCAGCGCGGTTGCGCGCTGGCGGTCGTCGTCCAGCACTCGTACCCGCACCCACCAGTTTCCCACGGGACTCACAAACTTCAGGACTTGAGCCGTCTGGTAACGCTTCTGCAGGTGTTCCGCTAATTCAGCGGCCGCTTTCTGGCCGGTGAACGAGCCGATCTGAACCGCCCAGCGTCCACCCATATCGAGAGGCACAGGCGCCTGCAATACCTCCAGCCGAACTTTCGCAGTGCCTGGCAGGTACACATCCAGCGCCTTCGCGGCGGCCAGCGAAAGATCGACGATGCGTCCTGGCACGAACGGCCCGCGATCGGTGATTCGCACCATCGCCGAATTTCCAGTCTTCAAATTCGTGATGCGCACGATCGAGCCCAGCGGCAAAGTAAGATGTGCCGCCGTCATCGCGTTCATGTCATAAACCTCGCCGTTCGACCCGCGCCGGTTGTGATAGGGAGCGCCGTACCAGCTCGCCACTCCGGTTTCTTCAAAGATCGATTTCGCGCCGGCGGGAACCTGGATCTTCTCGTTTTCGGTCGTTGTTTCTGTTTCCGCCGGCGGCGCAGTTGCGGCTGGTTTTTCTGGCGGAAGTGACGGCGGCGCTGGAACCTGCGCCTGTGTATGTTTATGCCCACAGCCGCCCAGAAGCGCGCTGCCCAGCAATAGAAGGAATAGAAGACACGCCAGCCGGCATGCCGCGAGGAACGGCCGCCGCGTGTTCTGGGGCGCGCAACTGGAAGGGGAGCAGTTCAAGAATTCTTGCGCTGTGCTTCCAGATAGTCCGCGAACTCGGAGAGCTTTCCCGCCGCCGTTCGCAGCGCCTTCGACGAGTGTGTTCGCACCGCGGGCACAACCTCGTCGTTCAGATACGTCACCAGTTCCGCCGTCTCTTTCTCCAGAGTGTCGGCGATATTCGCTACCGAGCGATTGAAGCGCACGGAAGCCTCTTCCACCTTGCGGTCGAATTTTGTCATACCCATCCTGCCGGTTCGGATTAATGTTCACGCGTGTGCCGCGGTTACCAGGCTTCATCATTATCGGGGGCCCGCTCCCGGCGGTCAAATCCGGATGAATCTGGACGAACCTGCGGGGGCACTTGCCCGCCTGCGAAGATCGCACCGGGTCACGGTACAATCACGCCATGCGTCCGAGGACAACTGTCGAATCTCCGCCGCTTACTCTGATTTTGATGCTTACTTTCGCGTTGATGTTCCCGACGGCCTGCACTTTTTATGGCGATCATCCGGCGCGCACCTTGTCCGAAGCAACCGGAGGCGAGGGTCTGGAGCGCGTCTTCTGGAAAGACGTGCAGGTCGCGAACTGGGTCGAGGTGGAGCGCGCTCTCGCTTCGAATTACGCAGGCGTAACTCCCGCGGGAACGCTCGATCGCTCCGCCACGCTTGAGCAGTATCGCGGGTGGCAGCTAAAAGACTATGCGCTGGGCGATCTGAAGACCGAGTTGAACGGAACCACCATCGTGGTGACCTATACCATCACTCTGAACGGGGTCACCTCGAATGGAACCGGCGGCTCGCAACCGCTTCCCTCGGCGCCGCAGCACATGATGACCGTGTGGCAGCAGCAAAAAGCCGGATGGGTTGCCATCGCGCACAGCGTCAGCCAACAATAATGCGCGCATCCAGTTCCATCGCCGTTGAGACGCGGCTTGCTGCGTCTGGCACCGCTCCGACCCTGGCTGGGGTCAATTCCGCTGTTTCCGGTAAGGATCTCGGCCGCTTTCGGCGCGCGCTGCTCCGCTGGTACGACCGGAATCACCGCGATCTTCCCTGGCGCGAAACTCGCGATCCCTACCGCATCTGGCTCAGCGAAATCATGCTGCAGCAAACGCGCGTGGCCGCTGTGGTTGACCACTACCGGATTTTTCTCGAACGCTTTCCCGATGTGCAGGCGCTGGCAGCGGCTTCTGAACAGGCTGTGCTGGCCGCGTGGAGCGGTCTGGGCTACTATCGGCGAGCGCGCATGTTGCACCAGGCCGCGCAGCAGATCGCGGAACAACACGCCGGCTGCGTCCCGCGAAGTTTGGATGCCTTGCTCGCCCTGCCCGGCATCGGACGCTACACCGCTGCCGCCATCGCCAGCATCGCGTTTGCCGAGCCCGTAGCCGTTGTCGATGGCAATGTCGAGCGCGTGGTGCAAAGATTGATCGGCACTAAAATGATCGGCGGCAATTTAAGTACGCCGCAAACCTGGCAACATGCGCAAGCGCTTCTCGCTAACTCCCGGCCCGGGGATTTCAATCAGGCCATGATGGAACTCGGCGCGACCGTGTGCGTGCCGCGCGAGCCCCGCTGCCTGGTGTGCCGTGTCCGGAAGTGGTGTGTCACGCAGGGAGAAGTGCCGCGCGCCGAGCCGCCCTCCCGCCAGAAAAAGAAACAATTCTGGTGTGCTCTGGAATGTCGCGATGGCGATGGCAATGGCAGTGGTAAAGTCCGGCTGGTGCAACGCCCGAGAAAAACCTCGCTCATGCCTGGCATGTGGGAACTGCCCCAATCGTCGGAGCCCCGGCGCCCCTTGCCGGCTGCAGCGTACTGGCGCACGTTTCGCCATTCCATCACCATCACCGACTACACTGTTCATGTTTTACGGAATACGCCATTGCGGAGTATGCCATTACGGAATACGCCGTTGTTGAATACTCCGCCCGCCGCGAAAGGCAAATGGATCGCAATCGATCGCATCCCGCAGATCCCCATCACCGGGTTGACGCGGAAAATCCTGAAGGCCGGCGGCATCATCTAATGTTGCGAGGCATTTCCTCTATGAAGTGGCTCGATCGCCTGTTCGGAGGTCCGAAAGATATGGCTGCACTGCCGGCCGGAACCAAAGCACCCGACTTTTCCTTGCCCGCCGTCTTTAACGGTAAAGATGGCGGCAAATTCTCATTGCAAGCCACTCTCAAACAAGGACCGGTTCTCGCCGCGTTCTTCAAGGTTTCCTGCCCGGTCTGCCAATACGCGTTCCCCTACCTCGAACGCATGTACAAAGCGCGCGGCGAGAAGAAACTCACAATCGTGGGCATCTCGCAGGACAACCAGCGCGACACGGCCGCCTTTCTGAAAGAGTATGGCGTTACCTTTCGCACTCTGCTCGACGATCCGAACGGCTATGCTGTCTCGAATGCTTATGGCCTGACCAATGTCCCCACTTTGTTCTTGATCGGACAAGACGGCCAGATCGAAATCAGCAGCGTCGGGTGGGTCAAGCAGGAAGTGGAGGACATCAACCGCAAGCTCGCCGCCGCGCAGCAAACTCCGCTTCCTCCAATCTTTCAACCCGGAGAAGACGTTGCCGATTTCCGCGCTGGTTGAAGCTCCAAGAACTGATCCCGCGGTCGCGGGACAAAATGGCCGTTAGGGCGCTGCTTTTGCGCTTGCACTAGCGTAACTTTCTACGCGTGCCGGCGACGTGCTAGCCTGCTGCTTAGTTGTGCGCTTTCAGCAATTTGCAAGCAGCGTAAGAGACGTGCCCATGCCCAAACTCCCGGTTTTTCGGTTGCGCAGTTCTGAACCGCCCAGCCGGCCCGATCTTCAATACCACGGGCTCACGCTCACGTTCAGCGATTTGCAACTCGGCGTCGACAATCTCCGCTACGACGTTTTTCTCAGTCCGCGCATCACCGCGGATTTGAGTTTTCACCTCGGGCGTTACATCTGCCGCTTTGGCGAGGTGGAATCGCTCTTCGAAATGGACGTCCCCGCCGCTGCCACCCAAACCAAATTCATACGCGCCGCCGAGGGTATCACCAAACTTCGCAAGCCCGGCCTCGCGGATCTGAAAACTCTGCTGGTTTCGATTCATCTCGCGATCCTGAATCGCGCCAAGGCAGAAGGCAATCCATCGGTCGATGTGCTCGGCCGCCTGGCCGTGCTCAAGTTCATACGCACGGAACTGCAAACGCAGTTTGCCAGGATTCTTGAACAGTGCCGCATGAAGTCGAAGTCGCTCGAGGGCGTGCGGCAAGCAAAAATGATGCAGACGCAGGAGCTCGTCTCCTCTTTCCGGGTGCGCAAGAAGATCATCCTCCGCCGCGCCGGGCAGGAGATGGTTCGTCTGCTTTGCGAAATCGAAAAAGAAACGTTGGCCCGCACTCGCCGCTCGCTGCTCGGCGAATTACCCGCCGACTGCTATCGCCTGTTCCTCAATCCGCTGATTCTTACCGAAGATGGACGCGACGACTATCTCTGCGCCGAGCACTATTATATGTTCGGAAACTTCGACAAAGATCCCGACCGTTTCCCCAATCTCCGCCAGTTGGCGCTGGATTTTCTGCGCGAACTCGGATACGGGGAAGCAGTTGACGATGAGCATCTGGAGCAGGCGCTCAATGTCCCCGAAAACGCCGCCGCGCTGGTTGGCACCGGTAACGGCGAAGACTCGACGCCAGAAGATCGCAATCGAAAAGACCGGCTCGACATCTGGGCCCGTATGCTGCAGCGCGAAGGCGTCCTTTCGTACGTCGTTGCTTCCTATGAAGCCGTTCCGCTGCTCGCCGAATATGCGCCGCGGGTAAATCCGCAGCAGCTCAAGAACGCGCTGATTTCCCGCGAGGAATCGGAGCGCGTCGAAAAAATAATTGCCGAAAGCCGGCTCCATTCTGACCGGCTCTTTGCCGCCGTCGGACGGGTCGCCTCCTGCCGCAGCTCGGAGCGCAGCCACTTTGCGGCGCGTCTTCTGCACGACCTCTTTTGCTATCACCGCGACCTGCGCGGCCTGGAAGCGGTCAGCGCCGGGTTTGACAGCATCAACCTGGTCAGCGACGAAAAAGTCCGCGAACTCTCCACGCTCAACGGCATGCTCCACGAGTTCCTGCCTCCCGAAGACCAGAAGCCCGCCGAGGATCGGGTGATTCACCATGTGATCCTGAAGGCCGATTTGCGCGATTCTTCGCGCCTCACCCGCTCGCTGATGGAAAAAGGCATGAACGCCGCCTCCTATTTCAGCCTTAATTTCTATGATCCGGTAAACAAGTTGCTGGCGAAATACGGCGCCACCAAAGTCTTCCTCGAGGGCGATGCCATTATCGTGGCGCTGCTCGAGCGTGAAGGCGAAGCCATGCTCAGCGTCGGGCGCGCCTGCGTCCTGGCGTGGGAGATTGTGAGCCTGCTGCGCGAGTACAACGAACTCCTGGAACGCTCCGGTCTGCCCCAGATGGAAGTCGGCCTGGGCATCGCCTACCAGGATTCACCTCCGCTCTACCTGATGGATGGCACGCACCGCATCATGATTTCCGACGCCATCAATGAGAGCGACCGTCTCTCCTCCTGCAGCAAGCGCGTCCGCAAGAAACTCGCACCCGACGCCGGAGTCTTCCAGGTGTACTCGGTTCAGATCGGAGACGGAGGCAATAAAAATGACAGCGCGAGCCCCGAAGCTGGAACCGAAGAAATGCGCCTTAACTACAACGTAGGTGGCATCTGTCTGAGTGAAGCGGCCTTCCAGAAACTGCAGCAGGAGATCTCGCTTTCCCCCTGGGCGCCAGATCCGAGCGAGTCTGGGTTTAATAGCCCATGGATCGACGACGAGCGCCAGTTCTTTGTCGGCACTGTTCCCATCGCCAATGGGATATTCCGCAAGATCGCCATCCGTAAGAACCGCATCGCGCAGGTCGATGTCCGCAATTTATCCATCTTGCGCTGGACCGACCGCTGCTACTACGAAGTCTGCGCAAACCCCGCAGTGTACGCCGCCCTACCCGGAGAAAAATCCACGTCGGCTCAACGTTAATAATGGAGCGACGGGCGTCTCGCCCGTCCCGCCGAGGATTAGCCGCGCCGCACGCGTTCAGAAGCTCCGCCGAACTCGAAACGGAATTAACACCACCGCTTCGAGCGCCACTGGTTTCCCCGCTCTGACTGCGGGCAGGAATTTCCAGCGGGCCAGGGCTTGCGCCGCATAGGAGTCCAGACGGTCGTCCGGGCTGTTGAGGACACGAATGTCGCCCACCTTGCCGTCGGCGTGAATGACGGCATAGAGCGTGACCATGCCGTGCACGTTGGCGCGAATTAATTCCAGCGGATAGCCGGGGTCCGATTTTTCCGTGGCAACCGGCCCCAGCAACTCCCCTTCTTTCCGTCCCGCCTCGAGTTCCGCAAACCGGATCACCCAGCTACCGGTCGAGGAATTCAGATTCGGCATGTTCAGCCGCAGCTCATATAAGCGCTTGCCGCCAAACACCTGGCGGTCAACGTCGGTGACTTTATCCTCGGAAACCGCAGACGCAACGCGCGCGCCCGGCGCCACTCCCGATGACGATGAAGATGACGAAAGGCTAGCCATCTCGCCTGGGTCGTCCGCGCTGGAGTCTGCCGCGCCCACATGCAGGCCAGCCGGCAGAGAGCCATGGACGTGGTTGCGTGCGTTGCCCGTCGCTTCCGATTTCGATCCCGCCGAATCTGGCGTTCCCGAAGCGCCGGGCTTTCCCTGTGGAGTCGCGGCGAATGTTCCCCGGCGATTGCCTCGGGGAACGGCCACGGGTCCGATGGGCGCGACGGGATGAATCCCCAGCGCAATCAGCCGTCCGCCCGCGCTGGCGCCGCCCGCCGAAGCCACGCTCGGGGGAGGGCCGACCGGCTGTACGTTCCCGCCCGGCAGATGTCCTCTGCCGCGCGCCGCCAGCGAATGCTGTTCCGCCAGCGTGAGCTGTGGAGCCGGCGCGATCACTTCACTCGGGCCAATGTTCATGATCCCGACGTGTCCCTTCGTCGATTGCGTCAACTCTGGAGGCGGCGCAATCACGTCCGATTTCATGGCCGCTCGAACCACACGGCCCGGCGCAACCTCAACGTCCGGGGCAGGCGCCACGACCTGCGTCTCGGGCGCGACGATGCGGGGCAGCGCAGCTCGCGTTGCGTCCAGCGGAACGGCTGGGACGATGGCTCCCGTGGCAACGATGTTCGGCAAAGCGACGTCGCGGTCGAGCTTGAGATCGGGCGGCACGACTATGGTTTGAGACCGGTTGTCCGCTTCCCGCGGAACGGAAAGGATGGGCTGCTTGGCGTAGACGGGGTCTCCCTTTTGCGCCTTCGGCGCTTCGGATGCGCCCGTGTCGAGCGGCGGCAGATATTCTTCCGGCGAATACGTTTCCAGCGACGACCGGTCAAACGCGGCGCGATCCAGAATGTGTTGCTGCCGAATCCACGCCAGCGAAATCGTATAGAGGAGCGCAACTGTCGCCGTGTGCAACAACGCGGATTGCAGGAAGCGTCCCCATGGCAGCTTTTGCTGGACGAAGACATCGCGCCACAGGTCGAATTCGCCGTCTTCGTTGCCGGGCAAGTCTCCCGGAGCAAGCGCTGGACGAAGCGCGGCCAGAACTTCGTCGCTGAATTCCACGCCTGCTGGAGCGCGTTCCAGCAAAAGCCGCAACAGTCTTTGCTCCTCGGATTCCATCTCGCTCCAGGTTGCTCTCAAGTCGGATGCTGAAAACTCAGGTTTTGTATCCGGGTATCGCTTGCGCGATACCGAAGTTCTTTGAAATTGGAGACCCCTTGAGAGTGTGCTGGAAAATTCGTTTTCCGGCAAGCGGGCACCACCTGAAAGCTCAGGGTTCGCAATCCCAAGAGGGACTGGGCCGGAGAATGCGGCCACCACTGGGTCGATGACGACGTTGGGAAAAAAAGAGGAGTGAGCTCGCACCCCGTTGCTCCAGTGATGTTAACTATTTAGTACTGGTACCCCCCCCATGAATTGCCCTAAAATATTGATAAATAAGTACTTACTTGTAAAATATTGCGGAATAAGGACTTACCCATATTCCACAAAAAGGAGTTACGAGATCCGCTCCCTTTTCATATTGTCGCATCGGGCGGGTTCGGCGTCTGTGATGGCGATCGCTGGCTGTTTGTGATGAAAAAGGTCAGAGGTCGCAAAATCTCAAGAGGGATGGGACCGTGGAATCCCACTTTTTCGAAAGGCGCGAAAGGTGGGGCCACGGCCCAATTTGGACAACAACGTCGGACGATGGGGAAAGAAGTCAAAGTCCCCGCCCTGTCGCAGAAAACGCGACAAGGACGGGGCACCCTCGAGAGTTGAGATGAGCGAAAGGGTGGGCCAGCCCCCGGTTTTTTTAAATTTACGATCTATAAGAATCATAGGCTTAGAGGAAAATTCCTGCAAAATCTTTGAGTTTAAAGGACTTATATGGAAAATATTCCGGAATAAGGACTTAGCTTGTCAAAGAGCGCTGAAAGTGGGTTTGGGGCAGCTTCGAGGGCCGTCTTGGTTGACGGGTGCACCTCTTCACTGCCCCAATTTAACAGTATTGTCGCATTGGGCGGGTTCGACGTCTGTGATGGCGCTCACTGGTTGTTTGTGATGAAAAAGGTCAGAGGTCGCAAAATCGCAGAAGGACGGGAGACGTGGAGTCCCGGCTTTCGAAAAGCGCGAAAGGTGGGGCCACGGCCAATTTGGACAACAACGTCGGACGATGGGGAAAGAAGTCAAAGTCCCCGCCCTGTCGCAGAAAACGCGACAAGGACGGGGCACCCTCGAGAGTTGAGATGACCGAAGTTGAGATGAGCGAAAGGGTGGGCCAGCCCCCCTCAGCGGCTAAAGCCGTCGAAGTCTGGTTATCGTTGTGGCACGGCTGAAGTCGTGCCCTTCCCTAAATCTCTGCGGAGCTTCGCTCCGCTTGGACGGGCGAGTCGCCCGTCACCACACAGTCGCCGTCACCACACAGTCGCCGTCCCCACACGAGCTGACTTAGCTGCAGCCGCTGGTGCTCCCGCAGCTCATGCACTTGTAGCAACTGCCGTTGCGGACCATGATGGAGCCGCAGAACGAGCAACTGGGAGCGTCGCCCATGTCGATCATGCCGGCGAGCGCATCGGCCGCATGAATAGAACCAGGCCTCAGGTCCCGGTTCTCAGGTGCCAGGGAACCCCCGGGGCCGGAACCTATCGGGCCGTTCGAAGAGCCGTTCAAGGAAAGATCGCCGACACCTTCCGGAGCGGGCGTGCCCAGCGCTCGCGGACGCAGGTTGTCGAACAGCATCTGCTGCTGTCCGCTGAGGAAGCGCAGGTGCAGCCAGCGGAAGATGTAGTCCATGATCGACTTGGCATAGCCGATTTCGGGATGGCTCGACCAGCCGCTCGGCTCAAAGCGCGTGTGCGCGAACTTCTCGCAGAGCAGTTTCAGCGGCACGCCATGCTGCAGCGCGATGGACGTGGCCAAGGCAAAGCTGTCCATGAGCCCCGACACGGTCGAGCCTTCTTTCGCCATCTTGATGAAGATTTCGCCGGGTTCGCCGTCGGGATACAGGCCGACGATGATGTAGCCTTCGTGGCCTCCGATGTTGAACTTGTGCGTCACCGACATGCGCTCTTCTTTCAGCTTGTGACGCACGGCGCGCGGCGGAGCGTCGAGGTTGTCGTCTTCAACCCGGACGGGGACGGGCGAGACGCCCGCCGCGCCACCGGCGCTACTCTGCGCGGTCTTGGTTCCGGCCGCCGATAGCGGCTGCGACTGCTTGCATCCGTCGCGATAAACCGCGACTGCTTTCAGGCCGAGCTTCCAGGCCTGGATGTAGGCCTCCGAAATATCGTCCACCGTGGCTGCATTCGGCAGGTTCACGGTCTTTGAGATTGCTCCGGAGATGAAGGGCTGGGCCGCGGCCATCATCTTCAGATGTCCCATGTAGTGAATGGAACGCGTGCCCTTGGCCGGCTTGAACGAACAGTCGAACACGGCCAGATGCTCGTCTTTAACTAGGGGCGCGCCTTCGATCGTTCCGGTCGCGTCGATGTAAGAAACGATCGCATCGGTCTGCTCATGCGTGTATCCGAGTTTGAAGAGCGCGCCGGGGACGGTGTTGTTCACGATCTTGATCATCCCGCCGCCGACTAGTTTCTTGTACTTGATGAGCGCCAAGTCGGGCTCGATACCGGTGGTGTCGCAGTCCATCATGAAGCCTATCGTTCCGGTTGGGGCCAGGACGGTGACTTGGGAGTTTCGGTAGCCGTGTTTTTCGCCGTGGGATAGGGCTTCGTCCCAGCATTGCTTAGAGGCTTCAATTAACTCGGGCAGTTGATTGGCTGCCGAGCTTCGCTCGGCTGGACGGCCGGGGGCGGCCGTCCCTACGTGATTTGTGCCACTGCCTATGTTGTTTACGCTGGCCCTATGCATTCTTATTACGTCTAAGAAGGGCTCGCGATTGATGTACCAGCCGGGGCAGGCGGCTCCGGGCATAGCTTCGGCAGTAGTTACTCCCAGGCGCGTTTGTACTGTGTCGGTGATTGGGGCCAGCGGCTCGCAGAATTCGGCTATGCGTGACGACTGGAGGTAGGCTTCGCCGCACATTATGGCGGTTATGCAGGCGGCGTAATCTCTTCCGGCGTCGCTGTCGTAGGGCAGGCCTGCGGCCATCAGCAGCGCGCCTAAGTTGGCGTAGCCTAATCCTAGCGGGCGATAGTCGTGCGAGTTCCTGGCTATGATTTCTGTGGGATATCCGGCGTTGTCTACCAGAATTTCCTGCGCAGTGGTGACCACGTCCACAGCGTGCCTGTAGGCTTCCACGTCGAACGTGCCGTTGGGCGCGAACTTCAGCAGGTTCAGGCTGGCCAGGTTGCAGGCGGAGTCATCTAGGAACATGTACTCGCTGCAGGGATTCGAAGCGTTGATGCGCGCCGTGTTTTTCGACGTGTGCCAGCGGTTGACGGTGGAATCGTACTGCATGCCGGGATCGCCGCATTGCCAGGTGGCTTCGGAAATTTTCTGCAGCAGGTCTTTGGCTTTATAGGTGTTGACTACTCGACCGTCTACGATTGCTCGGGTGGAAAAATCGGTGTCGCGCATTACGGCTACCATGAAGTCATCGGTTACTCGGACGGAGTTGTTCGCGTTCTGGAAGAAGATGGAGCTGTAGGCATCGGAGTCGGGATGCGATCCGTCGTAACCTTGCGCTACGAGCGCGTGGGCTTTGGCTTCTTCTTTACTTTTGCACTCGATGAAGTCGACTATGTCGGGATGGTCGATGTTCAGGATTACCATCTTAGCGGCGCGGCGCGTCTTGCCTCCGGACTTGATTACTCCGGCGAAGGCGTCGAAGCCTTTCATGAAACTTAGCGGGCCGCTGGCGGTGCCGCCTCCGCTGAGAACTTCGGTAGAGGAGCGCAGCGGAGAGAGATTGGTTCCGGTGCCGGATCCCCACTTGAAGAGCATGCCTTCGGTCTTGGCCAGGGTGAGGATGGAATCGAGCGAATCTCTCACTGAATTGATGAAGCACGCGGAGCACTGCGGGCGCGTGTATCCGGTGACACCGAATTCCACTTGCTGGGTGGTGAAGTTCCAGTGCCAGTTGGTGGCGTCGGATTTAGGCTCGACGCGCTCGCAGCCTACGTTGAACCAGACGGGCGAGTTGAAGGCCGCGTACTGGCGGATTAGCAGGTGGACGAGCTCGTCGTGGAACGTGGCGGCATCTTCGGAGGATCGGAAGTATCCGTCTTTCATGCCCCAGTCGCGAATGGTTTCGGCGACGCGGGTGACCAGTTGGCGGACGCCGGTTTCGCGCTCCTCGGTGCCGATCTGTCCGTGAAGGTATTTCGAGGCGACGATGTTGGTCGCGGTCATCGACCAATCTTTGGGGACTTCGACATTCTTCTGCTCGAAGATCATGCCTCCCTGGGAGTCGGTGATCTGGGCGTTGCGGAGTTCCCACTCGACTTCGGAGTAGGGGGAAACACCGGGCTTGGTGAAAAAACGGCGGAAGGTGAGGCCGGGGGCCTTCGTCTTCTTATTATTGACGGCGGTATTGCCGGCGGCGGTTTGAGTTTTGATTTGGTCGCGCACTTCGGGCATTTCCTTCTCCTAATTAGATGATGGCAAAAAGCAGTTGATCTTGCACTTAGTACTCATTTCTCAAATGCATACGGCGGTACGGCGAAAGCCACGACTTATGGAACTGGATCGGCCTGCGAGCTCTTTCCGTAATTGTGCTCTGGGAGCGCGGTGGGCTCAGCAGCGGGGCAGACCGCTTGGACTAGCTTCGTTTGGGCTGACTTCGGTTGGGCCAACTGAAGATCGCCGGCTGGGCATTCGATGCCATGACGGGCAAAAGAGGCGGCTACGAGTTCGATCAAACTTTCCATCGGGGCTCCTAATGGCGCGAAGGAGACGGGGCAAGCCCCGTCTCTACACGAGCGGGCTACAGCAGCGCTGAATCCGCTCTAATTCTGTTGATGAATCCCCCTAGGGGATGCCTGGCAGGGCCAGACCGGGGGAAGTCACCGCTTGTTTCCATCCACTCCGGAGGGATGGTTTCCCGTGAAGGGGAAGACGCGAAGTCACCTCAACTTTTTAGTCTAGCCCCGTGTTTGCGGGCCGCAGCCTCCTTCAAAAGAGATCTGCAAAAGTGCTCTGGGATGCTTAACGTACTCCCGTATATGGGGCCTGTCAAGAGGGAAATACAACATCTTGTAGCCCGAAAGTGGTAAGGGTACCGAATTGGGGAATTGCCGATCCTACTCGGCTTTCCCTACCCCATGTATGAAACCGGTTCTTGCCCGCTTCAGGCGGTGGCACGGGGGCTATCTTCTGGCGAGGCGCGGGTCACGGGCCGGGCGAGAATGGCAGGCGCTTTATCGGCTGGGATTCCAGCTTGAACTCCTGAGGCCGGAAAATAAAGTTGGGTGGGTGCAAGAGGCACGTAGATATCTTCGAAGATGGCTTGGGTGGTGATTCGTCTTATGCCGTCAGAGGACTCGACGAGGTAGTCGCCGGGCCGGCCAGATTGTTCGCGACCGAGAGTGTCGGTAAAGACGAGGGGTTCGGTGAGTTGACGAGCGCGCACCAGAAAACGGGTGCGGTAGACGGTCCACTGACTTTCGAAATTCATAATGCTTTCTTCCATCCCTCGGCAGGGCCGGGGTTCGTTTCTGGCGTTCAGGTTTTGACCGAGCACAGTCGCCGCTCGGCGGAATGCTTGTTTCAAGTGGAGCGACTGTACGCGCAGAAAGAGGGCGGGTCAATTACATAAGAATTGTGCAACGGTGGAATTTCCGTTCGCGAATTCGATGTGGTGAATCCGATTCAAGCATGGGTCGAGGTTGACTGCGGTTGGCGCACGAGCGGCGGGGTTTGAGTAGGGGACGGAAAATTGAGCGGGACGCCTTTGTGCTCGGCGACCGGAATTTGCACAAGGGGCGCACAGGTTAAGAACAATTGCCGGTTGCCAGTACCCAGTTGCCAGCGGGTTCGGCGCGCGATGGTCGAAGCGAAACCTTTGATCAGGAGTTCGTGGAAGACCCCCGCTGCGGTTCGTGGCGACAGCCGCATTTGCCGATCTGCGCTCGGCTTGGACGGGCGACCACCGCAGCCCACGAAAAGCGCGCGGTCCGGGGGCCCGTCCCCACACGAGCGATTCACTGTTACTTCTTCAGCGAAGACTGGTAGCGCTTGTTGATCTCTTCCCAGTTGACTACGTTCCACCAAGCTTGCAGGTATTCGGGGCGGCGGTTGTTGTATTTGAGGTAGTAGGCATGCTCCCAGACGTCGTTGCCGAAGATGGGATGGAGGCCTTGCGATATGGGGTTGTCCTGATTCGGGGTGCTGAGGATTTTTACTTCGCCTTTTGAGTTGCCTGCCAGCCAGACCCATCCGCTGCCGAACTGGGCCACACCGGCGGCGTTGAATTTTTCCTGGAAGGTTTTGAAGTCGCCGAAAGTTTTCTTGATCACGTCGGCGATGGGACCGGTGGGATCGCCTCCGCCCTTGGGCTTCATGATGGTCCAGAACATGGTGTGGTTGACGTGGCCGCCGCCATTGTTCCGGACGGCGCCTCGGATGTCTTCTGGAACAGCGTTCAGGTCGCGGATTAGATCTTCCGCAGTTTTCTTGTACAGATCAGGATGCTTGTCGAGGGCGGTGTTTAGGTTTTTGACGTAGGCGGCGTGATGCATGTCGTGATGCAGATGCATCGTCTTTTCGTCGATCGTGGGTTCGAGCGCCGTGTAATCGTACGGCAGGGGGGGCAGTTCATGCGCCATTTTCATTTCCTCCAGAGTGTTATCGATGACGGGGCAGGGCAGAAAGATTCTACGCCCAGGCATGCGCGCGCGTCTTTATAGTTTTGCCGTTTTTGGGGATCGGGGCGGTGGGCTGGCGAGAGTGCGGGTTGCGACTGGCCAAAACCCTAACCACAGGGGACACAGAGGGGCAAAGGGGAATCGCGCGCAGGTGGGATTCGCGGACGGGAATGCCCGCGCTAGGCGGATTGTCTTTATAATTCAGGCTTGCTTTTGCTGGGTCCGGGAGGGTTCTTGAAGGTTCTATTGCTGGAGAACATTAGCGGGGTGGCGGCTTCGCAGTTTGAAGAAGCGGGGTTCGAGGTGGAGTCACTGAAGCGAGCGCTCGACGAACGCGAGCTGGTCGAGAAGGTGCGCGGGACTTTGATTCTGGGGGTGCGCTCGAAGACGCGCATCACGGCGGCGGTGCTGGATGCGGCGCCGGAACTGGTGTCGGTGGGGGCGTTCTGCATTGGCGTGGACAAGATTGACCGCGCCGCATCAAGCGAGCGGGGGATTGGGGTGTTTAACGATCCGCATTCGAACAGCCGGTCGGTGGCGGAGTTGGCGATGGGAGAGATCATTCTGCTAATGCGGCGGACGTTTGAGGCTAGCACGCGACTTCACAGCGGGGTGTGGAATAAATCTTCGGCGGGATCGCATGAGGTGCGCGGGCTTACTTTGGGGATTGTGGGATACGGAAAGATTGGGTCGCAGGTATCGGATCTGGCTGAGGCTATGGGCATGCGGGTGGTGTTCCATGATGTGGCGCATGTGCTGGCGCGCGGAAATGCCCGGCCGGTTAGCTTTCGCGAATTGCTGGAGATTTCCGATGTGATCACTTTGCACGTGGATGGGAAAGCGCAGAACCAGAATCTGTTTGGGGAAGATGAGATCCGCGGAATGAAAGATGGAGCCTGCCTGATTAATCTTAGCCGCGGGTTTGTGGTGGATCATGAGGCTTTGGCCCGGCATTTGAAGAGCGGGAAGCTGGCGGGAGCGGCGGTGGATGTGTTTCCGCAGGAACCGGAGACGGGCGGAGCATTTTCAAGCCCATTACTAGGGCTGGCGAATGTGATCTTGACTCCTCATATTGGCGGCAGCACCGAGGAGGCGCAGCAGAATATCGGGCAGTTTGTTTCGGCGCGGATGATCGATTATTTCAAGAGCGGGAATTCTTTGCTGAGTGTGAATCTGCCGCATTGTCATCTGGACTTCGATCCGGACTCGGAGCCGCGATCGTACCGGCTGATGCATATCCACCACAATGTGCCGGGAATCTTGCGGGCGATTAACGATATTCTGGCGGATCGGGGCATCAATATTGAGCGGCAAGTGCTGGATACTCGCGGGCCGCTGGGATATGCGATCTACGACATCAATCGAGCCTGCGATGAGCAGTTGCTCGGAAAACTGCGCGCCGTTCCGCACACGATCCGGGTGCGGGTGCCGGGGGAAGTCAGAGGTTAGAGGTCAGATTGCAGAGGTGGCCGCGTCGGACTGTCCAGAAACGTTACTTGACGTTGAGTTCTTTTCTATTCATTCGAGGCGGCGCGGCGTAGGCGGTCTTGCACAGCTTCCCATTCGGGCGCGTTTGGGGGCAGGTCTACTGCGATCCAGTCGACGTTGGCGGTGTCGGCTTCGTGGAGCTTTTCGTAGAGAGCAGCGGCGTAGTCGGCGGCTGCGGTTGGCATCTGGATGGTCTTGATGTCCGGGCGGTTG
>Ga0187880_1001899_pt1 | contig 16439 bp, 15 predicted proteins | sample June2016WEW_19_4_FD_132998 | JGI IMG/M metagenome (GOLD analysis project Ga0187880, IMG submission 132998) | Peatland microbial communities from SPRUCE experiment site at the Marcell Experimental Forest, Minnesota, USA - June2016WEW_19_40 | ecosystem: Environmental > Terrestrial > Soil >...
CGGATCGCATATCAGGCCACTTATGGGAATTTACGGTTCATCGCTGCTTTATGGGTACGTCGGGCAGCACATCTCCCCCAAGATGCGGCCGTACGGGTTCACCGGAAAGCGCGCGTCACCGGGAATGCTCAGCGTTTCACGGCTAAAGCGCGCAATTGAAGAGATCCGTACATGGCAGTAACGACCGTTTATGGCGTGCTTGGCAGCCCGATAGCTCATTCGCTTTCGCCCGTCATGCATAACGCCGCGTTCGCCGCGCTGGACCTCGATGCGGCATACATCGCCTTCGATGTGGATAAACAACGCGCTGAAACAGCAATACGCGGAGCGCGGGCGCTCGGGTTTGGCGGACTGAACATCACCTTTCCCCTCAAAGAAGCCGCTTTGCATCACTGCAAGCCTGACGCATTGTCAAAACGAATCGGCGCGGTGAACACGATCGACCGCACGGGAGCTGGCTACAACACCGACGGCGTTGGAGCGGTCAGGGCGCTCGAGGAGGCCGGCGTTACGGTCAAAGACGCGAACATCCTGCTCCTCGGCGCAGGGGGCGCTGCAAAGGCGATCGCGGCACAGCTGCTGCTCAATGGAGCACGCGTACTCGTTGCCAATCGGACGATGAGCAGGTCGCTCATCTTGGCCCAACAAATGACCGCTGAGAACATCGACTGTGGTTGCGGCGACATAGAGGCACACAGCCTAAATGAGGTCGATCGCCTGCTACGCGAGGCACGCGTGCTTATCAACGCCACCACCGTGGGAATGCGCGGCGTACTCGAAGGAAAGACGCTCGTAACCGCTGCCCAAATGCATCCCGGTCTCGTTGTCTTCGACGTCGTCTACCACCCTCTCGAGACCCCCTTGCTACACGAGGCTCGCGCCGCAGGATTACAAACAATTGACGGCGTAAAGATGTTGGTGCACCAGGGGGCGGCCTCCTTCGCCCTGTGGACCGCTTTAGACCCGCCTGTGCAGATTATGGAAGAGGCAGTCCGCGAGGCACTCCAAAGCGCGAACAGGACGAACGACGAAGGAGGGCAGTAGTGTCACTTAAAGCGGCAATCGTGGGCGGCCACGGAGAGATGGGGCGCTGGTTCGAACGGTTTTTCGTGCAACGAGGCGTGGACGTCACGCTTGTTGGACGATCTTCGCGCGTCCGCTACGCGGACTACGACGTGGTTATGATCGCTGTGCCCATCGACGTGACCTGCGACGTGATTGCGCAAGTGGCACCCCACTTGAAACCAGACGCGGTGCTCTTCGACATAACGTCCATCAAAAGAGGCCCCATCAAACAGATGCTGGCCAGCGCCCCACAAGGCGTCGAGCTCGTGAGCGTCCATCCCCTTTTTGGTCCCGGCATGCCCAACATGGAGGGACAGACCGTCATTGTCACACCGGTGCGCGGAGAGCGCGGACGTCAGTTTCTCGTGGATCTCTTTGAGAGAGCGGGTGCTCGTGTCGAGGAGCTCTCAGCTGACGAGCACGATCGGCTCATGTCGGTGATTCAAGGACTGACCCACTTCGGCTACATCGCTACGGGCGCTACACTCGAAGCCCTGCGTTTTGATGTCAAACGCTCGCGCCGCTTCATGAGCCCCGTTTATGAGATTCTCATAGATTTCGTAGGACGAATCTTAGGGCAGAACCCCGCACTCTACGCCTCAATCCAGATGAGCGCCGATCGATCTGTCCACGAGGCTTTTCTCACGCAATGCGCGACGCTCGTTGACATTATCAACGCCAGAGATCGCGACGCATTCATTGCGATCATGAGGCGCGCGGCAAAGCACTTCGGAGACGCCGAACCGGCCCTAAAACGCTCCAATAAGCTCATTATGGCCAACATCAAAGAGTTGGAAGAGTTTAAGCGGTCCATCGGAAGCATGCGCGGGCTCCGAAATGTCTACACCGGAGCCGTGCACGTCGGCATCATAAAAGGAGCTTCGTCGGACGAAATCGCCGTAGAAGAAGGAGCTAAGGAGGTTATCTTAAAGACGGAAAACGTGCAACTGATGACGGAGGAGGAGCTCAAGCAGTACCGCCTAGCGCGCGGCCAGCGGTACCGAGATTTTTCCGCAGTGTTTCCTGCCGGGGCGCAGCCCGATGTTGTGGCCCGCCTGCTTTCCACCGTCCGAGGGGTTACAGCGGTGAACGTCATCGACCACTACGCGCCGCGCGCGAGTTACACCTTCCGAGTCTCCACTTATAGCGACGGCGACGTCGGACAGCTGCACCGCGACGTGACGGAGCTGCTCATCGGAATTGGATGCAGACTCCGGTAAGAAGCCCGTGCACGAGTGACGCGGCTGCTCCTCATCCGTACGATGGCGTCGAAGGAGAGATGACATGGCCAAACTGGATACGGTCTTTGTAACGGGCGCTACGGGCTTCCTCGGCTCGCACTTGGTCGAATGTCTAGGGCATCGCGGGGCCGCGATCAGCATTCTCGCGCGGCGGCAGCCTGTCCGGCTTGCTCAAGAAGTCCCCGGCCTGAATGTCGTGCGTGGCGACCTCAGCCACGCATTCTCGATCAGCGACGCTTCAACTGTGTTTCACTTGGCTGCCCAATCCCACGTCGGGCACGCTCTCGATGATCCAGCCCAAACGTTCGAGACGAACACCGCTGGCACCATAGCCGTTCTTGAAACCGTGCGGCGCTCACCATCTGTCGAGAGCTTCGTATTCGTGAGCACTGCCCACGTGTATGGCACTCCCAGGTACGTTCCAATCGACGAAGAGCACCCCGTGCGCGCTCAAGAGCCCTACGCGGCAAGCAAGCTTGCTGCAGAGGCGTTCATATCTGCATACAGCACTGCATACGGCATACCGACGGTGATCGCGCGTCTGTTTAACACGTACGGCCCTCGTCAACATCCTGACTTTGTCGTACCATCGATTATCAGGCAGGCGCTTACCCACGACTCACTGACGCTGGGTAACCTAACGCCGACGCGGGACTTTACGTACGTAGATGATGTTGTCGAAGCTCTGCTGAGACTCGCTGATGCTGGCGAAGGGATCTACAATGTCGCATCAGGAGTCGAGGTAAGCATTGAAGCACTGGTTACACACGTGGCGCAGATCCTTGACAAACCCATAACCGTAGCATCTCAGCGCGCACAGCGCCGATCAGCGGCTATCGAAATAGACAGGATGTGGGCAGATATCTCGCGCATCAAAGCGCTTGGATGGCAACCCCACGTTGGCCTCAGTGATGGGCTGACTAGAACGATAGAGTGGTGGCGCGACAACCTTTAGTCCCCAGAGTCAATTATGACATTTCGCCATAGCGTACTTTGTGAGGCCAAGAAGGGGGCAAGAATCGCCATCGGCCTTTGGTTTTCGATTTTCGGCATCAGATTCGCTTCCGCATGGAAAAATAAGTGATTTAAGTTCTTTTATTTTTGATTCGAGAGCGGAGAAGCGAGATTCTGCTTTGGTTTCTAAACTGAGTTTAGAAACTTTTGGCTTTGATCCCGCCGTCAGTTGTGCGCTTTCTTGAGCATAAGGGACGACCAAAAATGCAGGTTGCCCATCGTGATCAGTCTTGTAAATGTGCGCTCTTTGACCTATGACCCATATATATTCTCGCGGCAAGCGGATCATAGGGTATTTCACATTCGACTTTGACCTTATTGTTCCGATTTTCGAGTCTCCACTGTGCTTCAAACAACCACTACGTTTGTAACCATGATAATTAAGGTGGGTTCTAATGAGACATATTCGCTCCGATTGACGTGCGTAGCGAGAGAGCGAATTTTTCCTGAACTTTTCCCGACCGTTTTGTTGTTACCCACGAGGCATTGAAATGGTAATCGATAAGTATTACAATTGATGACTGGCAGTTCGTGAAAGTTGCAGGCAAGATAGCAACGAAGTGTGGCTTCGCCTTGTTGGCTATTACCCTCATCGGCTTGTTTCTCAGGGTCTATCATCTAGGCACACAAAGCTTGTGGTACGATGAGGCTTTTTCCGTTTCGTTGGCCAAGATGAACTTGCCTCAAATGGTGCAGGCGACGGCAGCTGAAGATGTGCACCCCCCCTTCTACTACTTTCTACTACACTACTGGATTATTTTTTTTGGCACGTCAGAGTCTGCTGTGAGGCTTCTATCGGTTCTCTTTGGCGTTCTCGCGATACCGATGATTTACGTCCTGGGCCGTCAGCTCTTCAACAAAGAGGTAGGGCTCGTGGGAGCGCTCATCCTCGCACTATCATCGTTCAACATTTATTACTCGCAAGAGACGCGGATGTACAGTTTAATGGTACTCCTCGCCCTCCTCTCTATGTACTTTTTCTGGCGCTTCTTGCAGCAGAGTAGTCTTGTTTCCTCAGTCGGCTATGTTCTCTCAACAACGCTTTTGGTGTACACGCACACTTATGGCTGGTTCGTCGTCATTGCCCAGAACATCTACGTCGTGACCCTCCTGTTGCTGTCAAAAAACCGCACGTATAAGTTAAAACACTGGGTAGCGCTGCAAGCGATCGTTGTAGCGCTTTTTGTTCCGTGGATGGCTGTCTTGATCAACCAAATCTCGCAGCGTGAAACGCAGGTAAGCTTGGTTCAGCCGCCTACAATAGTCACAATTATTGACACGTTTGTTAGCTATACCGGTGGGCGCTTGGCGTTGGTTGTGCTTTTCCTAGGTTTGTCCGTGCTGTCCTTGTTCGCATATCAAAGAGTACGTGGCGCGATGGATTGGAAAGCGCCACTGAAAGCTCTTGAAAGCTACTCATGGGAAGTGAGGATTCAGGATGCAGCACCAGTGTACTTTCTCGCGGTGTGGTTGTTAATCATCAACGTGATACCATTCATTATCTCTCGCGTTTCAGCCCCCATCTACGTCGAGCGATACACGATCGCAGCTTCAGTGGCACTTTACTTGCTCGTAGCTAAGGGGATAAGCAATATCAGCCACAAGTACGGAAAGTTGGCCGTGATTGGCGTCATTGTCGTACTATCAGTGCCGAACTTGACTGCGAACTATTCTTCTGTCTCAAAACCACAAGCGCGAGAGGCAACTAGCCTAATTGACGCAAATGCCAAAAGCGGAGATGTTGTTTTGGTTTATCCGGAACAGGATCAGGTGACTTTTGACTACTATAACAACAGGACTGATGTTGCTGTCAAACCAATCCACTCGTTGAGAGAACTTCAGTCTGACGTGACGGGTCACGACAGAGTTTGGGTTTTCTATGGTAGCTGGGCAGCGGGAAAGGCTACGGAGAACTCTCTACTAAACAGCCTTAATCAATCATACTCGAGAACCGATGCCAAGAGCTATTTTGGCTATGACGTTTACTTGTATGAGAAGCGGCCGTGAGCCTCTTCCGGAGCTTCAACTGATCCACAACGATGTCGAGAAGCGCCCAAACCGCAGGTTTAGCCGTCGCAGAAATCGTTAACTGACTGGACAATTAAACTTTTTGAAAACGAATCGGAACGAGCCAACCTGCGACTCATTATCGAAAGAAGTCTCAGTGTGCGCTGTTAATCATTATTTTGTGCTGTGTCGCGGTATCTATAAGGCTGCTGTTTTAAGACTTCTTCGCTCGGTTTTAAAACACTGTCATTATTCGGCACGGTTCGCTCAGTGACGATCAAGAATGCTTGTTTTCCCTCGTGTTCACCCTCATAAATGTTAGCGGTCTTGCCTATGATATTCGAATACTGCTTAGGCAAGCGCAGCTGTGGGTATTCAAAACCCTTGGCAGACAGTTTGCCGATTTTTGCTTTTCCTGAGTATTGCATGGATCGCCCCCACGCAAAAGTCTATGTAACAACAGAACGCCCGTTGAGGTGGTCTGCTTAATTTTTTATGCACTTAATCCATTTTCTGACGCCGGCTCGCTAAGATCCGCGGTACTTAATACTTCTATCATTGGTATTAGCAGTGCTGAAATCGATTCTGCCACTTTTGACACCAGCCCACTTATATCCTCCTTATCCGCTTGATTCGCGTCCCCTTGTGTAACAAGATTATCTTCGTTAGAAACTAAAGCGAATCCAATAAAACCCATTCCGTAAGCATAAAGGTCTGTAAGAGCACCAGGTTCTATTCGCGTATTCAATTTCTTTTGCCATCTTTAGCAGCCTTCCCTATCAAGTATTGAAGGATCAAAATATCCTACCGTTCAATAAAAATCTCGAATTCAATGTTCGTGCGATAAAAATCATAATTTTTAGAGCCGAAGATCGTAGTTTGTCGGATATCTTAAGCTCCTCGTTGATGAGCTTTCCTAGCACATCTTGCAGGTTTTTCGTTTACTCTTAGGCAGCCAAGTAAAAATCTAAGCCTTTTTATGAATGAAAAACCTTTTTGGGATAACTGAGCGCTCGTAAGAGATGAGCCCATATCGAAGATACGGATAGATCTGCTTATGCCTCTTTGCCTTGTTGCTGTAAGTCATAATGTCGTGGGTTGTGATATCGCGGCCCTTAAATTCAAAAAAGATTTTGGGCAAAAGAATGTCGTTTTTCTTAAGAAAGATACATAAAATCGGTTTGAAATTCGGAATCGCCTCTTTTTGGGTTCTTGAGATCTACGCGTATGTTCAGGTTGTTATCTGCAACAATCTGGTAGTACAAGTTAGCATTCTGCTGAAGAACAAACTGCTCAGGCAAGACGCCTCGCATTAGTTGAGTGACATTCTCAACGTCTTCTTTGGTCACGATCCTGCTAGTTACGTGCTTACGTGCCCTCAAACCTTTAGGCATCTCCAAGAAGAGCTCGAACGCTTGATAACGCGTGTCAAAACGTGTCTTGGCGAGGTACTTAAGAAAAGCCGTTGCAAAGTTCATCATTCGGTGAGATACACCGACGTTTATGCTCCTCGGAAGGAGATGTTCTCTGAGTGCGTCGCACCGTTCCTTGTTGATCGCCCCCTTCGTAGCGTTCCAAAAAGTCAGAGAACATCGTTTCATCCAAGGAATTGAGGCTTTGCTGATCCCCGCTACGCGAAATTCTGTATAGCTGGCAAGCTCTTTCTTGCTGTATCGGAGGGCAAGAGTTGCAAGCGTTTCGTGATTCGGCGGATCATAGTCGCCGACGTCTTGATGAGCAGCTTGGGAATTTATATTTCGTGTGCTGCTTAGACTTCCTATGCTAATAAGCTTATTTTGGGGCTTATATTCGAAATCAGGACTTTTTGAGGCCAAGAACGCTTGTAGCAAACGCTTTTGATCGTTTCAGTTGTTTGGCGTGCTAGGCGTGCGTGATACACGCTCCGTCAAACGAGGCGTGGACGAGCGTGGGCAGCGTACCCCAAGTGGTGAGTTTGTCTTGCACAATTAACAGGGCGCCAAGAATTCCGTTAATGTGCTTTATCGCGCCAAATGCCGCTTCGGGATCCGTGCTCAAATTGCCGAGCGCCGATGCAGCAGCGTCTGCCAAACACGCCTTTTCGGCAACGACGCACGCGACATCTGCCGTGCCGAAGCTTATTGACGGGCCGACCGTCGCTGAGGAAGTACAAACGCCGAGGAATGGTGTTGGCCTAATCCTGAACGCAACGTCTTTGAAGGCTGACTCGCCCGCATATATCCCAACCGTCACCTCGCGGTCAGTTGAGAGCGCGATGTCGCCCCCATTGTCGACGATGGCATAAGATGCGTCCGCGGCAACCATTGCCTCAACCGCGAGATCCGCAATAACGCCCGCAACAGCAGCCATCGGGCCTACATTCGCCGCAGAAGAGACCTCCAACATGCGGCGCACGATCTCCGGAGGGGCCCCGACATACTCATCGAGAGGTTCAAGCGCGAACCGGAAAAAAGGATTGAGCGCGATGAAACGCTCCAGTTCGCGTCGGTGGGTACGTATCGCCTCTTTTGCGTTTTCGATGTATAAACGTGCGTCCGCGACGATTGTGACGACCGTTTGCTTGAGCTGGAACTTCTCCTTCATTCCTCGGCAGTTTTTAGAGCGCCGTGCGGACACATCGTGATACAGGTCTTGCAGAGCACGCAGCGCTTGAGATTGATCGAAATCGTCCTGTCATTCTTGTATTCAAATACCTCAACAGGACAGACTGATACGCACGCGCCACACTGCACGCACTCCGCTTCATCGAATATGATTGGCGTGTCCATTTCGCGCACCTCAGTCCCGCGTCGCCGGAAGGCTGCGGCAACCTCTTCGACGCCTTCGTCGGGCACGTCGATCACGATTTCCCCGTTATAGGCGTCAACAAATGCCCGATCGATGTTGATACGGACGCCCGTTTCGAGCACGACGTCTGCGAGCAGTGGATCCTGCATAATCTTTTGTGAAAACTTCAACACAATCTTCACGGGTGCCTCCCTGTCCTCCGCTTACCTACACGCGAGGAGCTTGCTCAGATCCTCACTGGTGATGATGCCGATGACGGTATTCGTCTGATCGACAACTGGAAGTGCCGAGATGTTATGTCGCTCGAGACGCCGTGCGGCGAGGTCGATCGGCTCATCAGGCGTCGCCGTCACGACGCGCCTCGTCATTATACCTTTCAGGCTATCGCCTTTGTTTAGCGCAACCGCTCTAGAGATATCGTACGCCGTGACTATGCCTATAAGCTTGTTGTTGGCTGAGATAACCGGCAAGTGATTGACCTGCTTCCCGATAATGATCTTGGCGGCCTCTTGTACGCTGATCGCTTCACGCACGGTGATGCTGGGTAGCATGACTTCACGCACGAGTGGCACTGCAGAAAGTTGCTTCATGGGCTTCTGTGTGGCCTGCTGCGGAAGCCGCGCTGTCGGCAGGGCGAGCTCAAACGCGCCTTTTTGTATACGCGCCGCGAGTTCGGTGGCGATTTCTTTTGCTTTGAAGAAGCTCGACATGGATGATGTGCGCACTTCCTTGCCATTGAGATCGATCATCCCGGATTTTAGCTCCGCATAGTTAATCGTCTTTAGTTGTGGTCGCGACCGGCGACCGACGCCGTAGTCCAAGACCGTAGTCTTGATGTCGGCGTCACTGATGGCAGTTTTTCGCGCAATCCCCTCGTTTAGGACGGGAATAGGGACACCGATGCCTACATACAGCGATGTGCCGTACTTGTGGAGAATCGCCGCCCTTAGGTAATCGGTGCTCATAGCCTTGAGGTCACCACACACCATAAGCGTGCCAAAGCTGTTCGCCGGGTCGTGCTGCGTCCCGTTGCCGACGACGTACCCCTGCGCACCACACAGAAAGATCTTCGTCCCTACGCCGATGGTTTCATAGTCTGGATCGTTATAGATGGGCGAGAGCGTGCCCGAACCAGAGTACGTCGCGTTCCCGAACCGGGGAAGCAGCGTCCCCATGTACGTGTAAAGCACTCTGTCAGTGGAGTTAGTCGCGACATTGTACCGCTGGTAAGCATTACGCGGATTTAGCATGGTGGCTTCGTTAAGGTCCGCGATGGAAATAGACGCTTCTACGCTGCGGCGCGGATAGCAGTCGGTAGCATAGCCAACGGCCTTCAAATAGACTTCTTTGTGGGCCACAAGATCTTCGATGACGTGCGCTCCGCCGTACTCGAGGCCGCGCGTCTCTGAAAGCTGGGTCGCACCAATGAACGCATCCACCGCGGCGACGCCGGCGTACGCCTCGACATCGTTGAGCCACACTTGACTCATCTTGATAGGCGGATCTGAGTGACCGAAATTCATCCACACGCCTGACGAGCACATCGCGCCAAACGTTCCCGTGGTCACGACGTCGACCTCTCTTGCCGCGTTCTCTGACCCCAGCTCGCCCACGAGCGCAGTCATTTCGTCCGCTGTCACGACGTGAACGCTTCCATCGCGAACACGCTCGTTGATCTCCTCTAAGCTTTTTGACACCGCTCCTCCAAAATAGCCACTGCGCCGAATGAACAGTGATCGTATGGCGATAGCTATTATTTATCCTTGTTGCACTCTAAAATACGGCTTTTTTCGGTGCGCTGTTGCTGATTGGAGCTCGGCCAGCGGTTAGACCTGTGCGTTTTCACGCTTTGCAATAGAACAATCTTTATGCCCCCTGGCGCGGTGTAGGAAAAGAGAATGATTTCTGTCGTGATTCCAGCACATAATGAGGCCAATGAGATCGGCAGATTGCTCGAGGAGTTCAGTGCCTTTGAAGGCCTGGAGCTCATCATTGCCGAAGACGCTTCCACTGACCACACGCGCGACATCGTGCAAGAATTCGCGACGCACAACAGCAACGTGATACTGTCAAGCAGCCCAGTCTTGGCCGGTAAGGGTGCAGCGGTGCGACGCGGGCTTGCTTTGGCAACCGGAGAGCTGCTCGGGTTCGTCGACGGCGACGCATCGATTCATCCTAGTGACTTCATGCGCGTCGCAGCAACGATCGAGCAGGGGGCCGATCTCGCCGTCGGGTCGCGAAAGCTACGCGGGTCGATCATTGCCTGCCCGCAACCTCTCTCGAGACGGCTCTCGGGATCCATTTACCGCATACTCGCCCGCCTACTGCTGGACACTACCATACGCGATTTTCAGTGCGGCTGCAAAGCGTTTCGGCGCGAGGTGTGGGACACCATCACTATCACCTGCGATGGATTTGCGTTTGACGCTGAGTTAATCGCAAAAGCGTACCGAGAGGGGTTCAACATCGTCGAAGTGCCTATAACGTGGAGCAATAAGGCGGGCAGCAAGGTCAGCCTTACGCGCGATACGCTGGCGATGTTGAGGTGTCTCCTGAAAACGCGCGCCGAGGTACGGGGCTGAGCGCTTGGAAAAGAAGTACGTCGCTGCATTGCTCGCAATCACTATTGTGCTCGTCGTTTTCAGGGTCGGATACTCGCTGTCCGTGTGGGGCGGTTCGGTCGACCCTGATCCGTGGAGGCTCATCGGCGATACCAACAAGTACGTGGTAACCGGGCATTATACCCCGTCTGCGACGCAATCGATGTACTACGGTGCCTATTCAATCGGCCTCGAAGCGCTGCTTGCGTCGCTCAGCGTTTTTACCGGCATTAATCTCATCGTGCTCGCGCAGTACTTCTTGCAAACAGCGACGCCTATCGTCATGGTTGTTGTTGCTTACCTAATAACGTCGCGTTCAGGCCGATGCACGAGCTGGGCGATCCCAGTGATGATTCTTCTCATCGGCGTGTTCGAGGGCCTCACGCACCAACAGTCGCGCACGATCGAAGAAAATATCGGCTTCATCCTCTTTTGCGGCGCGCTGCTGTTCCTCTACCTGTACTACGTCGGACGAACCTCGCGCGCGTATACGTTTTCGATGCTCACAGTGATACTGCTCGCGACCATCTTCACCCACCACCTGAGCTTTCTAGCCATCGCGATACTCACGATGCCGTTCCTCGTATCCTCGCTGAAGTACGCCGCTCCCGTTTACATCGCTGCTATGTTTGTGCCCTGGTGGGGCTACTACTACGTGCTTAACGGCTACAACGGCGTATATGTCGGTATCTTTTTTTACACGGCGGTAGGTCTGGCAGCGCTGTATGCAGTCTCTGTCCTGTGCTACGCTGTTTTTTGGCGTACGAAAGCGTCGCGTGCAGCCACCGCGCAATCACTAGCGCGTCTGCAGAACAGGCTCGTGGGACTAAATAATTACCGACAATCTGCCGCGGCGTTGACGATTGTGCTTGGAGCTGGAGCAGTCGTGTACGCCCTCGCAACGCGATTACAGTCAGGTTACCTACCTTTCTTTCTGCCTCTAGCTCCCCTCGTTGTTTATGCCGGTGCGCATTCAGTGTCTCCCCACAGCCACGAAGCCGATCAGGTGGATGTTGCCTATATACGGTACCTCTTTCTAAGTCTTATCTTGCTCGCGGCTGTGACAGCGCTCGCATTTTTTTTGCAGTTCTACGTGGGCACAACAAGCACGCTTCCTGCTTACCTCAGCTCAATCGAAGCGCTCGAGTCTCTAGATCTTGGCAGCCGTCTTCTCATTTGGGTTGCTTTTATCTATGGCATCACGGCCACTGTAGGCTTGATATTGGTATCACACGGGGTGCGGGTCAACAAAAGGTGGCTGGCTCCTTCCGTAGCTGCGATGCTCCTGATATTAGCGGCGGTGAACGTGACCGTTCTGGCGGTGAACTACGACACAACCTTCAACATAACTGCGCCGCCCGACTCCCGGGTCACCGCCGCCGCTCTCTGGACCGTTGGAAAAGACCCTGACAACGCTACGATGACCGACTATAGCGACGAGATGATTTACTGGTACTATACCGGCGCCTTGGTGATGCACACTCCGTACATTGAGCTGGAGAACTACACCGTGCTCAACTTCGTCTATCCCGGATACCTGCAACAATGGAACGGCGCAGGTCACACTGGAATCAACTACCTGTTCCTCACAGCAACGCCGCCAAAGTACTACTTCGAGCACCTTGTGAACGGACAATGGAAGCTCAGCCCCCAAAACGCCACGCAATGGAGCGGGGGCATCGCAAAGATTGACAACCACGCCACAGAAGTTGACAAGATCTATACTAATGGATATACATACTACTACAAGGTGGTCTGGGCGTGAGGCAAGCAGCGTTCGCACTGGGGCAGGAGTCGTTCGCTAGTCCTAAACGTGCCAAATCCTTACGCCTCAAAGAGAGAGGTTAAGTACGACGTTCAACAACCCACACAAGGTGAGACCATGATTTATCTTGATCACGCCGCGACCACTCCGATGCGCCCTGAGATCCTCGACGTGATGCGACCATACTTTTTAGAGCGCTTCGGAAACCCCTCGAGCCTCCACGCCTATGGGCTTGAGGCGCGCAAAGCGATCGAGGACGCGCGAGAACAGATAGCGCACGCGATTGGAGCCGCCCCGCCAGAGATCGTTTTTACGTCAGGGGGAACTGAATCGGACAACATGGCTTTGCGTGGAGTGCTACGCAATCGCAGTGGCGACCATATCATCACCTCCGCGATCGAACATCCGGCGGTTCTCGAGACGTGCAAGTTTCTTGAGCAGCTTGGACACGAGGTGACTTACGTTTCTGTCGATGATGACGGCCGGATAAATCCCGGCGACGTCGAAGAGGCGATTCAGGACAACACGCGACTCATATCAATCATGCATGCTAACAACGAGATCGGCTCAATACAGCCCATAGCTAAGGTTGGAGCGATCGCAGCGTCGCACGGCATTTACATGCACACCGATGCTGTCCAGAGCGTCGGGAAGATTCCAGTGGACGTGGCCGCTCTCAATGTGGATATGCTCTCCGTGTCTTCACACAAGATATACGGACCGAAAGGGGTCGGATGCCTCTACGTTCGGAAGGGCACCAAACTGAAACCGCTCATTTTCGGTGGCGGCCACGAGGGCGGCCTCAGAAGTGGCACCGAGAACGTGTCGGGTATTATTGGCTTTAGTGAGGCAATGCGACTGGCGATGGAAGATTTCGCGGATAATGTCCGCATACAAAGACTCAGGGATCAGCTAATCGACGCCGTACTGCAAGAGATACCAGACACTCGGCTCAATGGTGGAAAGGAGTACCGTCTCCCGAACAACGCCAATTTCAGCTTCAGCTATATCGAGGGGGAGTCGCTAATACTCCGCTTGAACGCAAAGGGGATTGCTGGATCCACTGGTTCCGCCTGCTCATCAAAGAAGCTTGAACCATCACACGTGCTGCTGGCGATCGGCCTGGACCCCGTTGATGCTCACGGCAGTCTGAGGCTCACCTTAGGCAGAGAAACAACGGAAGCAGATGTGCGATACGTAAACGAAGTCCTCCCCGAGATCGTCAATCAGCTGCGGCAGATGTCGCCTCTCTGTGCGTGCAAGGATGACGGCTACGGGAAGTCCGAATAGTTACTGACGGAGCCACCCGCGACCCTGCTTCGTTGTCTGGCGATCTGCCTCATATGGCATACAGTAGCACGCTGATGCTGATAGATTACGGTAAAGGGCCGGATCGCTCCAGGCTCTTTTTGCCGAAAAGACCTCCGGTTTCCCGGCGGCCCCGATGAAAGGCTCTTATGGGAAGAATGACAATCTTTCAGTTGATAGAAATATAACGGCGCTCAGCGTCGAGCTTCCGGGGATCTATGCCGAATAGCAACGCGTCTATCGTAATCCCTACCTACAATGAGCGGGAAAACGTCCCCCAACTTCTGGAACGAATCCATCGTTCCATGAGATCATTGGGCCATCCTTTTGAGATCGTAATTGTTGATGATGACAGCCCTGACGAAACGTGGAAGGTCGCGTCACAGCAGTCAAACGGTGATCGGGTGCGGGTCATACGAAGACAGGGCGAGAGAGGGCTCGCTACCGCCGTGCTGACGGGGATTCAAGAAGCGAATTATGACGTAGTGGTCGTCATGGACGCTGACTTACAACATCCTCCCGAAAAGATACCACAACTAGTTTCGCTCGTGCAAAATGGAGCGGATATAGCGATAGGAAGTCGGTTTGCTGAGCATAGCGCTTTGGAAGGTTTCAGTTTCTCACGACGAGTACTATCTAAAGGTGCCGGCTTTCTCGCCCGAACGCTTTTCAGAGAGATACGCAGCATCAAGGACCCCGAGTCCGGATTTTTCGCCTTCAAAAAGAGCGTCATTGCCCACGCAAACCTTAGCCCGGTAGGCTATAAGATACTGCTTGAGATTCTTGTTCAAGGGGATTACAAGATGGTCTCAGAGGTCGGCTATACGTTTGACAAGCGAGGGAGTGGAACGAGCAAACTCGGGGTGAAAAACGCAGTCGGTTATCTTCATCATACGTCGAGTCTCTTTTTACGATCGGGCGAGTTTTATCGTTTTTGGAAATTTGTCGCCGTGGGCGCAGTGGGCGTTATTTTGAATTTAGCAGTACTATATGCGCTTACTGAACTCGGAGTTTTCTATCTGCTATCGGGAGTCATTGCCATAGAAGCAGGTCTTGTGTCAAACTTCTTTTTGAACAGATCGTGGACATTCAGAGACAGAGTCACAAGCGGGCTTCGATACACACTCACGGCCCTTTATAGAGATCATGCCGTGCGGTTGGTAGGGATTGTACTGAACCTACTGATCTTGTGGCTCTTGACGAGTCTATTTGGTCTATACTACCTAACGTCGGACCTCATCGGAATAGGCGTCGCGGTGCTGTGGAACTATAGCGGAAATCAGTGGTGGATCTGGGAACCGGCGTTATAATCTTGTCAAGCTCATTCGGCTCGCTACAAGGGCGGAGAACTCTAGCTTTAATCGCCCTGCACGAACGCCTCGCGGACTATCGCTTTCACCTCGTCAAGAATCTCTATGGCTTCTTCAGTCGATTGGGCGCGATGAACGTCAACCCTGCCATTTCTGTATAAAGTGATGGCGCATCCTGCGTAGAAGAGCCGCGCCACGCCGAGTTTTTCAGCGCATTTGCCCGTATCACGCAGAATCCGACATAGTATTTCCATTGAAAACGGCTTGTCGAACGTGCCTTCAACTAAGATGCCGCCTCCTTTGCATGGTCTCACTGAATGTGCGCCGTACTTTTCTTCTTGCATAGCGGCTTTAATGATGCGTTTCGGGTCTTTCTCGCTCCGATTCATGAACTCAAAGCTACTTATCACGTTCGGAGAATGACCTGCAGTTAGTTTGGCTCATTGTGGTCTTTCTGACTGCGCTTCATCCTGTTGGATGCAGCTCGCCGTAGCAAAAAAGCGAGTCGCTTGGCGACACCGTCTCGAATATGAAAACAAGGGCAGCCTTATTGTATAATCACATTGGCTGGGCGTGCGGATCCGATGACTCATTCGAAGCATTCATCCTCTTCAAGGAGACCACCGCCAAGATTGCAAGCAAGACTAACAGGATGTCGCGGACCACGAGGATAGCCACCGCGGTGGCTTGAAAATTCTGCAGCTCAGAGTAATGCAAGGGAAAAATATCGTAGGTGAGTCCACCGATGAGAACAAAAGTCGCTAAAATCGGTGTGCGCCATCGGCCGCATATTAGCGGAAAAATGGGTATTAGCCAAACGAAATACTGCGGCGAAAGGATTTTGCTGGTGGCCATCGTGGTCGCTAGTACCAGTAAGGCATAAGCACCGAGACGGGTAAATTGGCTTTTGCCCGGCTTCACTTGTCGGTAGATAAACCAGTAAACTATCAGCAAACTGACCACCATAATGTAGGGTGAGAATTTAGCAAGAACCGTGGCCGCCGGGTTTACGATATTCAGCGAACCGAACGAGTACTCTGCTCCAACTGTGGTGAAACCCAACTTAGCCAGAACGATTACAATCGCGCTATACGTGCTTTCTATCTGAACTCCTCTCTGGCTATGATAGCTTACCAAATTCAGGATGCTGCCAGATCCCAGAATAATAAAAGGCAGGATCGTGATCATGCAAACGGCGAGAAAGGTGACCGCCCCATCGCGGATTTGTTTGAGTTGACGGTTTTTGAAATAGATGAGCAAAAAGATAGGTGCAATCGCTATCGGGTATATCTTAGTCAATGTACCCAAGGCTAACACGGCCCAGCTGGCATTATGCTTCCCA
>Ga0187880_1001901_pt1 | contig 16429 bp, 13 predicted proteins | sample June2016WEW_19_4_FD_132998 | JGI IMG/M metagenome (GOLD analysis project Ga0187880, IMG submission 132998) | Peatland microbial communities from SPRUCE experiment site at the Marcell Experimental Forest, Minnesota, USA - June2016WEW_19_40 | ecosystem: Environmental > Terrestrial > Soil >...
CCTCGCCGTAGGCACACCGTAGCCTCACCGTAGATAACATTGTTATCTACGGTGAGGCTACGGTGAGGGTCCGGGGCAGTGCCGGGGCAGGTGGGGTATGCCAGCGTCGTGGGGATAGAATGTTGCGAGTTTGGGGCGCCGAAAGGGGCGGAGCGGTTCCAGAGTGGGCATAAGGCGCTGGGCCGGGGAAGGCTGCCCCAGGACTGGAACTCGATGCCTTTCTGCAAGTGCCTACCGTTGAGCGTTTTACGCCTTATCTAAGCGCCATTCGGGACAGAGGTACTGCGGGGAGACTCCGGGGAGGCTATGGAGATATGAGCGAGCGGGAAGGGACGCTATTCCACCTATTGCCCCGTGTTAAGGCCTGCTTGAAATGAGCTTCTCGAACCACGGGCGCATCCGGGCACTGCCCCAAAATTCAGGGCTGCCATGGGCCGGAACGCCGCATTTATGCGGCAGCGGTCGGGTCTTACGCCCGACTGCCGCATAAATGCGGCGTTCCGGGAGCAGTGCCCGGATGCGCTCTCAAACCACTGCCAGCGAGAATACTACTAGCGGCGAAAGATGGGAATGGCTAGAATTTGTCCAGACATGCAGTTGTTTGGCTCTATATAATTCTATGAAACTCACTTACTGCCCAAGGTCATGGTCGCTTTTCTTTGCGGTCCTCCTCATCCCCGCCTCCGGGTTTGTGGAGGCCACGAGCGCACAGGCGCCGTTGCGTGAAAAACTCACGGCCCTGCCATTCAAGATCGCTTACGAAAGCTACGTGAATGACAACTCGGACCTTTTCGTGATGAACGCCGACGGGTCGAACCCGGTGAATCTGACCCGGACGCCAAAGGAGCAGGAGCATTACCCGCAGATCTCGCCGGATGGCACGAAGATGTGTTTCGTGTCCGACGTGGGCGAGGGCCGGGATACGGTCCGCAGCGTTTATGTGATGGATATTGACGGCAAGAACCGAAAGAAGGTGGCGGAGTATGCGCGGGAGCCGTTCTGGAGCCCGGATGGCAAGGTTATTGGCTTCCTGCCCCAGGAGTTTCCCAAGTTCGAGGTGATCGACTTCTCCACCAAGGGAATGAGTTTCTACGAGCTGGCCAGCGGCAAGATCGAGCCCCAGGTCAACAGCACTAACCTGCATCACCTTTACAATCCGAGCTGGGCGGTAAGCGGGAAGTGGATCGTCTCGACCGTGCATGCCGGCATGGGCTTTGACCACGCTATCCTGCTGATCGAGGCGCACGGGAACAAGATCATCAATTTGAAGATTCCCGGCTGCCGGCCCTGTTTCAGCCCGGACGGCAAGCAAGTGGCGTGGGGAGCGGGCGACCACGAATTAGCGACCGCGCCCATCGATCTCGAGGTAGACCAGCCCGCGATTGGCAACTGGGCAGTGCGCATCAAGGATGAGCAGAATAAGATCTACCATATAGACTGGTCGCCCGACAGCCAGTTCGTGGCCTTCAGCCGCGGACCCGATGGCGAAGGTGACCCGAGCAAGCCAGGGACCCACCAGGCTGCTGCTGAGATACATGGCGTCTATGCCCCGGGGTGGAACATCTGCGTAGTCAAGGCTGACCGGCCGGGGGAACTGCAACTGGAAAAGGCGACCGATGCGGACTTCTTCATGCTCACGACCAACGGACTCAGCAATAAGGAACCTGCCTGGTTCCGACCACACCGTTAACAGGGAAAACCAGGACGACATCATCTCCCAACACTCAGGATTTAGCAGCACAATGACTAGCATACGTTTCCTTGCGCTCGCAGTCGTGGTGGGGCTTTTCACTTCCTGCGAGAAGTCCGGCTCCAACACATCTAATGATACCACACCCGCGGGAGCGGGCGGGAATGCCAAAGCCGGCGGCACCGAGCCGCTCGTGATTACCACCAAATCCGGGGTCGAGATGGTCTATGTTCCCGGCGGTGACTTTATGATGGGCGATGACCGTGGCAATCCCGACGAGAGGCCGGCGCATAAGGTCAAACTAACTGCCTTTCTCATGGACAGGGTGGAGGTGACGCATGCGATGTTCACGAAGGCGCAGATGTCTGATCCGTCGCACTGGCAGGACAACCCCCAAAAGCCGGTGGAGCGCGTGCGCTGGCGCGATGCCAAGCGATACTGCGACGAGCGTTCGATGCTTGAGGGCTTGAAACCCTGCTACAATGAAAAGACTCCTGACTGGGATTGCGATTATTCTGCCAACGGCTACCGCCTGCCTACCGAGGCGGAATGGGAGTATGCCTGCCGCGCAGGGAGTGATGGCGCCTACGACTTTGGGAGCGCGGACAAGCTTCGGCAATACGCCTGGTTTGCGGAGAACGCGGAGCAGAAGACGCATCCGGCAGGCCAGAAGAAGCCCAATGGGTTCGGGATTTGCGACCTATACGGAAACGTCTCCGAGTGGTGTGAGGATGTTTACAGCCCCTCGTACTATAAGGACAGCCCGGCGGTCGATCCCCAAGGGCCGGCGAATCCGGGAAAGGACGTAAAGCGCGTGATCCGAGGCGGTAGCTGGAAGTTCAGCGCAGACCAATGCCGGGCGACAGCCCGCCTTGGGGAAAGGACCGGCGACACTGACGCCTGTTTCTCCACGGACTATTGCGGCTTTCGTTGTGTGCGCCAGGCCAGGCCCGAGGAACTGAAGGAGATGCAGGGATCGAAGACCGCCAAGTAAGCTCAGCAAGACCATATTACTCCCGCCTAAGATCGCGCCCACATGCTTTTCCACACCTGGCCCTTCTTCGTCTTCCTGCTGGTCGTGCTGCCGGTGTTCTTCGCGTTGCGGAAGACCAGGCTGTGGCTGCCGTGGCTGACGGTGGCGTCCTATTTCTTCTACGGCTGGTGGAATCCTTACTACCTGATCCTGGTGGTGTATTCCACTTTGCTCGACTTTTGCCTGGTGGCACTGATGGACCACTGCCCGAAAGCAGGTCAAAGAGTGGATGTGATAGCGCGGTTGACGGGCCTGAGATTCGATGACCGGGTCTTGAAGTTTGCCTTTCTCGGTTCCGTGCTCGCCACCATCGGTATCGTCCTCCTGGCAAGCTTCGGCCCCAAGACGCTGCGGCCCACGATGGCGGTCTTCGGCGTGATCGTGCTGCTGATGGGGTTGGGCGCGCTGTACAGCAGCCGAAAGATCTGGCTGGTGATCAGCCTCGTCAACAACCTCGCACTGCTCCTATTCTTCAAGTATGCGCGGTTCGTTGCGGAGAACCTGAACGGTGTTTTTGCCTGGATCCATGTCCCCTTGCATCTGCCCGATCCCTCCGCGCTCATGCCGCTTGGCTTTCAATACCTGCTCCCGGTAGGCATCTCGTTCTTCACCTTTCAGTCACTGAGCTACACCATCGATTTCTATCTGGGCAACGTGCATCGGGAGCGCAACTTCCTCCGTTTCGCCACGTTTGTGTGCTTCTTCCCGCAACTAATGGCTGGCCCGATCGAGCGCGCGCGGCATCTGCTGCCGCAGTTCTATAAATTCCCGGAGGTGCGGATGCAGAACTTCACGGATGGCGCCTCGCTATTCCTCGTCGGCCTTTTCAAGAAGCTGGCGCTTGCCAACTACCTTTCCTTCTACGTGGAGCGGGTCTATGACAATCCGAAGGCGTATGGCGCACCGGCCCTCATTCTGGCAACGGTTGCGTTCGGTTGGCAGATATTCTTCGACTTCAGCGGCTACACCGACATGGCTCGCGGCGTCGCGAAGCTGATGGGCTTCAACCTAATCTTGAACTTCAACAATCCCTACCTCTCAACCGGCCTGGGGGAGTTCTGGTCGCGCTGGCACATCAGCCTCTCCAGTTGGTTCCGGGATTATGTGTATATCCCGCTGGGGGGCAACCGGCATGGGAGCTTCGAAACGTATCGGAATCTGTTCATCACGTTCTTCATCTCCGGCATCTGGCACGGCGCGGCCTGGACGTTTGTGATTTGGGGCGTGCTCCATGGGCTGGGAGTGTTGATCACGCGCGAACTGGAACGGTCTGCTGTTTACCGCGAGCGGGTGCCGAAGATGATCAAGCAAGCCGGGGTGTTCCTATTCGTTTCCTTTACCTGGATTTTCTTCCGCGCGGAATCGCTCAGTGATGCTTTGCTGATCGTGCGCCGGACCTTCACCGCCGCCTGGCAGAATCCTTATATCCCAGCGCTGATGCTCGGGCTGGTGGCCGTGGTTTGGACGTACGAACTCCTGTATGAATCAAGGTTCCGGGAGCTTCTCAAGAGCAGTTTCGTCCGTGTCGGCGGCGCAGTATGCATGGTGCTTTACCTGTGCCTTTGTTCTTCCGGGGGAGGGGCATTCATCTATTTCCAATTCTGATATGGAAACCCCATCACCTGCGGCCAAGCCCCCTGCAGTCCCACCGGTTCCGGCGGGCAAGGAGGTGCCATTCGGCGTCAATGAGGTGCGGCTGAGCGCCCGGCAGTGGCTCGCTACATTCGTCATCCTCGGGCTGGTTGCAATGCTGACGCCCAGGGTTTGGAAACGCATTCAACATTTCGATACCGGGCCCGATTACCGGATGCCCTACGAACTCAGCAAAGACTACTGGCTTTACGAGCAGCGACTGGACCAGGTCGCCAAACCCGGCACGATCGTTGTCTTGGGCGACTCTGTTGTTTGGGGTGAATACGTATTGCCAAATGGCACTTTATCCCATTTCCTGAACCAGCAAGCCGGCCAGCCGGATCGCTTCATCAACGGGGGTATCAACGGGCTGTTCCCGCTCGCACAGGAGGGCCTGATCGACTACTACAGCGGGCCGCTCCGCCACCGGAAAGTGATCGTGCACTGCAACCTGCTCTGGATGACCAGCCCGAAGGCTGACCTCAGCACCGAAAAGGAAGAACAGTTCAATCATTCCCGGCTCGTCCCGCAGTTCTCTCCGTGGATCCCTTGTTACAAGGCGGATGCCAACGAGCGCTTGAGCACGCTCGTGCAGCGGGAGGTCGGCTTTTTGCAGTGGGTCGGGCATTTGCAGAACGCCTATTTCGGTCAAAAGAGCATCCTGAGTTGGACCCTCGAAGATGATGGCGGCAATCCGCCGCGTTACCCAAACGCTTACCGGAACCCGCTGGCGCAAATCTCGCTGACCGTTCCTTCCGCCCCGGCAGACGACCCCCAGCGTGGGCCGAAGAGTCCGCGGCACAAAGCCTGGTCAACCGATGGTCAAGGCACGACCCGCTTTGAGTGGGTGGACCTCGACTCATCCCTCCAGTGGCGGGCCTTCCGGCGCATGATCCGTCAACTGCGAGGCCGAGGAAACGACGTGCTGGTGTTGCTGGGGCCGTTCAACGAGCACCTTCTGGCGGAGGACAACCGGCCAGCATACCAGAAACTCAGGAATGGCATCGCGGCTTGGCTGGCGCAAAACCAGATCCCGGCGGTGGTGCCTGAGATTTTGCCCAGCGAGCTGTATGCCGACGCCAGCCATCCGCTAACGGAGGGTTACGAACTGCTCGCCAAACGCATTTACTCCGCCGAGAACTTCCGGAGGTGGCTGGAATGATCTCCCGAGGTGACAGTGCGGCTTCGAGGAACAGATACCATTTCCACCTGCCACAGGTGCATCTCGGCACTGCCACCAAGGACCGGACCGCGAGCCGTCCCCGGCTCGCAGCACGCTGGAACAGTCGGGGCACGGACACAAGAATTGCTACCTGTTACTCAAGGGCGGCCGCTGCGAGCCGGGGACGGCTCGCGGTCCGGTGGCAGCCTACGGATGCGCCCACCGGCCACGGCCGCGGCACTTTCCCCTTGCTTCAGCCATGAATTGCAAAAAGTATCGTTCAGAAAGGCTCTCATGATACACACTGAGAAAAGACTCTGTGCCTGCCGGCTTGACAGATTGCCGGCTTGGGCGGCGGCGGTAATCTTGTCCGCGGGCTTGCTCATCACCAACCCTGGCGCGGCAGCGGGGCAGAATCTGCTGAAGAATCCTAGTTTCGAAGACGCGGCTTTGGCTGCGGACAGCCTTCCAAACTGGGCCACCAGGGCCGATAGCATGGGTAAGGCCGTGCGTACGGACAAGGGGGCTCACGCCGGCCAACATGGCGTCGCCATCCCGGCAAATAGCGCTGTGGAACAGAAGGTCGGCATGGCCGCACCCGGAGCTTACGTGGCCCGTTGCTGGGTCAAGTCCGAAGCCGAGCAACCGGTCACTCTGCTGCTCCAGGATTCCGACCGGCCCTGGGCGGCGTACACTTGCGCCGAAATCAAGGTGCCCCGCGATCAGTGGGTGCAGCTCGAGGCTTTCTGTGCCCTCGACCGGAACGGCAGCTTGACTCTCACGTTGGGTGGCATGTCGAAGGATTTCCGGTTCTACCATGGCGTAGGCGGGGAAATGGGAGCGCCGATCATAGCGGACGATTTCGAGCTGATCCGTTACGAGCCTAAGCCGCTCGCTGGGCCTGAGCCGCTGTCGGTGTGGGATGCGAAGAAAGAGCTGCCTCCCTTGTTCGATTGGTCCGCCAAAGACGAGTGGTCCCGGGTTGAGGACTCGGCACATTTTTTCGCCGGAACTCCAGTGCTCCTAGGCCGTCATCTGGCGGGCGCTGTGCGCAAAAGTGACGGTGGGCTGGTGGTCTTGGCAGTGCAAGCAGGTGGGCTAAAGCCGCGATGCGTCATCGTTCCGTCCGTTGCCCTTTCGGCGCCCAAATGCACACTGGTGCAGGCGAGCGGTCGGACGGGCGTTCGGGTTAGCTCCGAGGCGGGAGACCGCTCCTACACCGCTTGGTTCTCACCCAACGGCTTGCTCAGCGTGGAAGCTAATCAGGTGCCCCAGTTTCACGTGCGAGACTGCCGGCTGCGCTATGGCCTTCTGCCTTCCTTTGCCGGTACGGACCTTTGCTACGCCCCGCCGAAGCTGCCAGCCACAAAGGACATCTGCATCCCTTCCACCCAGTGGTTTGTCGGGCTGGTGGACGGCAACGACAGTATGCTCGTCGCCGTCTGGGAGTCAGACACGCAAGCGGTTTCGCTGGGCCTGTCGGGCGAAGGGGAACATCGCCTGATTGATTCGCTATCAATTGCCACGGGGAAGAACGGGTTCTCGCTCTCATTTGTCGAGCACGCCGGCCTCTGGCACCAGGAATCGCTGAAGGAGGACTGGCTTGGTGAATACGTCCCGATTGGCTGGGTGCGACCGTTTCCGGCCCGCTGGATGGGTCAGTTCTTTGTGACTCCGGGAGGCGAACCGTCATTTCGTGAGCCGTATATGGACTACTCGTTCCCGATCGCTGATGCGAAGACGAGGATGTGGGGCGTCTGGTTCGAGGATTGGAACCATTATCCCTTCTTTTTCGACGGGCCGCAAACGGTGTTCCATTTCGAGAAGACATTCGTCCCCACCGGTGAAGCGCTGATCTACTTCCTCCAACCGGCGGCGGCCGATCTCTATTCGCCGTGCGAGATTGTCGAGCAGGCTCTAGGTCAGGAGAAAGCGGCGGCATTGTTCGATTTTGACGCCAACCGGCTCAGAAGACTGAAGTATTCCACCCCCGACCAGTTCCAATACGACCGGCCTGTCTGCGCCACGACCACCCGCCTTTCGAAGATCAAGCAGGAGGAGAAGGCGACCGTCGGGGTGAACCTGGCTACTCACCTTTATGAATTCATACGGGAGATTAGGGGCCGAGTCGATCAATACGGAGCCTTCTTCGGTCAGGTCAAAGGCTACCTCGCCAGCGAGAAGAGAGCGCATCCGGAGCTGGGGGGTTATGTCACCGAGCTGGAAGGGATGGTCGGCGAGGCACAATCCAAGTCCCGGGAGATCTATGAGACGCCGCTTCCGTCAGTGCAGAAAAAGACCGACGCCATGAAGAAGCTCCTGGAGGAGGGCAAGGGCGACGGTTTCGATTGCGGCGACCTCGACGTGAGGGACACCGCCGGTTCGCAGGACGACCTTTGTCGCCACTACAACCGGCTGGTTATGAGGCTGGCGCAAACCGCCGCGTCAAAGTGCGGCGATTCCCCGCAAAAGGCGGTTATCGCCAAACACATCTGGGATCAATCGCGCGCGGTCCTGCGGCAGCCAACACGTTGGGAGTCGCGGCGCACGTTGTACTTCTTTGAGCCGTAATCTGACACGGTACTGACATGCATTTGAAACCTGAGGCTGAGCGGGAATTAGCGATTGGAAACACGCCTGGAATCTCTCTGCCTTCATTTGCCCCGTGCCTGCGGGAAAACGTCCCCTTTCGACTGTGGTCCACGTGCAGGAAATTGTTCGCCAGCGCGCTTGCGGTGTTGGTCCTGGCGGGTTGCGGTCGGCAAGCCGAGGAGGTGCAGACTGGCAGGATTCAAGTCGTCAAGACTCGGTGCGGCATGGACATGGTTTCCATCCCCGCTGGCCAATTCACTATGGGGGTGAGCGAAGGCCCCATTGACGCGAAGCCGGCGCATGAAGTCAAAGTGGATGGCTTTCTCATGGATCAGCACGAGATTACGCAGGAAGTCTATGAGGGCGTCACTGGCAAGAATCCCTCCCGGCGCAAGAATCCTAAGAATCCCGTGGAGCAGGTCACCTGGACGGCCGCAGTGAAGTTCTGCAACGCGCGGTCGGTGCAGGAAGGCCTGACGCCCTGTTATAACACGAACACGTGGGAGTGCGATTTCTCGGCCAACGGTTACCGGTTGCCCACCGAGGCGGAGTGGGAGTACGCCTGCCGGGCGGGCACTCAAAGCCGGTTCTATTTTGGGGAGAATGCCGACGAGCTGAAATCGTTCGGGTGGTTCGAGGGCAATTCGCAGGCCAAGCCCCACCCGGTTGGCCAGCGGAAGCCAAATGCCTGGGGCCTCTATGACATGGCTGGGAACGTGTGGGAATGGTGCAACGATTTCTACGGGGTCAAGTATTTCCGGGACAGTCCGGGAGATAATCCGCGCGGCCCGAAGCAAGGCGAGAAGCGCGTATTGAGGGGCGGCGCGTGGTCGAGCAGCGCGGGGAATTGCACATCCTGGGTGCGTAACTGCGACGAGGCGGGTCTGACTGACGTGTGTCTAACCATGGATTCAAACGGCTTCCGCTGCGTGCGGAGGAAGTGACCGGCCTGAAGGGGGGCCGTGGCCGACCATACGTGGAGTTGCCCAACCGACCGCGACGACCGTTCGCCGTTCGTAAGCAAATCGTCGCACTAGCGCTTGGTCTGCTTTAACATGGTTCCATGGCGAAGGGTAAACAGTCGATGAGCAAACCACGAGGAGACTCAGCAGCGCGGCTGCTAATTTGGCTGGTTCTGATGGTCGTGTGGGCGGGAGGGGCTCGGCTCGCGGGCGCCGCAGCAGATGCTCCGCGCGGCTTGAAGACGGGGTTTCTTTATGGCGACATCTATCTGAAGCACGAGACCGGGACGGGGCATCCGGAGAGACCGGAGCGCCTGACAGCCATCGTGGCCAGGTTGAAGGAGAAGGGGTTGCTGAATGAACTCGTCGCGCTGAAGCCAGTCCCGGCCTCGACGGAATGGCTTCGCACGGTTCACACCCAGGAATACATCGAACGGGTCAGGAAGGATTGCCAAGGCGGGATCGGGTACGTGGATTCGCAAGACTCGCCTGCTTCGGTTGATTCGTACCAGGTGGCATTGAATGCGGTGGGCGGGGTGCAATCGGCCATCGACGCCGTGATGGAGGGGAAGATACGGAACGCCTTTTGCGCGATTCGCCCACCGGGCCATCACGCGACGAAGGACAAGGCAATGGGGTTTTGTCTGTTTAACAACGTGGCCATCGCTGCGAAGTACATTCAGCAAAAACATAAGCTGGCCAGGGTACTGATCGTGGATTGGGACGTGCACCATGGCAACGGGACGCAGGCGATTTTCGACGAGGACCCCACGGTCTGCTATTTCTCGGTTCATCAATCGCCTTTCTATCCCGGGACAGGCAACGCAGAGGATAAGGGGGTAGGCAACGGCCTCGGATCGAAGATCAACGTGCCGCTCCCGGCCGGTTGTGGCGACGCTGATTACAGAAAGGCATTTGAGGAACGATTGAAACCGGCAGCCGCGGCCTTCAAGCCGGATTTCGTGCTCATTTCGGCGGGGTTCGACGCCGCTGATGGCGATACGCTGGGCGGGATGAAAGTAACTCCCCAGGGCTATGCCGAGTTGACCCGGATCGTCAAGGGAATCGCCGAGGCCTCTTGTAATGGCCGGCTGGTCTCGATGCTTGAGGGAGGCTACAACACGGAAGCGCTGGCAGCATCTGTCGAGGCCCATATGCGTGTCCTGATGGGCAGCGCTGCGCCGTAGCCCAAACCTGACGCAATCGACGCGAAGGGCGCGAGGGCTCGCTAAAAACAATCCCGGCGCTTTAGGCTGCGCTCGGTGCGTCGAGTGAAGCGAGCCATTGATGCAACGCGGAGGGCTCCGGCAAGTTGCGCCTGGCCGGGTGCATTGCGGCAGATGTTGCAGCGGCAGAAGCGCTTGGAGAAATAAGGCGAGGGCTGGTTGCAAAATCACCCGGCGATGGTAGGGTTATATTAGTAACACGTTGAAGATTGATGAGGCTCCGTTACATGAACTGGACCGATCAACTAGCCACGGAGTGCCAGGTCAGTCATCTCCGGCAGTTGGGCTACGCGCCCGATCATCCGCTGACGAAAGGGGAGGCTGCACATTTGATCAGCGACTTTGAGGAGAACCCCGCAGCAGCGGCCGGTTTTACCGAGAGCGGCATCCGCGCGACAACCAAGAACGAGGCTCATGCCCTTCGGGCAACGGTGGAAGCTGCCAAACGGGCCGTTGTTGAGAGTAAATGGAACGAGGCCGAGAAAGCCCGATTTGAGCTGGATTTGGCCATGCCGAAGCGGCAGGTGTTTTGGGTGAACACCTGCCGAGACCCTCTCCAAATGCAGTCTCCGTCGTTGCAGGTGTTCGACCTCTACCGGACCTTCGGCTGCCGTTTCGTTGCGCCCACTGCGGATCAGACTCAGGTAATTCTGGATGCGCTGGACGCTGCCATGGGGTCCTGGGACACGGATTACCCGCAACTCTTCTACCAGGCGCTGGAGCTTAATTTCCCGGAGTTGCGCCGTGCGCTGTAAAGGCACACGGGTTCGGGCATCGTAAGCATCGCGCGGGGTGCCGATTCCCTTCGCATCACAGGTCGGGTATATACCCATATCCCCTTCCGGTTCCCGGAGTTGACCGCGCTCATATCGCTTCGCCAAACCTCCGTCAACCGCCTTGCCACGGCGCCGTTACGCGATAGACTGGCCACACGAATGTCAACCAGTCCGCATCAATATAGAAAGGAATTCCGCATGAAGAGTCACAAACACACCGCCCTGCTCGCGTCGCTGTTGGGAATGATGGCCGCCGCTCCGGCGGAGCACGGCTTGGCCGCGCAGAGCGAGGCGAGCCCATCGTTTGAGTTCGCGTCGGGCGTGCCCGCTTGCGACCAGGCTTACCAGAAAGCCCGCCAGGTCATCGCCGCGGATGTCAAGGACGGCCAGTTCCTTGCCGGGCAGAACTGGGCCCAGGTCTGGACGCGCGACACTTCGTACTCGGTGGAGTTGGCCTGCGCGCTTCTACATCCGGATGTTTCCAAGACCACGCTGCTGGGATTGACGCAATCGGTGGCGGGCATCGGCGACTGCTGGTTTCAGGACAAATGCGGCCACTTTGCCGGCTGGCCGAATCTGACTGACGCCATCGTCGGGGCTTCCGGGGCATGGGCGCTGTACCTGGCTACCGGCGACCAGGACCTGGTGCGGCCAATTTATGAGCGCACAATGCGCAGCCTGAAACGCGCCGAACGGGATGCCTACGACCCGCAGACCGGCCTGTTTCGCGGCTGTGCGAGTTTCATGGAATCCAACAGCGGCTACCCGGCGAAGTATGCCATGAAGGGGGACATGATCGCCCGGACCTGCGCGCTTAGCACCTGCCTGCTGTATTACCGCGGCTACCTCGTGGCCGCGCAGGCCGGGGCGGTCCTGGGCGAAGATGTCCGCCCACTGCGCGAGAAGGCCGCCCGGCTGAAAGAGGCGATCAACACCCGCCTATGGCTGCCGGAGAAGGGTTATTACGCCTATTTCCTGGACGAGACCGGCGCGCTGAATCCGCGCATGGAGGGACTGGGAGAGGCCTTCGCCATCCTGACGGGGGTGGCGGACACGAAGCGCGCCCGACAAATCATGCGCTCGACGCCCACCACGGCTTGGGGTTTCCCGTGTTTATGGCCGCAGTTCGAGGAATGGCGCGACTATAAGCGGGACTTTGCCCATTACTATCACAACGGGATGATCTGGCCGTTTGTGCAGGGCTATTGGGCGTGGGCGGCATCGGAGTTACAGGATGCGCAGGCATTCGGCCGGGAGCTGGATGCGCTGGTCAAGCTGTCGGAGAAGAACGACACGTTTATGGAGCTCTACCGTCCGGAGGACGGCAAGCCCGATGGTTCGCCGCGCCAGTTGTGGAGCGCCTCGGGCTTCCTGTCCATGGTCTATCACGGGTTGTTCGGCATGGCCTTTGAAGCAGACGGTGTGCGGTTCGCCCCGGTGGTGCCGGAGCGCTTTCAGGCATTGACACTCTCGAATGTGAAATACCGCGAGGCCCAGTTGCATATCGTCGTCAAGGGCGCCGGCACCCGGGTGCGCCAGTTCAAGCTCGACGGCAAGACGCAGCGAAAACCCTTCTTCCCGGCCTCGACCAAAGGCCCGCACGAGATTGAGATTCTAATGCGCTGACCGGGCCCGGCGCCCGGCCCGATGCAGTTGAACCGCGCACTTAAAACCCCATCCCAGAACCATGACCTTGAAACAATATCCCCTTTTCCTGGCTGCTGCCTCCCTGCTCTGCGCCACTGCGTCCGCCCAGCATTTGTGGTGGAACCTCGAAGGCCAGCGGGATGCCACTTGTCTCTACGGTGAGATCACGGTGCTGGCCACCGCTCCCGCCATTTACTACTGCGGGGCCAACTGGCACCCGGGGGAACCCGCCGGCGGCTATTGCGGCATCCAGCACAACGGCCCCCAGGAGCGCCGCACCATCTTCTCGATCTGGGACACCTCTCCCCAACTGCATCCCAAGGTCACCGAGGCCGATCCCGACACCGTGTTCGGCCGCTTTGGCGGCGAGGGCGAAGGCGGCCATACGCACATGCTCTGGCCCTGGAACACAAACGAAACCTTCCAGTTCTTCGTTCGCAAGCAGCCCGGCAGCGAAACCAACACCACGGACGCCCGCTATTACATCTACGACCGGAGCGCCAAGAAATGGCGGCATAGCGCCACCATTAACAGCCCGGACGGCGGCCATCGGAGCGTCGCCACGCTGGGTGGCGGGATCAATTCATTCCTTGAGAACTTCGCCGGGCGGGATCGCGAGGCGCCCAAGCTGGCCTTATACCGGCTCTGGCTGGGGACCAGTGTGGACCAGATGAAATGCCTCACTATCGCCCGCGGGGACGGCATCTGGGGTGAACTGCAAGGTGCCTATTTTCTGGCCGAGGGCAGCCAAACCGCCCTGGACGCAGTGTTCTCTGGTCTGGAGAAGGAATACGGCAAGCCGGTCTTCGGCGAGAGAGGAAAAGGGCTCGACCCCATCAAGGCCACACCAATCCCCGCCGCCGTCCTCGCAGCCCTGAAAGACCTTCCCCGCGCCAACAAAACGAAGGAACCTTAAATGACGCGCTATAGAGTCTGGGTCTATTTCAGCGCCGGCCCGATGCAGTAAAGGTTCGTGGCCCCACGCAGGAAGATTTGGCCGCGGCTGACGGCAGGCGAAGCAAAGCACCTCTCACCCAACTCGTTCGAGGCCACGAGTTCGTATTTCTCTCCAGGTTTAATGACTTGGGTGACGCCCTTGTCATTGAGGAAATAGACCAGCCCGCCCACCGACACCGGCGAGGCATGGCTGTGGCTGAAGGGCTCATGCCAGAGAATGTGGCCGGTGGCCGCGTCGAAGCAGTAGATCTCATTGCCCGCGTCGCTCAACGTCAGGAAGAAACGGTCAGCGGCCATCGGAGAAGGGACGTAGGGCGCTCCCGGCACACTCCTCCAGACGATCTTGGCTTCGGTCACGTCGCCCTGGCCATCCGGTTTGATGGCTTGCAATTCTTTCTTGGGCCAACTCGATGTGGTAAGCAAGAGGCCCGCCTGCTCGCTGAAGACCGGGGTGATCACGAAATCGGTGAAGGGACTTTCGACAAACCAAAGGCGCGCCCCGTCCTGCGGGTTGAAGCTGGTCACCGCTTTGTCGCCGCAGAGAATGATCTGGGGCCGCCCGGCCAGCACGCGGGCCAGGGGTTGCCCGAAGCTGTTGGAAGGATTATCGAGGGCATTCTTCCAGAGGGTATGCCCATCCGCGCGGCTCAAGGCGACCACAAAGTTGCCTTGCTTGCCCTGCGCGCTAAGAATGACCTTATCCTCGTAAAGGACAGGGGAACTGGAAAAGCCGTGGTCGTTCTGAAACTCGCCCGGACGCACCAGCCAGAGCTGCTTGCCGCTAAAATCAAAAGCCGCCACTACAACCTGTTTGACGTCGAGAAAGGCCACATAAACTCTCTCCCCATCGGTTGCCGGGGTGCAGGACGCGAAGCTGTTCTCAGGGCTCTTGTCCTCCAGCGCGGCGGTCAGGACCGTCTGTTGCCAGAGGATCTGCCCCGTGCGGCGGTCAAAGCAGAGCAGGATGCGCTCCTTCTTCTCGGGCACAGCCGTGGCCGTGAAGACCCGATCCTCCCAAACGATGGGCGAACTGTGCCCCGCGCCTGGGACGAGGGTCTTCCAGAGGACATTTCGGGAGGCGCTCCACTCGGTCGGGGCGCTCGCTTCCAGGCTGGTTCCATCCCCACGCGGTCCCCGCCAGGCGGGCCAGTTCTCAGCCATAACGCGTTGCGTCAAACCTGCAAGGAAGAGAGAGGCTGCCAGAAAGAGACAGGTATGCTTCATGGGCGTGTATTAATATCTTTGTCGGGATCGAACCGTCCGCCGGCAATCGCCGGCGCCAGCTATTGTCGCTCCGAGACTCGCCTTTTCAGCCGGCCGATGCAACCACCAATGGTCAGCAGTCCAAAGCTGCCGATGATGATGCCTGGCAAAACCGACATGCTTCCGTGGTGTCGAGCCGAACCCTTCAGGACCATCCCACACAACACCAGATACCAAAGGCCGACCACCATGCCCAGCAGCAACAACCAGCGCGGCGACCCTGGTCCCCAAATACCCAGGCACCAGCCAATCAGGTAAGGCAGAATCAGCACTCCCCACCACATCGACCGCCCAGACTTGCCCCCAATGCCTCCGAGATTGCTTAGCCCCCATAACGCCCCCACCCCAATCAGAATCAGAATAAAAACCCACACCCGGTAGGCGATCAACCGGCGTTCGCCTTGGCCGAGGAAGGCTCCGAGCGCGACCAATCCACTACCGGGGAGAATGACCGCCGATCCCTTCATCGGGTCAATCGCGCCGACGAGCATGGCGATGCTGCCGACGATGACTAGAATGCGTGACCAAATATCACGTGCGCTCGTACGAGGCGTTGTATTCATACGCGTCACCTTACCAAACCGCCGGTCAGAGCAGTAGTTGATATTTTAGCTCCTGACATTGATATTTTCGATGCCCGCACAATGACGCAATTAACGTCTGAGGTCAGCCACGCGGCGTAAGCCGCGTTCGCCTCACGGCCCATCTGGAAGGCAACGTAAGATTCGCTCGCCGATCGCCGCGTGCCTTGGGTTGTCACTCAGCCCGGTATCCAGCAACACCACGCCGAAGAGCACCGCCCAGCCCTTAGCGCGTTGCAACGTCGCCTCCGTGAGATTGGCATAAGCGGCCAGGGCTTCTTGCCGGGCGCGCAGCTCGGTGAAGAGCATCCAGATGGACGCAAGATCAGTCGCGCAATCGCCCGACGTGATGTCGCCCCAGTCGATAATCCCCGTGATGACTCCATTCTCAACCAGCACGTTGCGCGGGTGCAGATCGCCGTGCAGCCAAGTCACGGCCCGGTCGAGCGGCGCGTCCAACGCCTCGTTCCAGATCTGCTTGATCCGCGGCGTAATCAACTCAGTTCGGCCTGCCAGCCGGCGCATCCTTTCTTCCACGACGGGTGCGCGCTGACGGAGCGGGACGCCGCGCACCGCATTTGCCGGTGCATCCGCTGGCGCAGGAACATGCAGCGAACGCAAGAATCTGGCGAGCAGAACTGCTTGCGATGCGTGGGGTTGACTATGGTCAGCCGTCAACACCTTCAACCACGGCACCACACTCCATTGACACGGGTAGCCGAGCGCTGGTTTGCCGACGCGGCATGGTGTCGGCACCGGGAGCGACAATTGCTTGGACAGGAGGGGCAGCCAGCGTTGCTCGTGGGCAATTAGTTTTACCGCGGCAGCACGACGCGGGAGTCGCACGGCGAGGTGATCGCCCAAGCGGAACATCGCGTTGTCCCAGCCAGCGTCAACCGCCCGTAGCG
>Ga0187880_1001903_pt1 | contig 16421 bp, 13 predicted proteins | sample June2016WEW_19_4_FD_132998 | JGI IMG/M metagenome (GOLD analysis project Ga0187880, IMG submission 132998) | Peatland microbial communities from SPRUCE experiment site at the Marcell Experimental Forest, Minnesota, USA - June2016WEW_19_40 | ecosystem: Environmental > Terrestrial > Soil >...
CGAGGTGGCCTCCGAGACCGCCGAGGACCCGGGACGGCTCCACTTCTGGCTGGAGAGCCTCTACCCGGTCACCGTGCACGGGGAGGTCATCGGTGTCGGAGCTGTCTTCGTCGACGTCACCGAGCAAAAGGCTGTGGAGCAGGAGATCGAGCACTCCCGCCGCTTCCTGGCGGCCATCACCGACAACATGGCCGAGGGCATGATCGCAACCGACAACGAGGGCAAGATGACCTTCATCGACGCTGCTGCCGAGCGGATCCTCGGATGGAGGGGTGACGAAGTGCTCGGCAGGTCTGCGCACAGCACCTACCACTTCCAGCGGTCCGATGGGTCGCTCTGCCCGGTGGAAGAGTGCCCGATAACCAACGCTTGGCGACGCGGCAAGACGCTCCACGTCGACCACGACACGTTCACCCGCCGCGACGGAACACTGGTCCCCGTCGCCTACAGCGTCTCCCCGTCGCACACAGACCAGGGTGGGGGTTCAGTGATGGTCTTCGACGACATCACGGAGCGAGCGGCCGAGCGGCTCCGGGTCGAGCGCGAGCTTGAGAAGCTCAACTGGGTCGGGCGCATTCGCGATGCTCTGGACCAGGACCGCTTCGTCCTCTACGCGCAGCCGATCATCGACCTCGAGACGAACGCGGTCGTCCAGCACGAACTGCTCATCAGGATGGTGAGCCTCGACGGTGAGATCGTGGCTCCCGATCGTTTCCTTCCTACCGCTGAAGAATTCGGGTTGATCTCCGAAATCGACCGCTGGGTGGTCAATGAGACGGCGCGGCTGGCAGCGCAGGGTTATCGGGTGGAGTTCAACCTGTCGGCCAAGTCAGTCGTGAAGCCGAACATGCTGACCATCGTGCGAAACGCCCTCGAAACCCATCGTGCATCGCCTGAATCAGTCGTGTGCGAGATCACCGAGACGGCACTGCTACGAGATGCCGCAGCCGCGGAGGCGTTCGTTCACGGCCTCAACGACATCGGCTGCGAGGTCGCCCTTGACGACTTCGGCTCTGGCTACAGCGGTTTCGCCCATCTGAAAAGGCTCCCCGTCTCGTATCTCAAGATCGAGCGCGAGTTCATTCGTGACCTGGCGCAGGAAGCCTCCAGCCGTCACGTCGTGTCGGCAGTCGTGAGTCTTGCCAAGGCTTTCGCCATGCAGACCGTCGGAGAGGGAGCGGAGGACGAGGCAACGGTTGAGCTTCTCAAGCAGCTGGGTGTTGATCGCGCTCAGGGCTACGTGATCGCACGTCCGGGCCCGGTCGCCGAGGTGCTTGCTCGGACGACCTAATCGTGACCGCCGGAATGCCGGGGTGCGTCTAGCGTCTGCCAAGGCAGTGGAAACGCTCGCCCGGCTCTTGTATTCACGGGCCGACAGGAACTTGTGCTCCAACTCTGCGAAGAACGCCGCTGAGAGGGCTTAGAACTCCTTCACCGTGGGATGGGGTCGCCGATGTGCAGCTTCATGACTGGTCAGGAATCGTCTTGATGACATTGTTGTCACGCAGAACTCCCTTGTTGTCCATCAACGAGTCGCAGAGCATCTCGACTTCGTTGAGCGGGTTGCCCTTCCTGCCCGTGACCGTCCGAGGTCGTTGGACAAAGGGCGATCAAGAGCGAGGACCATGCTGTTGAAAAGAGCACTTCGTGAGCTTGTAGGGCAGTCTCGACCTCCTGGTCCGTCGGCTTTTCGGCGATGGCCTTGAACGAGTGTCCCGTGAGCCGCAAGCTGCTGACCGATCGCGGCTTTGGCATGGTCAAGCTCTTCCGGCTTGTGGTCCTTACGGCCGAGCACGGCATCGCCTCCTTTCATGGCTAGCTCAGATTGCGTCTTGGAGGGCCGTCGCTAGTTGTCGCGCGGAAAGCGTCCGACAACCACAACACATTTCAGCGTCGTGGCGCCGCGAAGTCGTTCTGTCACGGGCGGTCGCGGTCGGGGGCCCACTGTGCTCGGTGCTGAGATCCTTTCAGGGCAATCCCGCGTCGTTCCAGTGCACAGGTGTGCCGCTTGCGATGTGGGTAGCCGCGCTCTCGCAGGCGGAATGTGGACCACGGGCTCAATTCGATCGACCAGCTCTCGGACGAGGTTCTCTTGCCGAGAGGCAACGTCGTGGCCGGGCCCTGGGCGATGAGCCGCGAGTTGAGGAATGATGTCCCTCGTTGCTCGTTATCCGGATGTCCGGCGAGTCAGGAGGACTGCAGTGAGGATTGTGGATGTGGCCGTCGAACGGTTCCGGACGAACCTCCGCGAGCCATTTGTGACGGCGCTGGGCGTTGAGACGGCAATCGACGGACTCCGGATTCGCATCAGCGACAGCGATGGGCGTGTCGGCCTAGGTGAGGCTGTGGCCGCCACCACCGTCACAGGAGAGACGCTGGGAGGCATCGAGGACGCTGTTCGCGGTCCGCTCCGGTCGGCGGTCTTGGGGGGGCGCCTGGACGAACTCGAACAGGTCCTGCGCTCGATCGAGTTGGCGCTCCCCGGCAATCCGAGTGCCAAGGCGGCACTTGACATTGCCGTTCACGATCTTTGGGCCCGCTGGCTTGACCGGCCCCTTCATGTCCTGCTCGGTGGCGCCCGAACCGAGATCGTCACGGACATGACTATCTCGCTGGATGAACCCGAGGCCATGGCGTCGGCCGCTCTGAGGCGGATCGCCGAGGGCTTCGGATGCTTGAAGGTGAAGCTTGGGGGGCCACCTGAGATCGACCTGGAACGAGTTCGCACTGTGCGAGCTGTGAGCGATTCCACGGTCGCGATCCGTGTGGACGCGAATCAGGCCTGGTCCACGAAGCAAGCCCTGACGATCATCAAGAGGTTCGAAGATGAGAACCTGGGGGTCGATCTCGTCGAGCAACCGGTTCGAGCCGCGAACGTGGAAGGTCTGGCGCGAATTACAGCGAGCGTTGCGACACCGATAATGGCCGATGAGAGCTGCTTTTCCCCTGATGATGCGCTCAGGTTGGCAAGTGGGCACATGGTTGACGCCTTGAACATCAAGCTCATGAAGTGTGGCGGCATAAGGCCGGCGCTCGCGATTGTCGCCATAGCGGAGGCCGCGGGGGTCAAGTGCTCGGTGGGCTGCATGATGGAAGGCATGGTGTCTGCGACCGCGGTTGCCTGCCTGGCTGCAGGAAGGTCGAGTATCTCGTCCATTGATCTCGATGCGCCCCTCTGGTTGGCGAACGCGGAGCGATCAGGAGTCGCGACATGGAATGGAGAGCGCATCGTTCTCGGCGACGGCGTAGGGCTTGGCATTTCGTAACCGAGCCGAAGCCAGCCAGAAGAGGCCCTCTTCTGTCGTCGCGAGGTTGGACAGCCCTGGTGACCACTACCCTCGAGGAGGGGTCTCAGTGCCGTCGGAACTAAAGGATGTGACGCGCCCGAAGAGCTTCGCAGGCATTCGCATAGCCAGCCTCCCCGATCAGTGGAGACGCCCGCCTCTCGCACACTCTCGTATTCCTGACATGAGGATGCCGCACCGTACGCAATTGGACGGTCAAGTGAGCTCGACTTTTGCCTTGGAGCCCACGACGTCTCAGCTCTGTCGAGGAGGCATTTTGGGGGCTGAGCTCTGCCTGATCTTGAGGGACGGCGAAAGCACGACCATCCTGGCGGCACCGGAGTAGCCAGATATTCGACTGAGCAACAGGCGAGCGGTCTCGACGCCGAGATCATAGATCGGCTGGGCCACACTGGTGAGAGACGGTTTCAGCAACGACGCCCAGGCCATGTCGTCAAAGCTGACGATCGCAACGTCGTCAGGCACCAGCAGCCCAGCCTCAGCCAGGGCATACAGAGCGCCCATCGTCATGAGGTTGTTCCCAACGAACACGGCGTCAGGTCGACGCCGGAGGTGCAGCAGCTCCTGCATAGCCTGATGGCCGCCGGCCTCGCGAAAATCGCCCGTTCGAACGAGGGAGTCGACGAACTGGATGCCCGCTTCCTGCAAGGCAAGACGATAGCCCGCGAATCTCTCTGCACCAGTGGTGACGTCCAACGGACCAGTGATGCAACCGATGCGCGTATAGCCGCCAGCAAGAAGATGGCGAACCGCCTGTTTCGCGCCCAATACGTTGTCGACGACCACCGAGTCGACGTCATGATTACGAAGCTTGCGGTCGGCCGTAACGACGGCCACGCCGCGATCCAAGAGGGCACTAACATCGAGGGTGTCTTTGGTCGGAGTGACGATAACTCCGGCGACACGCTCCGCCAATGCAAGGTTCAGATAGGACGCTTCCTTAAGAGCGTCCTGCTCTGCATTACATAAAAATAGTGAGTAACCCTCCGTGTAAGCGATATCCTCAACACCCCGCACCATGTCCGTGAAGAAGGGGTTCCTGATGTCGTCGACGATCAGCGCCCACACCTGAGCGCGGTGAGTGCGCAAGCTGCGAGCGACTCTGCTTGGTTGGTAGTCAAGAGCGTCGATCGCCCTGCGCACCTTCACCACCAGGTGAGGACGCACGCTCGAACTGTCGTTGAGCACGCGGGAAACCGTCGCTGTGGAGACGCCAGCCGCGCGGGCGACATCGGAGATAGTTGTCATGGAGAAGTGTGTGGGTTGCTTGACAGTACGGAAAGCTGTGGCTACGATCTGAAACCGATTACAACTTTATTCTATCAGACTTGGCGGCCAGTGCGGAAGAATATGGAGCGGTCGTTGCTGGGAGGAAGAAATGCTCCCGCCGCATGTGAACCTCGCATGTGCGAAAGTGGCTGGGTCTGTCTGCGTGCGAGCACGCAATGCACCGACTTCAGTTTAGGATCTATATCCGGAGATGACGAAGGGAGAGCGGTGACAAAGAATAGGAAGAAATGGACCAGCCTGGCGGCGGTTCTGTGTACCTCCGCTATGGCGATAACAGCGATATCAGTGGGTAGTGCGGGCGCAAGCGCCGGCCGCGCCGGCAACGCAGCGCATGTGTCGGGCCCGGTCAACGGTGGAACCGCGACAGTCGACATGCCGGGTTATCCGAACTCCCTCGACCCGCAGGAGGGTTACACCCTCAATGCTGGAGAGGCGGACTGGATTGTCTACACGCCCCTGCTGACGTATGCGCACAAGAGCGGCCTTGCAGGAACACAGATCATTCCCGGCTTGGCCACTGCCCTTCCAGTCGTAACGGACAACGGCACGACCTACACTCTGACACTGCGGAAGGGCCTTGAGTACTCGAACGGCACCGCTGTTGTCGCGTCAGACTTCAAGTTCGCTGTGGAGCGAGCACTGAAGCTCAACTGGGGCGCGAGCTCCTTCCTGCTCGTGATTCAAGGTGCAGGGGCGTATCAGAGTGGTCACGCATCGACGCTCACTGGTATTACGACTGATGATGCGACGGGACGCATCACGATCAAGCTGACGAGCAGCTACGGGGCATTCGACAACGTTCTTTGCTTTCCTGCTCTGAGCCCTGTGCCGCAGACGACGCCAATGACGGTTCAGACCACTCATCTGCCGCCCGGCGTCGGGGCGTACACGATCGAGAACATCGTTCCGGACGTGTCGTTCGACCTTGTGCAGAATCCGCTGTTCGCGAAGTTTCACATTCCGGGCATTCCGCTTGGTCACCTGAATGAGATCAAGGTCGAGGTCGAGTCGAACAGCGTCTCCGCGGCCGAGGCAGTGCTGGACAACCAGGTGGATGCGTTTGACGTCACCGGCAACATTCCGCCAAGCCTGCTCGGAACCATCGAGAGCAGGGCGTCCAGTCGCTTTGCCAAGGTGATCGTGGCGTCAACGGACTACTTCTTCTTGAACGAGTCAATGGCGCCGTTCAACAACGAGCAAGCGAGAATAGCGGTGTCTTATGCCGTGGATCGCAACGCGCTTGCGAGGCTCGGTGGCGGTTTCACGGTTCCGGACTGCTACTTCGTTCCGGTCGGGATTCCAGGGCACCCAACCACGCCCTGTCCGTACCCGTCTCCAAACCTCGCGAAGGCTAAGGCCCTGGTGAAAGCGGCGAACCTGGTCGGCACAAAGGTCTCTGTCTACGGATGGAGCCAGAGCCCGGGTGAGCAGCAGGTCGAGTACTACGCAAGCGTCCTGACGAGCATCGGTTTCAAGGTGGATCTCAAGATCATCAACCCCTCGATCTACTGGTCGACCATTGGAAACGTCAAGACAGCGGCGCAGACGGGTATCGCGGGACAGTTCCTGGACTTTCCTAACCCGGGCGACTTCTTCCTCTTGCTTGACGCTCGGAACATTCATCCGGTGAACAGCGACAACTTCGGAAACGTCAATGACCCACATCTCCAGGCGACCATCGTGAGGCTCGAGCAGGTGCCGGCGTCTCAGCTGGCCTCTGTGGCAAATCAGTGGGCAGCTCTGTCGGTGTACGCGGCGCAAAAGGTTCTGGCCTACACGTGGGGTTCTTCGCAGCTGCCGGAGTTTCTCTCTAACCGGATCAACTTCAAGACGGCAGTCTTCCAGCCGCTCTTCATGGACGACTGGTCGAGCTGGGAGCTGAACAGCTAGTCCGAGAGCGACAGGGGCGATCACTACATGGGTCGTGCAACGTAGTCGTGTCTCGGGACGCGCAACAGTTGGTGTCCGAGGGGCTCCTTCCAGGTCATCGTGGTGGAGGGAAGGAGCCCCTCGTTGTCGCGGGACTCAGCCCGTCTCGGCTTGCCTTGCGGCGTCTACGGCACAATGTGGTCGCGCTCACCTTCGGGGGGATGTTCCTATTGATCGCGGCGCTGTGTTTCATGGCTCCGCTTTACGCGCGGTACGTGGCCCACACCGGACCCAACGACAACCATGTCATGGAGACGATCCTGGTTGGCGGCCACAGGGTGGACGTCGTCTCGCCGATCGGCATTCCAATCGGGCCCACTTGGCACAGTCGCTTCTTTTTCGGCGCGGACTTCAACGGGCGTGACCTGGCTGTCCGACTCCTTTACGGCGGACGGAATTCTCTGATCATCGGCTTTTCCGCCACGGCCATAACGATCGTTTGCGCACTCGTCATCGCATTGCTCGCCGGCTATTACCGCGGTTGGGTCGACATCCTGCTCACACGCTTTCTCGACCTCTTGTGGGCGTACCCGGCGGTCCTGCTCGGAGTCGCGATCGGGACTTCCCTGGTCCTGGGAGGTCTTTCGATCGGGCCCCTGCACGTCAGCGGCAATTCGCTTGGCGTGCCCGCGGTGATCATCGGCTTCGTGAACATCCCGTATGTGGCGAAGCCGATCAGGGGTGAGGTGCTACTGCTGCGTGAACGGGAGTTCGTTGACGCGGCGCGAGTACTCGGGCTCGGCCCGCTGCGCATAATCTTCTCGGAGATCCTGCCGAACCTCAGTTCGACGATAATTGTGTTCGTACCCCTGATGATCGCGAATTCGATCTTGCTAGAGGCCGGGCTGTCATATCTCGGTGCTGGGGTTCAGCCGCCGAACGCCTCGTGGGGCACGATGATCAGCAGCGGCGTGGAGTACATAACGAGCTCGCCATATCTTGTGCTGGTCCCAGGTATCACCTTGATAGTCGCGGTGCTGGGCATCAACGTGTTCGGTGACGGCCTTCGTGACGCGCTGGATCCACGAGCGGCGATATCCAAGGCGCACTGAATGACCCGTTTCGTAGTGCGCCGCTTCCTCCAGGCTCTTATCGTGCTCGTGTTCGCGTCGGTGTTCACCTTCCTCATATTTCAGGTCATACCCAATGGGAATCCTGCGCTCCGTCTGGCGGGCCGTACGGCGACCCCGATGCAGATCGCCGCGATCACGAGGGCATGGGGCTTCAACAAGCCGGTCTACGTGCAGTACTTCGACACGATGGAGAAGATCTTCACCGGGACGGTCGTCTCTTACAGCCAGCAGGTGAACGTGCTCAGTCAGATTCGACAGGGTCTGCCGGCGACCGCCTCGCTCGCGATAGGGGCGAGCATCCTCTGGCTGCTGTGGGGTATCGCCTTTGGCCTGTTGAGCGCCCGGCGGCCCAGAGGGATCGTTGACCGGGTTCTGGCCGCGTTCTCGCTGACGGCGATCTCGATGCCCGTCTTTGTCGTGGGGTCTGTGCTCTTGTACGTGCTGGCCTTTCGGACGAGTCTGTTTCCGAACGGCGGGTACGTGCCGTTTTCACAGTCGGCTTCACAGTGGTTTCTTCACATGGTGCTGCCGTGGTTCACGCTTTCGCTGCCGGCGGCCGGTTTCTACTCGCGTGTGTTCCGGTCGAATCTGTTGGAGACGGTGCATCAGGAGTACGTTCGCACGGCGCGAGCGAAGGGGCTTTCTCGGCGCCGGGTCGTGCTGGGTCACGTGGTGCGGAACTCCCTCATACCGGTGTTGTCGCTCTGGGGCTTGGACTTTGCGGGGGTGATCGGTGGGGGGGCGATTCTCACCGAGACGGTGTTCAATCTTCACGGGATCGGCCAGTATGCCGCTAGTTCGATCCAGCTGTTGGACGTGCCGCCGATCATGGTGATCGTTATGTATGCGGCCGTTGCTGTAGTGATCATCGGGGCGGTCGTCGATGTTCTTTACGCCCTGTTGGACCCTCGTATCCTGTTGAACGCATGAGCGGCGAGCACCTTCTGGAGGTGGAGGACCTACGGGTTTCCTTCGCCACGGAGGATGGCGTGGTGCGCGCGGTCGACGGGGTTTCGTTCTATCTCGACGCCGGGGAAGCGTTGGCGGTTGTCGGAGAATCGGGGTCTGGGAAGTCCGCCATGAGCATGACGCTGATGGGTCTTACACGAGACACGAACGCGACGTTCAATGGTCAAGTGTACTTCGAGGGTACAGAACTTATAGGGGCTTCCGAGAGTACCCTGCGGCATATCAGGGGTGCCAAGATCGCGATGATCTTTCAGGATCCCATGAGTGCGTTGAATCCGGTTTACCGGGTTGGCGAACAGATCGCCGAGCAGATAAGGGCACACGAGCGCATATCGAGGCGAAGAGCCGGAGAGCGCGCCATCGAGCTGATGACGCGCGTGGGCATACCACAGGCAGCCGAGCGCGCTCGGGCGTATCCGCATGAGTTCTCAGGAGGCATGCGTCAGAGAGTAATGATCGCCATGGCGTTCTCCTGCTCGCCCCGAGTGCTCATCGCCGATGAGCCGACAACGGCGCTGGATGTGACGGTTCAGGCGCAGATACTTGGAGAGATGAGGGAACTGTGCGAGGAGTCAGGTGTGGCCTTGATTCTGGTTACTCACGACTTCGGGATTGTCGCCTCGGTGGCCGAACGCGCGCTTGTCATGTACGCGGGACAGATTGTCGAACAAGCCACGGTCGAAGAGCTTTTCGAGGACCCGCAGCATCCCTACACCTGGGGTCTGCTCGGTTCTGTACCACGGCTGGACCGACCGCGCTCGGAGCGCCTTCCGACCATCGGCGGTTCGACCCCCTCGTTGCTGAACCCGGTGAGGAGCTGTCGGTTCGCCCCGCGCTGTCCACACGCGTTCGGTCGCTGCGAGGAGGTTCCTCCGTTGGCGTTTGAGGTGCCGGGCCAGCATGAGCATCGAGACCGATGCTGGCTCAGCGTCGACGACAAGCGGGCTTTGCGCGTGGTGGATGGCTCTATCGGTCTCGCGGCCGCGAGCGGGCAGTCTTTCTGATGGGGTTCTGAGGCGACATGGACACCGAAGAGCTGTCGGGCTCGCCAAGCTTGCTTGAAGTGAGCCATCTCAGACACTATTTCCCGGTCAAGCGCGGGGTTTTGATAGACCGTATCGTCGCGCACGTGCAGGCAGTGGATGACGTTTCGTTCGTGATTCCCGAACGCGAGACCCTCGGTCTTGTGGGAGAGTCCGGCTGCGGCAAGTCCACGCTTGCTCGGGTGCTCTTGGGATTGCTCTCGCCAACTGCGGGCACAGTCCGCTTCCGAGGAGAGGACGTCCGGTTCGGCGGCCGCAACGCCCAAGTCTTGCGTCGTGAGATCCAAATGGTATTCCAGGACCCGCAGGGATCGCTGAACCCGCGCAAACGCGTTGGCCAAATTGTCGCAACAGGTCTTCGCCTGCGGGGCGTGCCACGAAAGGAGAGGGAGTCTCGCGTACGGATCCTTCTATCGGAGGTCGGTCTCAACCCAGAGCACATCAATCGGTTCCCGCATGAGTTTTCCGGGGGACAACGACAAAGGGTCGGAGTGGCACGAGCACTTGCCGTGCAACCGAGCCTGATCGTCTTGGACGAACCAGTGTCGGCCCTAGACGTGTCGATCCGGGCGCAGGTGATCAACCTCCTTTCGGACTTGCAGCGAGAATTCGAGATCGCCTACCTCTTCGTCGCGCATGATCTTGCGGTCGTGCGACACGTTTCGGACCGTATCGCCGTCATGTACCTCGGTAAGCTCGTGGAGATTTCGCCATCTGAGGAGCTGTACTTCAAGCCGGTACATCCCTACACGGCGACGCTTCTGGCCGCTGTTCCCATCCCTGATGTTCACCAGGAGCGCAAGCCCATTGCTGTTAAGGGTGAGCCTCCATCACCACTCAAACCACCGCCAGGCTGTCGATTCCACCCTCGCTGTAGCCGCGCGACGCAACTATGTCGGGAGGTGGAACCGCCGCTGGTCGCGTACCCCGGTGACCACTTGGCTGCTTGTCATCATCCTCTCAACGTCGATGAAGGCGAGGTGACCCGAGCGCTCCGCTCTCCGCTGAGCCCGCTATCGGCTGGGGAGACCATGCCCGAGGTAGGAACGCAAGAATGACTTTGCCACGTCGAGCGACCCTTTAGATATGGAGGTTTCACCCATGAACCTACTCCCATCGAGTGCGACTCACTCGGATCAGGTCACCATCGAGGGAGCGTTCCATCGCGAGACGGTTGTCAGCAAGGCTCTCGTTGGCAACCCTTTGCAGGACCCCGTCGAACGCGCCGCCTGGGTGTACACGCCACCTGGATATGAAGCTTCGGACCGCCGATATCCGGTCGTGTACTTCCTTCACGGCTACTTGGGCAGGGTTGACACGTGGTGGAACTGGAAGCCTTGGCGTCCGGCGTTTCCAGAGCTTGTGGACCAGCTCTTTCGCGACCCGACGGTCAGCCCAGCCATTGTCGTCCTCGTCGATGCGTGGACCAGTCTTGGGGGCAGCCAGTACCTCAACTCGCCGGGCACGGGACGGTATCTGGACTACCTGGCCGAAGATGTCGTGTCGGCCGTCGATTCCAGGTACCGCACCATCGCTGATCGCGACCACCGGGCACTGTCGGGTAAGTCCAGCGGCGGGTACGGCGCCATGGTTGCGACGATGCTGCGTCCCGACGTCTTTGGGGCATTTGCGACTCACGCCGGTGACTGTGCGTTCGAAATGTCCTACTTCATGGATATCGCGGGGGCTGCTCGGGCGCTTCGCGATCGTTACGGCGGTTCCTACGAGCGCTTCTTCGAGGACTTCTGGTCACGACCAGCTCTTTTCCTAGACCCGACAGGACCAGACCATCGCCTGATCAACATCTACGCGATGGCTGCCTGTTACTCAGCTGAACCCGATGGGACCGTGTCGCTTCCGTGGGATTTGGAGACCATGGCGATCCGATATGACGTCTGGGAACGGTGGCAGGAGTTGGATCCGATTCGACTCGCCGGTTCCAAGGTGGACGCGCTGCGATCTCTTCGTGCGATCTGGGTCGACGCGGGAAACCGAGATGATTACTACATGGATCTCGGAGCTCAGGCTTTTTCGGCGCGGCTGCGATCTTTTGGTATCGAGCATCACTTTGAGCTCTTTGACGCACCGCACGCAGGTATCGAGCACCGGTATCCTCTCGCCCTCCGCTACATCGTTGAGCGACTCAGCTCTTAAGCCGCCGCCCGCGGGTGCGTTGTCTCGATCGGCGTGCCTCTGACTACGGATGGGGCGGACGATCGGGCGTCAGAACACGGCATCGCCGAGAAGCACTGGGCGCTCCAGCCCTGTTTGGAATCACGCGCTCAGTGTTCCGACGCGCAATCCCGCGGGACCATGTGTACCGGGAGCCTCCACGGGCCTATGGTCTAAGTGATGGGTTCTGCTTACTGGGGAGCCGACGGAAGTCGATTACCCGATAGGGAAAGAAGACACAGTGGCCATCATTCTTGACGGCAGCTCGTTGACGATCGAGCGACTCGTCCGCATCGCGCGCGGTGGGGAGGCAGTCGAGCTCGACGCGCGAGCGCTGGAGCGGATCCGTGTGTGCCGCACGATGCTCGAAGACAAGCTCGCCGCCCACGAGATCATGTACGGCACCAACACGGGAATAGGCGAGTTCTCGGAGGTGGTGCTCACCGACGAGCAGGTCAGGCTGTTCCAGCGGTCTCTTGTCTACAACCACGCGGCCGGCATCGGCGAGCCGGCTCCCCCGGAAGTAGTGCGCGCGGCCATGGCCGGCCGCATCAACGTCCACGCCCACGGCAACACGGGCATCCGACCCGAGATCACCCTGACCCTCGTCTCGATGCTCAACCGCGGCGTCACCCCCATCATCTGCGAGAAAGGCTCGGTGGGCGCGTCGGGCGACCTTGCCCCGATGGCCCAGCTCGCGCTCGCGTTGATGGGCGAAGGTGAGTCGTTTTACGAGGGCGAACGCATGGCCACGAGCGTCGCGATGGCGCGCGCCGGCATCCCGGTCCCGGGCCTTCAGGCCCGAGACGGCTTGGGCACGATCAACGGCTCCAACGTGCTCACGGCCATGAGCGCCCTGTTGCTGTACGACGCCGACCACCTGCTGCGCCAGGCCGAGATCGCCTGCGCCATGTCGCTCGAGGCGCTGCTCGCCAACCTCAAGCCCTACGACAAGCGACTCCATGAGCTCCGCGGCTTTCCCGGGGCGGTGCGCAGCGCCGCCGCGATCAGCCGGTGCATCGAGGGCAGCGACCTGGCGACGGGCAAGATCAAGACCAAGGTGCAGGACGCCTATTCCATGCGCTCGTCTCCACAGGTGATCGGTGCCGCCCACGATGCCGTCGCATGGGCGGCCCGCCAGGTCGAGATCGAGTTGAACGGAGTCGGAGACAACCCGATCTTCATCCCGGAAAGCAAGCTCACGCTCACAGGCGCAAACTTTCAAGGCACGCCGGTGTCGCTGCCCATGGAGATGGTCGGCCAGGCGATCGCCATGGTGAGCGTCCTGTCGGAGCGGCGGATGAACCGGCTCGAGAACCCAGCCCTGAGTCAGGGTCTACCCGCCTTTCTGACCGCTGAGCCGGGCTTCTACAGCGGTCTCATGCTCAGCCAGTACACAGCCGATGCGCTGATCACAGAGCAGCGCATACTCGCCGCTCCAGCTTCGACCATGTCCATCCCGGCCGCGGCCGACCAGGAGGACTTCGTCTCCATGGGCATGAACACGGCCCTCAAGAACCGCCAGATCCTCCAGAACGCGTGGGCCGTGATAGGTATCGAGTTCATGGCCGCCGCCCAAGCGCTCGACTTTCGTGACTTCACGCCGGGCAAGGGTGTACGTGTCGCTCACGAGGTCGTGCGCAGACACGTAGAGCATCTTGGCGAGGACCGCCCGCTGTACACAGATCACAACGCCATGGCGGCCCTGGTCGAGTCGGGGGAGATCCTCGAGGCAGTCGAGGGTGTCGTCGGCCCGCTGGAGTGACCGTTGCAACAACGGTGCGGGTGAGGCTGTCGCATGATTGTCGCCGAGCTCCTTGAGCTCCCTGATGGGCGGCGCCTCCGCGTTCGCGTGAGCGGGCCGCCGGATGGCCTGCCCCTCATCTTCCATCACGGGACACCTGGCGCCCTTACGCCGTTCCGCGCCATTGAAAGAGCGGCTCATGAGCGAGGCCTGCGCTTTGTCACGAGCTCGCGACCCGGATATGGGGACTCGAGCCGTCAAGAGGGCCGGGGCGTCGTCGATGTCGTGGCAGACACGAGGGCAGTGCTCGCCGCTATCGGTGCCGAGCGCTGCGTGGTCTCTGGATGGTCTGGCGGCGGCCCTCACGCACTTGCGTGTGCCGCGAGGCTCGAACAGGCCGCAGCGGTGCTGTTGATTGGCAGCGTCGCCCCGTATGAGGCAGACGGTCTCGACTGGTTGGCCGGCATGGGCGAGGAGAACGTGACCGAGTTCGGGGCTGCGATCCAGGGTGAGGGGAGTCTGCGACCCTACCTCGAGCAAGTGCGGGAGCACCTAGTTGAAGTCACCGCAGGTGGCATCGTGGCGTCACTCGGGTCGGTGCTACCCGGCGTGGACAGGGCCGTGCTCACCGACGAGTTCGGGGAGGACATGAGCTTTTCCTTCCACGAGGCCCTGCGTGTAGGCGTGGAGGGATGGCTCGACGATGACCTGGCCTTCGTCAAACCGTGGGGTTTCGATCTGCGGGAGGCCTCGATCCCGACCATGATCTGGCAAGGGAGCGCTGACTTGATGGTGCCGTTCGCACACGGCCGGTGGCTTTCCTCGCGGCTTCCACACCCCACGGTCCATCTCGAACAGGGCGAGGGTCATCTTTCGATCGCCCTGGGTGCAATCGGTCCCATGTTGGACGAACTGCTCGAAGCGGACCGTTCAAGCTGATCGGCTCGCCTCCGTTCCGGTCCGGCAAGATGCTTTGGCCAGGAACCTCGGGCCCGACTGCGTAGAGCGAACGATGCGTGCACCGATGCTGGTCCCGAGCGTGACCACGACATTGACTCCTCCCCGGCTCTCTCACGTCGGGCAAGGTCGGTCGGGGTCGCTGAGAGCTGCCAAGCCAGCCGAGCACGACAGCGCCGTGGCGGACAGGGACTGTTCAGCATGTACGCCTGGTGACGACGAGTCACGCGTCTCGCGAGGCGGAATCAGACAGACTTGCAGCTCGCTGTTCCTGAGCGCGGGATCGGGCCTTCCTCCCAAAGGCCCATGTGGAGCACGGTCAGTCCTTCTCGATTTCTCAGCCGGGTCGGCTGCGAAACCTCGCCGCGACAACCGATCACTCATGCACGCCCATCGTCGCACCTTTCGCCGAGCAGTCCAGAGGCGAGACCGGTGGCGCCTCCAGTCGACCTCGAGGGCCCAGTTGTGATATGAGACGTGTCCGACACATACAGGAGGCCGCCGTGGAGATGTCGGAACGTGGCATTACAGCTGTCGGAAGAGACGGGAGGCGGCGACGGAGAAGTGCCCTGGCGGGTGGCACCGCTCTTCTCTTCTTGGCGTCCATCGTCGGGCCTGTGACACCCGGCGTGACAGCTGTCGCCAGCCCAGTCGTCCACTCGGCGCACCAGCGGTAAGCTCGGGCACGGTCCAGCGGTGTCCAGACGAGCCCACTCGTCCGCTACGGCTACGCGCTGGTGCACGATTCCAGCGGATGGGCTCCCAACAAGGGAGCGGCGATCACCCTTATCTTCTCCGCTGATGACGTCGCCTTCATCTACTCGGCCGACGCCACCGAGTGCCTAGGCGACCAGGGAAGCTATTCGAATGCCGGCGGTCGTCTGTCCCTCCGCTTTCACACGCCTGACGTCAATGTGGGCGTGACCTTCCCTCTTTCCCTGGCGCAAACCGAGGTCACGATGCCGTTCCAGGTCGCTTCAACCAAGGCCGGAACTTCGTTGTGGAAGCAGGAACCACTTGCCCTCGACACAGGCGTGTTCGCCATCTTCAACGCCGAGGGGAACAACGCCTCGGGCAATCCGACCCTGGAACAGGCCTCGGAATACGCTTATGCCTATGCCGAGGCCTGGGTGGCAGCAGGCTCTGACAGCGCTCCGGCTTTCGTGCGTCCGGCGGTACGTGCGGGTGGGCCGCGCATTGTGACCAAGTCGTCGCAAGGGCCAGGTGCGTGCAGCGCGGGAGGAGCCAACTGCATCACGAGCGTGCAGGACCTGGACACTGACCTCAAGATCTCGTTCAAGGACGGCCCCCCGGTAGCGATCAATCTCTTTTCCTGGTCCGCCGAATCGGGGGGTTCCGAGCTCGGGACGAGTCCCCTGGCATCCGACCCCCGTGTCCACCTTGATCCCACGGTTCACCCTGACGGCCAATACGACCCGACGAACAAGACCGCCGTGCTGATCTCGCCCTTCACCTACACCGTATTGCCCTGGCCTGCGCACACGTCGCTCGAGTCGACCAGTGCCATCCACACCATGGCAAGCACGTTGGAGAGCCGCGGCTACAAGGTCACCGAGCTCCTGGGTGCCGCATCGGTGAAACAGATCGTAGACGCACTCAAGCCAGGTCCTGGTTACGTGATGTTCTCGACGCACGGCAACGCGGAAGGGGATCTGTTGACGGGCGAGACGGTACAAGCCCAGGGCATGTACGGCCTGAGCGCCGCCCAGGCCGCCACCCTCGTGGAACGCCAGCACTTGATCGACGAGGGCCTCAAGTCGCTCGTCGACTACGGCGCCAAAGGCCTCGACCCGGCGACGTTCTTCCTCACCGAGGAAGACTGCTCTTTCTTGCCGTCTGCTGGGTGCACGTACAAAGTGATACTCACACCCTGGTTCTGGTCGTGGTTGACAGTGGATCAGCACACGAGTTTCCAAAG
>Ga0187880_1001905_pt1 | contig 16409 bp, 18 predicted proteins | sample June2016WEW_19_4_FD_132998 | JGI IMG/M metagenome (GOLD analysis project Ga0187880, IMG submission 132998) | Peatland microbial communities from SPRUCE experiment site at the Marcell Experimental Forest, Minnesota, USA - June2016WEW_19_40 | ecosystem: Environmental > Terrestrial > Soil >...
CACCCCGGACGTCTTGCCGGACTGGACCCTGGACGCGTCCTTGATCGGCTGGCTCGACTCGTTGGCACGTTGATCCCGACCGCCAGGATTATGCGGACAAAACAAGCGCTGGCACGCCCCCCACCAGCCGGAACACCCCGACAGGGAACATAATCCCGCCGTCCACCTAATGGCGGTTATGTGGAATTCCACATAACCGCCACACGTTCGCTGTCACCCGGCTCTTGCAGTGGTATCGGGACGGCGAGGACGTGATGGCACGCCTCCCGTTGTTGAGCACGTACCTCGGCCACGCCTGTGTCGCCGACACCGAGGTCTACCTGTCTGTCACGACCGCGCTTCTCGACGAGGCGAGCGCGCGCTTTCATACATTCGCCGAGGAGATCCTTCCCCGTGTCGGAGGCCGGCCATGAGCGCGCCGACCACGCTTGCAACCTTGCTCCGGGGGTTCTTCGAGAACTACCTCGCCGCACAACGCGACGTCAGCCAGAACACGGTCTTCGCCTATCGCGACGCGATGAAGCTCTTCCTGCGGTTCGCGGCTCGCCGCCATGGCCGCCAGGTGATCCGGCTACAGCTGAGCGATCTCGGGCCGGACACCGTCCTGGCCTTCTTGGACCACCTTGAGACGGAACGCAAGAACTGCGCGGCGACCCGGAACTGCCGGCTGGTCGCTATCCACCGCTTCTTCGCCTACGTAGCCGATCGAGACCCCTCCCACGCCGAACTCTGCCGCCGGGTGCTGGACATCCCCATCAAGAAGACGTCGTCAACCTCTATGACCTATCTCGACCAGGCTGAAACAAAGGCGCTTCTTGCGGCTCCACCGCCGACGCGGCGTCTCGGCGTTCGCGACCGAGCCCTGCTTACGCTCATGTACAACACGGGGGCCCGTGCCTCGGAGGTCGTCGGGATCGACGTCAAGGACCTGCGACTCGAGCCACCCACCCAGGTGCGGATAGCGGGGAAAGGACGCAAGGAGCGTCTCTGCCCACTGTGGACAGAGACCGCGGACGTGCTACGCGCCTACCTCGACCAGCGCCCGGACCGGGCCGATCCCGACACGCCAGTGTTCCTCAACGCTCATGGCGGACGCATCACCCGCTACGGCGTGGGGGTGATCCTGGAACGCAACGTCGCCATCGCTGCGGAGCACGAGCCTTCTCTCGCGTCGAAGTGCGTCAGCCCCCACACTCTCCGCCACACGGCCGCTATGCACTTGCTTCAAGCTGGCGTCGAGCTCAACGTCATCAGGTCGTGGCTCGGGCACGTCAGCATCACCACCACGAGCCAGTACATCGAGATCGACATGGCCATGAAGCGAAAGGCAATCGAACGCTGCCCTGGACCCGTTGCGGTCCCCACCGATGACGGCCGCTGGCACACCAACAAGGACATCATCCAGTGGCTCGACGACCTCTGAGCGCAAAAGTTATGTGGAGCTGATTTCCGGACTCACATGGCGTTGCACCAGGTCAACCAGGCACGCCGATGTCAGTCGCCGCTCAGCTCCACATAATTTCCGGCTCTACATAACGGGGATTCTCCCTCGCGAGGCGAACTACGAGCTCGACTGTCTCGGCCGGCAGCGGTGGACGCCCGGGCTTGCAGCTCGGATAGGTCCAGCGCCTCCGAACGAGTCGTCGGTGCCACTCGAGGATCGTCGACGGCGTGACGAGGAAGCAAGACCAGCGCTCGCGCGGGACGAGATGTGAGAACAACGCGATGAGGGCGCGGTCGGACCAAGTGAGTCTCGGCCGTCCGACCTGGCGCCGGAGGACCGAGAGCTGGTGACGCAAGACCAGGATCTCCATGTCCTTCGCAAGGGCCTCCATTCGGTGGACGCGGACCAACTCGAAGGCGCGACGCGCCAGATGGTAGAGAAACGACAGGGCCATGGCCCGCCATCCTGGCTGGCGCGTCTTGGCAGATCAAGCCCGGCAGGGAGTACTTGCACCCTTCACCCGTTCCTCAGGCGGGCGACCTCCCGGACCTCGAGCCGGTCCCGGTCGAGGCGTCCCGCGAACAAACGAGCGCTCGAGGTCCCGAGGTCGATCGCAGCGTGCAGCTTGGCATTGGAACGGCCCGCGCTGGTCACCGCTGGGTGCCGGGCCTGCCTCGCTCGTTGGGCGCGAGTGCACCTCCGACCGTCACCATCTCGATACCGAGCAGTTCGGCAAGCGCGTCGAGTTCCGGCACCCGATGGCCCGTCCCAAGGGCCCAGTGGTGGGCCACGGCGGTCTGCGACCAGGCGTCGCACCACTCACCGGGATCGCATCCGAAGTCGATCCTCGAAGTCGTGTTGCCGACCTGCAGTAGCGGGCCGTCGATGACTTTGCCTTCGGACACCACGAAGCGCAGACGGCCGTCCCGCAGCTGGGTGATCCCGAAGGCTGTCACCGGCCCGTGCTTGACGTCGAACTCTACCGAGACGCCCCACCCGCGCTTGCCGTGGAAGACGCGGAGCCCGCGCAGCAACGGTCGTCGCTCGCTGATCGCGAGGTGCGCCGGGCCATCGTGGCCCATCTCCACGACGCCGTCCCGGAAGTTGAGGGCCTGCATCTCGGCGAAGGACCCGCCGGCTCCGAGCCGGTCCATGACCAGCATTGCCAGGGAGGTCCGAAGCTCGTACTCCCCGCAGGTCGGCACATGGGCCGCCGTAAGAAGCGACGCGCCGAGGATCATGCCAGCGCCTAGGCGCTCGTGGACCTCGCCGCCAAAGCCGCGGTGGTAGTACGCAAGAGAGTCGAGCCCGAAGTCCCTGACGAGGCGGTCGAGGCCAACCGCCACCGTGGCGGCCCACTCCAGGTCTTCCTCGTTGACCGAGACGTCGAGCTCGAAGATGGACTTCGCCTCCTCGAGCTTGGCGCCGACCTCCTTGGCCGTGACGCGCTCGACGCGCACACGCAGGTCGTCGAACTCAAGCACCTCAACGTGGCCGCCGAGCGTTGCCGGAACCAGCGTGAGGTCCGTCGAGACGTCGTACATCCCCGGGTAGAGGTGACCCATCAGGCCATGGCGCCCCATCCGGAGAGCTTTGCGCACGCTCGCCGCCTTCACCCAACGCTCGATACGAGCCCAGGCGCGCTCGTCGGTGAGGTAGCCCGAGACCGAGCGGAAGGCGATACCGCAGCGCTCAAAGGCGTTTGCCATCTCGGGCAACGGACAGCAGCCGGCGTAGGCGAGCCACTGCCCCGTGTCAAAGGTGGCGTGGTCCATCGCCTCGCTGGGTTGCAGGTTCACCAGCAGCACGGGGACCCTAGTCCGCTGGGCGATCGGGATGACCATGGTCGAGGTCATATAGGTCGTAAGAAAACACACGATAAGGTCGCAGCCCGCCGTTTCCAGCCGTTCTGCCGCTCGAGCTGCATCGATGGCATCGGAGATGAAGCCGACGTCGACGACCTCCACCTCGAGCTGCCGGAGCCGGGTCGAGACGACTTCCGCTGAGGATTGCAGCTGCGGTAGCAGGTCCGGGAACTGCGGCCAGTAAGCCCCGAGACCACCCGCCACGAGCCCAACGATCGGGCGAATGTCCCTCAGAGGTCGCTCTGTCGCAACAGGCAAGTTACTCGGCATTTGGACGCTGTTCATCGTGATCGGACGGCGCGACAACTTCCAAAGCTGTAGCGGAATCCATCGTGGCCATCCCTCAAGCATCCCAGCCGGCAGCCCAGCCGCCCACCCGCTCGGCGCCGATACGCCCGCGTAGCCGGAACGAGTGTAGGCGGCGATCGGGTCAGGGTCAAGCCCCATCTCAATGGCGCACCTCAGCAAGCAAGGGACGGACATCTGTGTTATACGCATCCATGAGGACGGCATAAGCGCCAAGGACGTCGCCCGCGGCCTGCGCGGCATGCAGCGCGTTGTGGTCCACAAGGAGCGCCTTGGCGGTGGCCTCTTGGACGTTCATCACCGAACGGATCTCGGCAGGGATCTTCGGCTCGATGTTGTGACACTGGTCCAGCATGAACGCCACGTTGGCGCTGCGATCAAGGCCATGGGCGGAGACAATCTCGTGCATGATCCGGAAAAGCTGGCAGGGGTCGGCGGCACCGACCATCAGGTCGTCGTCGGCGTAGAAGCGGCTGTTGAAATGAAAGCCTCCAAGCCGTCCCGCCCGCAGCAGGCCCGCCACAATGAACTCGATGTTCGTACCCGGCGCGTGGTGACCGGTGTCCACGAGCACGAACGCCTTTTCACCAAGCTCAGCACAGTGGAGGAACGAGGTGCCCCAGTCGGGCACGTTCATTGTGTAAAAACCAGGCTCGAACAGCTTGTATTCCAACAAGAGCCGTACTCCCGTGGGCAGTGCCTCATAGGTCTCTTAGAGCGCCTCGCTAAGCCGGCCCTGGCGAGCCCGGACATCGTCCTGGCCGGGATAGTTCGTGACATCGGCGAGCCAGAGGCTGAGTGCGGGCGAACCGGTCATCCCAGCGATCTCGGCGCACTCTAGGAGGTGGTCGGTCGCCTTCCGACGCACCTTCGAGTCTCGGTTACAGACGCTGCCCAGCCGGTATTCGGCTTCTTGGAAAACGTTCGGGTTGATAGCCCCGATCTGTAGACCAAGGCCCGCCGCGTGCTTGGCGAGGTGCCCGTAGTCCTCGACCCTGTCCCAGGGGATGTGCAGGGCAACCGACAGCGTCACACCAGTGAAACGGTGCACCTCCGCAGCATCCTCCAGCTTCTCGTACGGGTTGCGGGCAACCCCGTCCTGGGTGAAGACCTTGAAGCGGGTCCGGAGTTCCCGAAAGCCCATGAGGCGGTCTCAATCGACTGGTTGCGCAATGCCTCTATTGCGCTCTTGGTGTCGGTCATCTCTTCGTGCTCTCTTCCTCGTGTCGGGGGTACGCGCCTCGGTGGTGCTCGACCAACGTGTTGTCAATCAACGTGGAAGATCTCCAAGAGCGGCGCCATCTGCTCATCGGCGCGTGCGCCCGAGAGCCCTTCGAACAACGGAGCCATCTCCCCCTGCCACCTGGCGTTCACCTCCGTCCCCCCCATGGCCCGTCGGGCTACCTCGAAGTCCTCGCATTCGAGGTAGCCGATGACAGCCCCTGACCTTGTCATGAACAATGAGTAATTGCGCCACCCCGCGGCTGTGAGCGCCTCGCGCATCTCCGGCCATACCGCTCTGTGGCGGCGCATGTATTCCTCGATGTGATCGGGACTTACTTGAAGCTGAAAACAGATTCGTTGTGCCATCGTCTGTCCTCCGTGCCAGGCACCGGGGCTCGGAAGTTGTACTGACCCACATTGGCCTTATTGAAAACGTACGGGGGCCCGAGCACTACCTGCAGGCCACCGACGCCGTTGATGATGGTGTACGTCCCGAGCTTGCCGGCTTTGAAGGTCTGTCCGACCTTGGGAGTGATCACATGCGATGTGATCGAAGTCACCGCGTAGGCGGCCAGATAACCGAGGCTGTTCGGGTTCCACAGCTCGAACTCTGTCACCGTACTGTCGTACACGTACTGCTTCATCTGGCTCGGCAGGCCGAGGCCGGTGAGTATGACCTTCCCCTTGTACTTCGAGTGCGCCAGGTACTGTGCAGCCGAAGAGATGCCCACCGTCGTCGGGGCTATGATGCCCCGCAGGTTCGGGTAGGCCTGCAGCATGCTTTCGGTGTCCTGCAGCGACGTAGCGGGGTCGTCATTCCCGTAGTAAATCTTGACCAGATGCATATTCTTGTACAGAGGCTTCTTCATCTCCACCTTCATCCACGCGATCCATGAGTTCTGGTTAGTGGCGGTGGACTCGGCGGACAGGATGGCGAACTGACCCTTGTAACCCATTTCCTTGCCAAGGATCTGCGCTTCGCTCTCGCCGATCGCCTCGGTGTTCGCTTGGTTGATGAACAGTTGACGGCAGTTGGTGTCCGAGTCGAAGGTCACCACGGCGATCTTCTTGGCCATAGCTTCCTTGAGCTCGGGCCAGAGTGCCTGAGGGTCGTTGCCGGCAATGACGATGCCTGCGGCGCCGTCCTCGATGGCAGTCTGGATGGAGGGCGTCTGCGACGCCGCTGTGGCCGCGGTACCGCCAGACACAACCTGTGTGTCGCCTATCTCGCTCAGGGCGGTCTTCCCGCCCTGGTCGGCAATCACTTCGTAGAGATTAACCGTGCTGTCGGGCGCCAAAACGTCGATCGCGCCCCTGAGCTGGCACTCTTTGGCATCGTCGAACATCATCTGCCATGCCCATCAGCCTGTGCTACCTCGTCACGTGCCGGATCTTCGGCCTGCTGAGATCCCGCCGGAGGACAGCTTTGGACAAGGACATCGAGCTGATGGTGCTGCGCCACGAGGTCCGGGTGCTCAAGCGTCAGCTCCATGGCCGCGTCCGCTACCGGACCACGGACCGAGCGATCCTCGCGGCGCTCAGCCGGTTGCTCCCGCGATGGCGGTGGCGCTGTTTCCTCGTCACGCCCGAGACGCTGCTTCGCTGGCATCGGGAGCTCTCGCGTCGCGAGTGGAAGCGATGGCGAGCCCTGCGAGGTCCAGAAAGGCCGCCACTTCGTGATGAGATTGTCGATCTCATCGTCCGCCTCGGTCGGGAGAACCGACGCTGGGGATGTGTTCGCATTCGGGGCGAGCTTCGCGGGCTCGGGGTCCGCGTCTCGGCGAGCTCGATCCGCCGGGTACTTCGCAGCCACGGTCTCGGACCGGCTCCGCGCGGTGGACCGACCTGGAAGGAGTTCCTCACCGCCCAGGCGAGCGGCATCTTGGCCACCGACTTCTTCGTCGTGGACACCATCGAGTTCAACCAGCTCTATGCGCTGTTCGTGATCGAGCTCCAGAGCCGAGTGGTGCACATCCTCGGGGTCACCGATCATCCGACCGGCTCCTTCGTCACCCAGGTTGCCCGCAACCTCGCAGGCGATCTCACCGAGCACGGTCGGTCGTTCCGGTTCTTGATCCGAGACCGCGACGCGAAGTTCACCGCCAGCTTCGACGAGGTGTTCGCCTGCGAAGGTATCGAGGTGATCAAGACACCGGTGAGATCGCCCCGCGCGAACGCGGTCGCGACAGGTGGGTACGGACCGTCCGAGAAGAGTGTCTCGACTGGACGCTCGTTCTCGGTCGCAACCATCTCGAAGCAGTCCTTCGCGACTACGTCCGGCATTACAACCAGCATCGGCCTCACCGCGGCCTTCGACTCGAAGTGCCTGCACGGGTCGGTGCAGTGACCTCTGCTCCCCCGTCGCTCAGCGACATCGGCCGTCGCGACGTGCTCGGTGGGCTCATCCACGAGTCCCGCGCCGCCGCGTAGTCCAGCGTGACTGCGGCCGGATTGTCGACGCCTCTGGTCGCTCCGTTGGCGATCACCCGGCATTGGCCGCCTCAACTGGACGACCGGGTGACGACAGCGCAATCGCTGCTGGGTCACTCGCCACCTTCAAAAACAATCCGTGGCGATCCTCCCGAAGCCGGCCTGCATTTGGCGCTTCGACAAGTGCGATCGGAATACTGGTGCCCTACACCTCGGCGAAACACTTTGAGGCCGCCTCCTCCACGCCGGGCCCGATGGAGCAGACGGCCACCACGACACAGGGCGCGGCATGCAGGTGCTCTGCGACGAGCGGGCCTGAAAGATAGCCCCCCTGTTCGAGGCGGACCCGCTCGTGTCGGAACTCTCGTACCGGAAAGCTCGCAGACACAACGACCGACTGCAGCAATCCCATACCCGATGTGACGGCCTGTTCTGCAATGGCCAGCGCCGATGACCGGCGGCCGCGCACGACCGCCGGGTCCGCGCCAAGTGCGCGCAGCACCATGTCCACATCGGGGCACAGGTCGAAGTCTCGCGTCACCTTCAGGCGGCAAGCACCTCTTTCACCAGGCGGACCGCACTGGAGGCGTCCTCCGCCTAGCCGTCCGCCCCGATCTCATCTACATAGGACTTTGTGATCGGCGCCCCGCCGACGACGATGCGCACCTGGTCGCGAAGTCCCGCCTCCTTGATCGCCTCGATGGCGAGCTGCATGTTGGTCATGGTCGTGGTCAAAAGCGCCGACATCGCCACCACGTTCGCCCCGTCTCTGATGGCCTGGACGAACTTGTCCGGCGGGACGTCCACGCCCAGGTCGACGATCTCGTAGCCCGAGCCCTCAAGCATCATCGCCACGAGGTTCTTGCCTATGTCGTGCAGGTCCCCCTGGGTGGTGCCGATCGCCACCTTGCCGCTCGATGCCACTCCCTCTTCCACCAGGTGCGGCTTGAGCACCGTGAGCGCCGCGGTCATGGCACGGGCCGCCACCAGCATCTCGGGCACGAAGATCTCACCTTCTTCGTAGAGCTGGCCCACCTGGGCCATGGCCGCGATCAGACCCTCGCGCAGCAACGTCCCCGCTTCGATGCCGTCGGCCGATCCCTCGGAGACCTTGGCTGCGGCGAGCTTTGCCTGTCCGTCTATGACTGCCTCACGAAGCTCCTTGAGTAACGCCATGGCGTTCCCACTCCATTCTCCTAGCTTGCAGGACCCACAACGACTAACAGCACTCACAACAGTTCGTCTTCACATCACAAGTCAAGAAATGACTTCCCGCTGCGCGGGTGCTCAAGAGACGTGAACTAGTTCCCGAACGGCATCGAACATCGCCAAGATGTTCTGCGGCGGAACATCGGCCAGGATGTTGTGCACCTGCTGGAAGACAAAGCCGCCTCCCTGTCGCAGAACCTCAACTTGCTGCTTGACGTGCTCGGTAACTGCCTCTGGTGTTCCGTGGGACAGCAGCCATTGGGTGTCGCAGCCTCCGCCCCAGATGGTGATGTCCTTGCCGAAGTCGCGCTTCAAACCCGACGCGTCCATGCCTTTGCAGCTGATCTGCACCGGATTGACGGCATCGAGCCCGGCTTCGATGAGGTCGGGCAGGAGGAGCCGTATGGAACCGCACGAGTGCAGCATGACCTTGACGTCGGCAAGCTCCTTTGCACGCTGCCACAAACGTGCATGACGGGGCTTGAAGAACTCACGGTACATCCGAGGCGAGATCTGTGGGCCGGTCTGCATCCCGAGGTCGTCACCGAAGTTGATAACGTCGATGTAGGGTCCAACCAGCCCGAGGTATTTCTCGAGGCCTTTCAGGTGCAGTTGCGTCAAACGTTCGAGTATGTCGTGGGCACGGTCCGGTTCCGCGGCGAGCAGGGCCAGGAAGTTGTCGTTCCGATACAGGAATTGGCCCCATTCCATCAGGTTGCCGCCGAACACGCCCAGTATCGCCCGGTCGGTGCTTTCGCGCAGACGTCGTGCGCCCTCCACGAGCAGGCGGTCACCGCCGGGCCCTTCGACCAAGGGTCCTGGTGGCGGGGGGATGTTCCACATGCACTCTGCCATGGCTTCCGAAAGCGCGTCATGATCAGGCTCGTTTTCGGCCCATGGGAAGTAAGCTGATTCAAAGTACAAGGCGCCATCAGGCATCTGAGCAATAACCCGCCCCGTTTGAGAGCGAATCCCCCAGCCATGATCGACGCGCTCAGGCAATGTCCAGACCGGCACCTGGCAGGGCGAACCATCCGGGAGCGTCCAGTCCGCCCAGTCATCGTCATCAAGGGCAAATCCACGTCCCAAATCGATTGTATCAACGTCGAAGCGATCGAGTACATCACTATCCACTATGGCGAGCTGCTGTTGAATGTCGTATACCCGGGCGGGTCTCGGCTCGAGGCCCAGGTATGCCCTGAGCCGTAGGTAAGGGATGGCGGCAATGCCCGATGAATGGTGGCCAGAGAGGTCAATCGGCACACGATCGGTCTCCTCGTGATTGAATGCCGCTAGTACCCGATCTCTCGAGTTCATTAGCATCTCCTTGTCGGCCTACAAGCCACTACAGCACCGTATACCGAGCCACACAATGTAGCCATATCGTTGCAGTCCGAACGGTCACTGTCAAGGCGGTGTCCCCGAGTATTCCCCTCTGGCCCGACTGCGGTGGCTCAAATATGAAAGTTCCGTTTACGGGGTCGCGCTAGAGCGGATTTGCCCACACAACGCACCGGGGGTTGTTCAGGCGACGCGTGAGTGCGAGGTGGAAGTGTCGACGCCGAAGGCGATGCTTGCCTGTAAGGGACTCGATCGGATGAGGGCCTCTCGCTCGTCACCGTTGGTGTCGACAAGGCGGACCATGCGGACGCGCTCAAGCTCGCGAAGGTGTTGGGCAGCAAAACCTCGATCGCCCTGAAGGCATTCAGCGTGGGACGTCGGCGTTGGGCCCGGGGAATTTTCCCAAGACCTCGGAGCGGAGTTTGGCGCGAGGTGTTGCTTGCGGCCGACCAGGCCACGCGTGGAGCGCCAGCGTCATCGCGGCAGCAACCGCGAGAGGGGGGCGAGGATTGCCCGATCCACAGGGCGGTAGGCGACGCGCGCATTGAGTTGGCGCTCGAGGATGCGCACCTGGTGGCGGAGCACCATGATCTCGATGTCCTTGTCCGTTTCGGTCCGCCGAGAGGATCGGAGCAGGCCGAGGATCCGGCACATGCCGAGGTAACAGAGGGTGAAGGCCACGGCCGATCATGGTCGCTGGTTGCGAACACTGCCAGCTCAGGGCAGCGATCGAGGTGGTGCCCTACACCTCGGCGAACCGCCGTTCTTCTCTCGGCAATGGCATTGCCGGTAAGCCCCACGCAATTCGTTACCCGTGGTGGCGCTCGCCCGCGTACATAGCGAGGACGGTGACCAGCCGACGGCGACCAGCTGCCAATAGGACCCTACGTTTAGGATGATAAAGCCGTTCTGGAGCACACTAATGATGATGGCGCCGATCATCGTGCCGAAGATGCTGCCTTCACCGCCTTCGAGAGGAGTGCCACCGATCACGACTGCGGCGACGGCTAGGAGCAGGTCGGTACTTCCTGCAAAGGGCAAGGTGGTGAGGAAGTGTGCGTGAAGAGTGCAATTACTCCCCCACCCGGTTTGACGTGCGACGACGCGCCAAGGAGGCTGACGGCGTGGCCTTGTCGTTCCTCTATCGTCTGGCGTGTCGCGCCCTCGAGTTGGTCCGCGTCCGCCGGATGAAAGCCTTTGCCAAGGACGTGGAGATCCTGGTTTTGCGTCACCAGCTCTCGGTCCTCCGGCGCCAGGTCAAGCGTCCGAGACTCACTTGGTCGGACCCGCGCCCTCATGGCATTGTTCTCCAGCTTCGTTCCGCGCGAGCGCTGGTCTTCGTTCATCGTCACGCCACAGAGCCTGCTTCGCTGGCACCGGGAACTCTCGAAACGCAGGTGGAGACGATGGCGTAGACGGCGAGGTCCTGGACGACACCGCTTGTCGACGAGCTCGTCGAAGTGATCGTCAGGCTCGGTCGCGAGAACCGGCGCTGGGGTTGTATCCGCATCCAGGGCAAGCTTCGAGCCCTCCGCATTCGCGTCTCGGCGAGCTCGATCCGGCGCATCCTCCGCCAGCATGGTCTTCGACCGGCGCCACCGCGAAACGGGCCCGCGTGGAGAGAGTTCCTCGCCTCTCAGGCTCACGGCGTCCTCGCCACGGACTTCTTCACCGTCGACACCCTGCTCTTCACCCAGCTCTACGTGCTCTTCGTCATCGAGTTGGTGCGCCATGAGGCGCCATGTAACCGGGGGCGGGTGAGAGACCCGCCTCTCCGGGCTGTTGCAGCAGCCCGGTGAAGCTGAGGGCAACCTGACCGAGGAGGCGTTCCGGAGGGTGGGAAGCAGCCCTGACAACGACGGGACGGGTCGGCACTGCCAGAGGATCCAGGTCCGGCAAGCAAGACGGAGAGGCGTAACGGAAGTGAACCAGTGATCGAACCCGCTCAAGTTACAGAACCGGCTCCAACCTGGCGGATAGGGGCTGGGCAGCGGTGCACGTCGACCCCTCGCATATCGAGGGAGGCGACTCCAACGTCGGTCGAACTCGCCGACTCGGAGGCCACGGTGAATGTCTGCGGCGTAGCCGTGGCAAGGCCGCAGCGGAACAGCTGCGCGCCGATCCCGTCAACCGGTGCATGGCGAACATGGGAACCATCCTGGGGTCGCCCTCTCCCTCACGCCGCCAGCGTGCGGGCGGGCAGGCCCGCCGTCGACCGACGTCCCCGGGATGGGGCGGAGGGTCCGTAATAGTCCGAGGGCGGGAAAGCCGTCCACATGGCAAAGGGACCCAGCAAGTCAGCGGCAACGACGCTGCAAGGGCAGGAGGTCGCCGGTGAACACCGACGCACCATGGCCGACGCTTGAAGAAGCTACGTCAAGGGTACTGCGGATGCAGGCAAAGCTGCACCAATGGGCGACCGACAGCCCTGATCGTCGGTTCTGCGACCTGTTCAACCTCGTTCACGACCCTGCCTTCCTTACGGTGGTCGATGGAGTGAAGCCTCGCGACATCATCTTCGGGACGGAGACGATCCTGCCAATGCTGCGAGCCGGCCGAGCGTGCACCCCGGTTGCCCCGCACACGAGCCCACGCGAACTCGAGGTCAGCTCGGCTGCATAGCATGCAAAGGGAGCCTTCACCCGGAGCCGTTTACACCGGATCTAAGACGCCACCCGTCCGAGACGAGGAGGGACAGTGTCGAAAAGCGCTAACCCGATTTGGGGCGACGACTGGGAGGAGGTGCGACGTCTGTGGATCCTCGATCCCGAGGTGGCACACTGCAACCACGGCTCTTACGGCGCGGTGCCCGGCCCTGTGCTGGCGGCTCAGAACGAGTTCCGCACCCGGATGGCGACCCATCCACAGCGCTGGTTCTACCGCGAAAGCCCGGGCCTAGTGACTGAGGCTCGGGGCGAGGTGGCCCGATTTGTCGGAGCTGGTCCCGAGGAGGTTGCCTTCGTCAGCAACGTCAGCGCCGGCGTCTCCGCCGTCGTGCAGTCGCTGGCGCTCGAGCCGGGCGACGAGGTGCTGTCGACCGACCATGCCTACGGCGCCGTGTCCACGGCGCTCGACCGGTTGTGCGCCCGCGCCGGCGCCACCCGGGTGGTCGCCGAGGTCCCCATTGACAGCACCGACGAGGAGGTGGTTGCCATCTTCGCCGAGCACTGCTCGGAGCGCACCGGCTTCGTCGTGGTCGATCAGGTGACTTCGCCCACGGCCCGCCGGTTCCCGATAGAGGCGGTGACGGCTGTCGCCCATCGCTTCGGGGCGGCTGTCCTGATCGACGGCGCCCACGCGCCAGGCATGTTGCCCCTCGATGTCCCCAAGATCGGTGCGGATTTCTGGGTGGGCAATCTTCATAAGTGGGCGTGCACGCCCGCAGGCACGGGCGCGCTGTGGGTAGCCCCGGCTTGGCGGGAGCGGATGCTCCCGCTGGTCGTGTCGTGGGGCGAGCTCGAGGGTTTCCCGATATCGTTCGAACGGATCGGCACCGACGACCTCACAGCCTGGCTGGTGGCGCCCATCACGCTGGACCTCCTCGGGTCGTTGGGCTGGGAACGGGTTCGCGCCCACAACGAAGCCCTCGTTTGCTGGGCACAGGCCACCGTGGCCGAGGCCCTGGGCGTGCCAGAGAGCGAACTGCGCCACGACGCGGGCCTCAGCATGGCCCTCGTCCGGCTGCCGCCCGGGCGGGCCGAAACCCGCGAGCAAACCCAGGCGCTACAGGAGCACATGGTGACCCTCGGGGTCGAGATGGCGGTCGGCAGCTGGAACGGCCGGGGGGCAATTCGGCTTTCTGCCCACGTCTATAACCGGCCGTCCGACTACGAGCGCATGGCGGTCGGTGTCCGGGACTATCTGGCCGGCTCGAAGCCCGCCTCCTACCAGTGGTGACGCGGGTCAAGACACGAACGACGGCGGGTCGTAGTTGGCCCCGTAGGGGGCGTCAGGACGGGTGAACTCGCCCATGAGCGCCCGGCGCAACGGTGTGGTGCGCTCGAGGAACTCGGGCGAGTTCTCCAGCCGGTCGGCGCTGCGGGCCCACGGTGGGCTGTAGATGTAGTGAACCGTGTAGCGGTCGCGGTCACCGTGGTGCGCGTACGTGCGGTGCCAGACGGCGTTGTGAAAAACCAGGACCGAGCCGGCCGACGCACAAATCACGTGCCCGATACCCACATCGTCCCCGGAGCCGACTACTTCCTCGGGGAGCGGGACCTGGCTGCGGAGGCTTCCGGGGACCAGCTCCATATTTCCCATCCCCGGCTCGGTCTGGTCGGTCAATAGGACCGACGCCCGCAGCTGGACCAGCGGGATGGGGTAGCTGAGCAACTTGTAGTCGTAAGCGTTCGAGCCATCCTGGTGCCAGCGGCCCATACCGGCGTGGGCGGGCTGCATCGTGGTCCAGCAGGCCTGCAAGATAAATCGGTCACCATAGAGCCCCCGGACCTTCGGAAGAACAGCCGGATGATCGATCAGCTGCTCCAAAGACGGCTCTGTCTCATAGCCCCGACCGAGCTGGCCGAAGCCGTGCTCGCGATGCGCGTGCATTCGCTCGGACGCGGCGTAGCATTCGGCGACCTCGTCCGCAGAGAGCACCTCCGGGATGATGAAGTAGCCCCACGACTCGAACACGAAGCGATCGGCCGCAGTCAGCTCTCCTGGCTTCACCTCGGGGCTCAACATGGCTGGAATGCTACCAGCGGCCTTAAAGGCTGAGCGCGGCTCGAAAACCGACCGTGGCGCAGCGGTCCAGGGACGGGCACCAGAGGATGAACTTGGCGCACCAATCGGGTGAGCGCGGCCCCCCATCGGCATACCAGTCAGAGCCCGAGGCCTCGTAGTCGGCGCCGCTCTTCAGCACGCACCAACGGGTGTGGCCGTCCGACCTCTCTCTCGGTCCATTCCCAGGCTCGCACCGGTCCGTAGCCCACGAGCGAAGACTCGAGGGCGTGCCGCCATTCCTCCGGGGTCGGAAGGCGCTTCCCGGCCCACTGGAGGTAGGCGCGCGCATCGCCGAACTCAACGAAGACGACCGGGGCGTCCATCTGTTCGAGGGCCGGTTGGGTGGGGCTCGCCCAGTGCCTCAGGAAGTTGTCCCCGTTGCGGGGGCGTAGCGCGTGTCTTCGAGAAAGCGCAGGAAGTCGCCGTTGCTCACCGGCCTGAGGTCGATGGCGAACGGCTCCAGGACAACGCTCCGAGCCTCCTCGATGCATTGGTGAAGCTGGGGATAGGCGACGTCGGCGAGCGGAGCCGGGCCCGACGAGCCTCGGACGGGCCGGGCCAAGTGGTCGGAGCGCCGGCGATGCTCCAGGACCGCCGCCAACCTCTGTCGCTGGTGGGACCCGGCTGTGGCGGCGAAGGCGGCAATGCCCTGCGACCCGATGGCGCCGGAGAGGGCTGGCGCGCCGTTGGCCAGGTCGGGCCGGGTGGAAGTGCCCGAGAGCAGGTCCCAGTAGCTTTCCCCGGGATGGACGTCGATGGGGACCAGCTTTCCCTGCACCCGTTGGTCGGTGGCATTGACCACCGTCCACGGGCGCAATCCGTCGACCTCCCAGCGGCTGGCATGCACACCACTTCGAGACGTCGCCACGAGCGGAGCCCATTGGCCTTCAGAAAAGACGTCGCCAAGATTGCGCTGAAGGGGCCGCATTTGGCGGAGGAGGTCCTGGTTGTCGCCGCTCCAGGGGTTCCATGAGCCGAACACGTTCTCCCGCACCACCGCGCCCACCCCGTTTAGCCACGCCAGGTGCAGCTCGTCCTTGTGGTCGCGGTGCCATCGGCGGACGAGGTGGTGCATATGGCGGGGCTCGAACCATTTGTTGCGAAGCACGTACGGGTCGTCGCACTCCGGGGCTACTGCACCCACGAGGCGGGATGCCCCTGGACCTGGTCCATCGGCACCAGGCCCTCGGTCATAAGGGCCGCCCCGGGCGCCACTTCGGCCAGGCGGTCCTGGAGGGCAGCGGAGCCCTGCGCCAGCGTGTCGAGGAAGATGCCGTCGGCCCCGCTCGCCGTCACCAACGTGAGCAGGACATCGACTTCGCCGGCCAGCTCGCGGCGGGTCCCGACGTCCCAGGGGTAGTAGGCGAGGAGGGCGCGCACGCCGCCGGCGCGGCAGGCGTCGACGATCTGACGCAGCCCATCCGTCCCGCCCGGCAGCTGGCGGTAGAAGTCGAACTGGTTGCGGTCGTCGAAGCCGATGCGCGGGTAGGCATGCCAGAGCACCACGGAATCCAGGCCTCCGAAGCGGTCCTCGCCATCCCGCAGGTACCTTCCGATGGTCAGCTCTCCGGCGTTCGTCGTAGAGGTCCTCGTCCCACAGCATTAGCGGGAGGGGGCAGGCCCCCCTCCCGGCCTCCTCCCGGCGCGACAGCGTGCAAGTTGAGGTTGTCGGGCCGGCAGAGCCGTCCCTCGGGCGGACTGCCCAAGTTAGTGAACCCGCGATAGACCGCGCGCATCTTCTGACGAGCCTATAAACAAGTGACGGCGCGCCGCCACATATCGCAGACTCGCACTCGTTGAGCTGACCCTGGGCGCCACAAGGGTCTATATTCCCAGGCGAAACGAGATGCCCGTCCGTAACTATC
>Ga0187880_1001917_pt1 | contig 16365 bp, 16 predicted proteins | sample June2016WEW_19_4_FD_132998 | JGI IMG/M metagenome (GOLD analysis project Ga0187880, IMG submission 132998) | Peatland microbial communities from SPRUCE experiment site at the Marcell Experimental Forest, Minnesota, USA - June2016WEW_19_40 | ecosystem: Environmental > Terrestrial > Soil >...
CCGCCGTCAGGCTACGACAGCCCGCCGAACGGCGTCTCCCGCGAAGGCTCGAGCACGGGCGAAGAGTGTGGCAGCTACACGGAAGGCAACTCGAAAAGTGTCTTGACAAACAAAGAGGACTCGCTACGGGACGATCACAGCCCTGGACAATCTGTCCTTCTCGGTTCCAGCTGGGCAGGTCGTGGGTTTCCTGGGCCCCAATGGGGCGGGCAAGACGACCACGATGAGGGCCGTCTTCGGCCTCACCGATCTGGATGCCGGGACGGTCCGCTGGAATGGCGTCCCGGTCGACCAGGGAGAACGGCGCCGTTTCGGGTACATGCCCGAGGAGCGGGGGTTGTACCCGGCCATGCTGGTGGGCGAGCAGCTCGAGTACCTCGGGAGATTGCACGGCATGAGCGCGATCGACACCCGGTCCGCGACTACCAATTGGCTGGGACGGCTGGGGATCGAGGACCGTGTCCGCAGCAAGGTGGATGCTCTCTCCCACGGGAACCAGCAGCGGGTTCAGCTTGCTGCTGCCTTGTTGCACGGCCCGGAGGTGCTGATCCTGGACGAGCCGTTGGCGGGACTGGACCCAAGCGGAATCGACGCCATCGGCGCCGTCCTCGTCGAACAGGCACGCTCGGGTTGCTGTGTGCTCTTTTCCAGTCACCAGCTCGACCAGGTCGAGGACCTCTGCGAGTCGGTAACGATCATCGACCACGGTCGCCTGGTTGTGACGGGAAAAGTGGACGACCTGGCTCACAGCGGCCCACGTCGCTTGGTGGTGCGCGTGGAAGGGGACCGGGACGCCCTGTGGGCACGAGGCCTCACGGGCGTGACCATCTCGGAGGTCGACGCTGGTGCCGCTCGGCTCGTGCTAGACGATTCGGTGGACAGCGAGACGGTGCTGCGAGCCGCCATGGCTGCCGGCCGCGTGACCGAGTTCGTCTTCCGCCGCCGCCGACTGTCAGAAGTGTTCCGGGAGGCGTTGGCGTGAAGCAGGCCGTTATTGGCGTCGTCGTGGTTGCCGTCCTCGTCCTCAGACTGCGCAGCCGCGCCAAGCGCCGAACAGCCGGCCCGAAGCGGAATTGGTCCTGGTTGGGGCCCTTCACGAGCGACGTGGCCCTGGTGGCGGCCCGCGAGATGCGGGAGCGGTTCCGCGGCAGGATCTTTCGCGTCGGTACCCTGCTCGTCCTGGCGGGGGTCGCGGCAGCCATCGTCATCCCCACGCTCGACAAGGGGACATCTCAGCCGCAAACAGTTGGCGTGGTCGGCTCTCTCCCGGCTCCGTTGCAAGCGATCGTCGTCTCTTCGGCCGAGAGTGCTGACACGACGGTTCACTTCGAGTCAGTGAACCAGGAGACGGCATACTCCGATCTGCGCTCCGGGCAGCTTGACCTGGTCATCGTCGCTGGTCGAGAAGTCGTCGTGAACAAGCCGATCGCGTCAACAGACACCTCGACGACGGCCGAGCTGGTACAGGCGGTCGCCAGACAACTCGGCGTTGCCGAAGCCGTCGCGGCGGCCCATCTCACTCCGGCGCAGTCTTCAGCGCTTGCCAGCGCCGGGGCGCTCCCGGTTCGTAGCCTCCAACCCGGCAAAGCAAAGGGAGCCACGCACACGACGTCGTTGATCGGGCTCATCCTCATCTTCGTGATGCTCTCGCAGTACAACACCTGGACCCTGATCGGGGTCCTGGAGGAGAAGTCGAGCCGCGTGATCGAAGTGCTCCTGGCAACGGTTCGCCCGATTCAGCTGCTCACGGGAAAGGTGCTCGGGATAGGCCTCGTCGCCTTCGCCCAGGCCTCACTCATCGTCGTGTTCGCCTTGGCGCTCGCGAAGAGCGTCGGCTCGGACCTCCTGCATGGAACGGCGCCCGTTGAGATCGTGAGCACCCTCGCCTGGCTGCTGCTGGGCTATGGCTTTTACTGCTGGGTCTATGCCGCCGCAGGTTCTCTAGCCCAGCGCCAGGACCAGGTACAGAGCCTCGCGTTCCCTTTGAGCCTCCCGATCATCTTCGGCTACATCATGGCCCTCACCGCGGTCGGTTCGGGGAGCCCGTCCACCCTCTTCAAGGTCCTCGCCTATCTGCCACCGACGGCTCCTTTTGCGATGCCTGTCCTCGTCGGCCTCGATGCGGTGACCTGGTGGGAGTTTCTTGCGTCGGTGTTGATCAGCCTCGTGTGCACTGTCGGCGTGGCGAGGCTGGCCACCAGCATTTACAGGAGGGCCATTCTCCGCACAGGTACGCGGGTGAAACTCCGCGAGGTGGTCACTTCTGGGGCCCGCTAGCGAGACGGTCCGGAGTCGACGAAGCGATGCCCGCCGAGGACCGCGACGGATTCCGTCCGGCTCTTACAGCGCGTCGGCTTCCAAGAGCTCCTTCAAGTTCTCCGTTGCCGTCTCGAACTGCCTCTTGGCCATCCGCACCACGACGGACTCGGCGAGCTTGAAAAAACCCCGGCTCTCGCCCTTGTAGACCGACGTGAGTCGCGTGCCGCCGTCGACCGGTTCGAAGGCATTGTCGATCTCGAGATGGAAGGGTCCGGACGTGGTCTCGGTGGCGAACCTCTCGTTCGGCACATATGCGATGTACTTGGAGGACGACTCGAAGCTGCGTCCGAGGAACCTGCCGACGTAGACCAGGGTGCTGCCGACTCCGAGCGGGCCTTCTTCTCTTCGTCGCACCTCCACCACGGCCGGATTCCAGTCCGGAGCTCGGTTGAGATCCTCCATCGCGGCAAAGACCTTTGCTACGGGACGGTTGATGACCGTCACGATCTCGAATTCGTTCATTGAGAATCACCTCGGGCTCGCGGTTGGTGGACCAGTCGAGCAAGAGTGTCGCCGCCTCGGAGAACGCGATCGAGGTGGTTAGCCTCACGAACTTGGCGGGTGCCAGCACGACAGGCGGTCGAGGCATCGGGTCCGCGGACCTGCGCCCGGGCCACGTTTCCTCGCCCCCCGACCCGGGCACCGGTCGGTATCGACTCTATTGGCAACTCGCCCGATGTCTGCGCAGGGAGGGTGAATATTGCGCTAATCCGGAGTGAACACTTGCGGTTGAGCGCCCGCGGCGATAACCCGAGCAGGTTGGGTGGGCTCACGACTTCACTTGTGTCCGATGTCAGCAGTCCGTCCTGCGCGCTCTTGCCTCGGTGTTCCGCGGGCCTTGTCATCGGCCACCGTACATCGGCTTGGCGAACGCGGCTTCAGCGGTGGGGGCGTGGCCCGGTCCGGTAGTTGCCTGGACACTCGCGACAGGTTCGGGCAGGTCGGGAACGACATGCTCCCGGATTCTCGCCTGGTCTGGGCCGATCGGTCAGGGCTCAGACGAAGGGGCGGCCCGTCGCCTAGGGAGAAACGGCGTAGTGCTTTCCGCACGGGCAGAGCTTGTAGCTCGCACCGTGGCCGTGGACCTCGCACCAGCCCAGCCTGAAGTTCCCGCTGTGGGCTTGAACGAGCCCCCAATGTTCAGGACAGAGGTTCACGGGTGCGATACGACGATCACCAGCGGCGGCTGCCCAGGGGTAGCTCTTGACCCCCTCCTCGGTTTCGCAGAATACGCACGGGCCTGTCGCTTCTTCGGGCATAGCCGCACCTTTCTCGCGTCTCAGGCTCGTGTCGCGTTCCGACCCGGCCCAGACATCTGCCCGGGGCCACGGCCTCCTCGTGGAGGTGGCGGGAGTCGAACCCGCCATACTTCGAACGAATGTTCGCAGATCGTTCAATAGAAATCGGCGCTGACCTGCCTAATCATATCACCGGGATTAACCGCCTCAGACCGATTCTGACGGCCAAAACGGGTCGCACGCGAGTCCCGTGAGTCCTACTCGGGTCCTACAGCGAACTGACCTGAGCAGATGCCCAGGTCAGACGCATAAGAAATCAGTGGAGGTGGCGGGAGTCGAACCCGCGTCCCCCGGTATCTCGATGGGACTTCTCCGAGCGCATCCGGCGGTGGTGTCTCGGGTCCCGCCACGCCACCGGCGCCGGTGCGGGACCCCAGCCGACTGAGATGTCCCTGACTGCTCGCCGGCGGCGCCGTTCAGGTAAGTCCTGCTAGATGACGCCTGGGACCGGTCCGCAGGACTAGGACCGGGCAGACGTTGCTGCTATTTAGGCAGCAAGCGCGAGCTGAGGCTCGGCATTTGTGTTGTTTTCCGGCTCTTTAACGTGGTTCCGGAGACCACGGCTCGCTTCTCCCATCTCGACCACCGAAGTCGAAGCCTTGTCACCCCCTTGGTGATGTCGTGTTCCTGACACGAGGATACAGCCTGCGAAGCGGCTCAGCGCCTGCGCTCGTGCTCGCGGATCACGCGTTCCGCCTCCCGGTTGGCGTCGCGCTCGGCGATGGCGTGTCGCTTGTCGTACAGGCGCCGTCCCCGCGCGAGCGCGAGCTCGACCTTGGCGAGGCCGTCTTTGAAGTAGATGCTGAGCGGCACCAGCGTGAGTGCCTTTTGTGCGACGCGCCCGGAGATCTCGTCGATCTGTTCGCGGTGAAGCAGCAGCTTGCGCGCTCTCACAGGTTCGAAGCGGCCGTACCCGGAGGCGTACTCGTAAGGGGCCAGGTGAGCCCCCAAGAGCCACAGCTCACCGTCTTCGATCCTGGCGTAAGCGTCCTGGAGCGACACCTGTCCGAGTCGAAGCGTCTTTACCTCCGCCCCCTTGAGCGCGATGCCGCACTCGAAGACCTCGAGGATGTCGTAGTCGTGCCGGGCGCGCCGGTTGCGCGCCACGCTGCGGATCACCGGCTCGTGAGGGTCGCTCAAGGCCCTCGGCTTGCCGGGGCTGCGCTGAGCCCCGGAAGGCTTCCTCGTGGCCATCGCGCCAAACGCTACCGTGCGGCTCTGATGAGTGATTCCGAGCCGGCCCCGCCGCCGCTAGCCCGTCCCACGCGAGAGCCCTCGGCGCCGGGCACGCCGAGCCTGCACATGGCTCGCTCTCACCTGGACCGGATCGTCGCGCACTGCTTGGCGGCACGGCCGGCAGAGGGTTGTGGGCTCCTCACCGGGGACCCGGACGCAAGCACCGTCGTCGCCGTGCATCCCACGACGAACCTGGCCGAGTCGGCGCGTCTGTACACCGTCGATCCGCGTGAGCATCTCCTCATCGACCGGACCGCGGAGGCCAACGGGTGGGCCGTCATCGGCGTGTTCCACTCCCACACCCATACCGACGCCTACCCGTCGGCGACCGACATCGCCCAGGCGCCTGATCCTTCCTGGCACTACGTGGTCGTCTCACTGCGCAACGAAGAGGCCTCGGTCCGTTCGTTCCAGATTGTCGAAGGACTGGTGACCGAGGAGGAGATCGAGGCAGCTGGCAATTGATGCAAAGGCGCGAGTGCCATGTCTCGCTCACGGGCGCCAACGCTGAAGCCGCGCCGCGGCGTTGTGCTATCGTGGTGTTCCTGGCCGCGCCGGCCCTGGCCGGGTACCCTGCCGGGATGACCGACCCGCAACCTGGTCCCATTGAGGCCCTGCGTCACGACGGCCGGGCTCGCGACGAGCTCCGTCCGGGCTTTTTTGTCCGGGACTTCACCGAGTTCGCCGCCGGCTCCGTGCTGGCGGTCTCGGGGCGCACGAAGGTCCTCTGCACGGCTTCGGTCGACGAGGACGTCCCGAGATGGATGCGCGGGACGCGCCGCGGCTGGGTGACGGCGGAGTACTCCCTGCTTCCCGGGTCATCGCCAGAGCGTGTGAGCAGGGAGGCGACGAAAGGGCGCCAATCCGGGCGGACCCAGGAGATACAGCGGCTGATCGGCCGGGCGTTGCGCTCCATCATCGACCTCGAGGCGCTCGGCGAGCGCCAGATACTCATCGACTGCGACGTGCTGCAGGCAGACGGGGGCACGCGGACGGCCGCGATATCGGGCGCCTACGTTGCGTTGCACGACGCCTGCTCAAGACTCTGCTTCTCAGGCGCGATCGCGGGCAATCCGGTGCGTGAGGCGTGCGGTGCTGTCTCGGTCGGCATCGTCGAGGGCATATGCATGCTCGACCTCGATTACGCCGAAGACTCCGCTGCCGAGGTCGACATGAACGTCGTGATGACCTCCACGGGACGCTTCGTGGAGGTGCAGGGAACCGCGGAGGGCCTGCCGTTCGCCCGCGCGGAGCTTGACGAGATGCTCGCCCTGGCCGAGCTCGGCATCAACCAGATCCTCGAGATTCAGGCAGAAGTGCTGGCGACGCCCCCGACGGACCGCACCCAGACCGTCACAGGCTGACGGCTCGGGAAAACGACGCGCACGAGGTAGGAAGTCGACATGCGGTTGGTGCTCGCAACAGCGAATCCCGACAAGGCCGCGGAGTTGCAGGCCATTCTCAAAGAAGAGCTTGCTGATCTGGTCGAGCTCGTCGGTCGTCCCCGCGGCGTCGGTGAGGTCGAGGAGACAGGCGAGAGCCTCGAGGACAATGCTCGCCTCAAAGCTGTGGCGATCGTCGCAGCCACCGGTGAAGCCGCCGTCGCCGACGACACAGGTCTCGAGGTGGCAGCGCTCGGAGGGGCGCCGGGCATCTGGTCGGCGCGGTTTGCTGGTGAGGCGGCCACTTACACCGACAACGTCGCCAAGCTGCTCGCCGTACTCGAGGGCGAGGTCGACCGGCGGGCGCGCTTTCGCACCGTGGTCGTCTGTCGCTTTCCGGACGGCAAAGAGATCACCGGTGAAGGTGTCGTCGAGGGCGAGATCGTCGCAACCCCCCGCGGTCTGGGGGGCTTCGGCTACGACCCGGTGTTTGCGCCGGAGGGCGGGGGCGGGCGCACGTTCGCAGAGATGAACCCGGCGGAGAAACACGGGCTGTCACACCGCGGTCGCGCCCTTCGCTCGTTCGCCGAGCGCCTCAAGATGAGCGCGGAGATGGCCCCGAACGCCTCCCCCGGATCACAGGCCTTATGAGTGGCTGCACTGCCGGTGGCGATACCCGGGCGCGCCCGGCGTCGATAGCGAGACCGGCATTCGCGAGCGCGCCAGATCTTCGTTTCCCTGGCTGAGCGGAAGGAGAGATACGCTTTGCCAATGGCCGCGCTCGCGGGTAAGGGCGACAACGTCGACGACGTCGTCGACCACGTGCTCAGCACACGTGAGCGGATGTTTGTCGAGCGGGACGGCGCTCCGGCCGCAGTCATCCTGTCGGCCCGTGAGCTGGAAGGGCTCGAGTATACGGTCGATCTCCTGTCCGAGCCGAAGACGGTGCGCCGCATCCTCGAGGCCGAGGCTGCGCTTCAAAGCGGCAACCTTTACATGGGCGAGGAGTTGGCGGCGCTCGACCCCGATGCGCGCTTTGTCGTGCGCGCCGTGACGGGTGGGGTGGCGCTCGCGGCGGCGGCGCGAACGACTGCGGACAACCGCTGGGGACTTGTCGCGAGCGAGCCGGCGCGAAAGGCCCTCGACGAGCTCCAGTTCCACGTCGCGGATGAGGCCAGACGTTTCATCTTCGGCCAGTTGCTTGTCGACCCCATCGGGTCGGGCGTGGAGCTGCACGGCTTTCTGGCTCGGCGGCTCGCCGCGCGGGTCGAGACCGTGCTCGTCATCTATCGCCTGGACAGTGTCAAACGCGTCGTTCGCCTGGTGGAGGTTCTGAACATTGGGGGGCTGGTAGGCCGCCACGACAGCCGTCACTGGTGATCGGCGTTCTGCCGCGACGCATCAGGACCCGTGGCTTGGAAGCAGCTTGATTTGGAGTTAGACCGGTTCGAACGCGTCGCCGAGTGTCCCGAGGGGCGGTGCGCCGAGCGAGAGAAGCGCCTCGTGGAACCGTCGCAGGCTGAAACGCGGACCCCACCGGGCGATGGCTTCGTCGCGAAGCGCCTGGATCTCGAGCTTGCCCCAGGTATAGCGGCCATAGGTGGGATCGAACGTGGCTCGGTTCGCCTCTGACTGGGCTGCGGGTGCTTCCAGAAAGGCATCTTCCCGGAACCGTGCTGCCGCGTCCTGCACCGTCATGGTCCCGCCGTGGATCCCGAGTGAGGCAGCCAGACGAGTCACCCGGACGAGAGCCTCGATCCAGACCCCGATGGCGAAACGGGGGTCGTGTTCACGGAAGCCCTCCTCCACGAGAAGTTCCTCGGCATAGTGAGCCCAGCCCTCGACGAACCCGAGCGAGGTGAGTGACCGGCGGACGTCCCCACGGGCGGTGAGCCTGATCATCCGTCCGTGGGCGAAATGTCCCGGGGTCACTTCGTGCGCCGTGAGCGCTGGCAGAGTCGTGGCGCTGAAGAGCGAACGCCACCTTTGCTTGGTCTCGTCATCCCACGAGGCATCCGGTGGGTTCACGTGGAAGCACGCAGGCGCTTCGGCCTCATAGGCGCCCGTCCAGGACATCATCGCCACCGCATACCGCCTCGACGGCGGGGCAGGGCCGACACGGCAGCTGCCCCCGAGCTCAGGCAGAAGACCGCGTTCGGTCGTGAAGGTGGTCAGCTCATCGACAAGGTCACGCGCAGCGCGGTAAATGCCCTCGTCGTCGGGATGGTCACGGAGAAGTTCCCGGACGATTTCTGCAGGGCGGAGCCCTGATCGCAGCCGATCGCAGTCGTGGACGAGGTGCTCTGTGAGGCGCGCCCTTTCCGCGTCCGCGACCTCTTCGAGCCGGCCGAGGTCCACAGTCATAGCCTCAGGATCGCCGAGCAGCCGGGCGAGCTTGTGAGGCCCGAGGCTCGCGTCGGGGGAGCCGTTCGCCGCCGCGTCCTCGAGATGGGCGATCAGCCTGTCGAGACCGCGCCTGGCGCGCTCGAGATCCGCCGGATCGGCGGCCGCAGCGCCGAGGCTCTCGCCCAGGCCGCGAACCGCCGGCAGAAGAGCAGTCGCCACGGGCGCGGGCACCAAGTCGAGCGACTCGATGGCACCGTCGATGGCGTCCGGCCACTTGCTCAGGTGAGCCGCCTTGGCCGCCGACCGGTCTTGCGCGGGCGCGTACTCGCGGTCGTAGCAAGCCAGGTCGAGATTCGCCAGGTGCACGAACGGGTTCCACCTGTGGATCTCGGCCAGCGAGAACGAGGCAAGCGCTCCGGCCTCGGCAGCGGACAGGTGTGCTTCGTCATGCGCGTTCGGCTCAGGCGCGCCGCGTCCGAGCGATGCGAGAAGAGCCTCCACCCCGGTCGGCGAGAGGTCCTGGACCTGGCCGTCAAACTCGTGCAAGCCCGCGAACTCGCGGGTCTCGGGCATGTGCACCTTCCAGATCGCACGAAGCCGGTCGGAGACCACGCAGGTGAACGTAGCCGGAATCCGCCGGCGATCACCGGTAGCCTGACGAGCCTGATACATCCTTCCGGCATCATCTCTCCTGTGGTCCTCGACCGGCCGCCTGCCTCAAGGCTGGACGGCAGGCCGGCGTCGCGAGTGAACAGGATCCAAAGGAGGAGCAGTGCCGACCGAGAGCGTGTCCATAAGCTGCGATGACTGTGTGCTGCATGGGACCTCTGCGTGCGAGGACTGCATCGTCACCTTCGTGCTCGGTCCGCCGGCTGCCGGTGGGATCGTCGTCGATGTCGCCGAAGCTCGTGCCGTCCGCATGCTCCAGCGGGCTGGCCTGGTGCCCGAGCTCCGTTTTCGTCGCCGCGTCGGGTGACCTGACCGGTCACCGGTCCGCGGCGCCGGAGGTGTCGAGCTGATGGGCTACATGCTCGTCACCAACGATTTCCCTCCCAAGCTCGGCGGGATCCAGTCGTACCTCTACGAGCTGTTCCGCCGGTTGCCCCCAGAAGAGCTCACGGTCCTCACGACCGCGTACCGCGGCGCCTCCGCGTTCGACCGGCGCCAGCAATTCCGCATCGAGAGATCGCGGTTGTCGGTGCTGATACCAACACCCGGGCTGGTGCGCAACGTGCGGCAGCTGGTGCAGGCCACGGGCGGCGGTCTCGTGCTGTTCGATCCGGCGCTCCCGCTCGGTCTCCTCGGCGGCCGGCTCCAGGTCCCCTTTGGAGTGGTTCTCCACGGCGCGGAAGTGACGGTTCCCGCCCGGCTGCCGGTCTCGCGCCAGCTCCTTCGGTCGGTGCTGTCCGGGGCGTCGCTCGCGATCGCGGCGGGCAGTTATCCCGCCGCGGAGGCGGCGCGCGTTGCAGGGTCACGCAAGCCCCGTTTTGTCGTCGTACCTCCCGGGGTCGACCACGAGCGCTTCCAGCCGCTCGGTGCCGAGGAGCGCGCGGCGGAGCGGCGGCGGCTAGGCCTGCCCGCCGAAGGCAGGCTCGTGGTGAGCGTGAGCCGACTTGTTCCTCGCAAAGGCATGGATGTGCTGATCGAGGCGGTCGGTCGGCTCAGCCGCGGGCGACCCGACCTGACGCTCGCGATCGGCGGATCGGGCCGGGACCGCAGACGTCTGGAGCTCCTCGCGAGGCGTTGCGGCGTGCCGGTACGTTTCCTCGGTCGGGTCACCGACGACGACCTGCCGAGGCTCGACGCCGCAGCCGACGTCTGGGCGATGTGCTGTCGCGACCGCTGGTTCGGTCTCGAGCAGGAGGGATTCGGGATCGTCTTTCTGGAAGCTGCCGCCGCCGGCGTGGCCCAGCTCGCCGGGCGGAGCGGCGGCTCGTACGAAGCCGTCGTCGACGGCCAGACCGGGCTTGTGGTCGACCGCCCGGGCGACGCGACCGCGGTCGCGGCCGCGTTGGCGAGCCTGCTGGACGATCCGGAGCTTCGCGAGCGCCTGGGTGCCGAGGCGCGCCGCAGGGCTGTCACCGAGTTCGACTACGACAAGCTCGCCCGGATGTTGCACTCGAACCTGGTAGAGATGGGTGGTTGACCGCGCCCGTCGGTGTTCTGATGGGGGTTGAGGGCTGGATCGCCACGAAGAGTCAGCTAATGCTGGCCGAGAGCCCGAGGAGATGCGAGGCTGGAGACCACTAGGGGAGAAAGGAGGACGTGTGGCCGATCAGACCATTGAGCGGATGGTCGTCGACGGCTCCCCGACGCGGTGCTTCGAGGTCGTAGCCGACATCGAACGGTATCCGGAATGGGTCGCCGATCTGAAGGAGGTTCACGTCCACGAGCGGGATCACGAGGGGCGGCCTTCCCTTGTATCGTTCCGTGCCGCTGCCTTTGGGCGCAGCACCAGTTACACCCTCGCCTACGACTACTCGCAGGCACCGACGGAGCTTCGCTGGGTCCAGCGGGAGGGTGATCTCACGAGCCGGCTCGACGGCATCTACCGCTTCAAGCCCGCGCCGGAAGGCGGGACGGAAGTCACCTACCAGCTGGCCGTCGAGCTGCGCGTGCCACTGCCCGGCTTCATCAAGCGACGGGCCGAGGGCAACATAATCCACGCTGCGATCCGGGACCTGAAGGCGCGGGTCGAATCGACTCCGTGAACCGGGAGCGCCTGCGGCTCGGCGAGGCCTGATGGCGTGAAGGTCGGTATCACTCTCCCGACGTTCGAGCCGACCGCTTCGCCGGCGCTCGCCGCTGCACGCGCAGCCGAGGAGGCCGGGATCGACGGCGTGTTCGTCTTCGACCACCTCTGGCCGGGCGCGTCGAAGTCGCGGCCCGCTCTGTCGATGTACCCCGTGCTGGCTGCCGTCGCGTCAACAACGCACCGCATCAGGATCGGATCGCTCGTTGCGCGCGTGGGACTCCTGCCGGACCGGCTCATTTCCGAGTCGTTCGCCTCGCTCGACGAGCTGAGCGGACACCGGATCGTGGCGGCGCTCGGAATCGGGGATGCTAAGAGCGCCTCGGAGAACCGTGCCTACGGGATCGCGTGGCCAGCGCCTCGAGACCGGCGCGCATCGCTGGCTGCCATCCTCGCCGACCTCACCGGTCGTGGCATCGAATGCTGGGTCGGGGCGAGCGCTCCCGCGACGCTCGCGGTCGCACGTGCCGCTGGCGCGGCGGTCAACCTGTGGGACGTCGGTCTGGAACGGCTCGAGACCGAGTCGGCTCTGGGGCCGGCGACCTGGGCGGGCCCGTTCCCGGCCGAGGCGGGCGCTGCGGCTCAGCATCTCTTGGGCCTGCGTGCCGCCGGAGCCGCGTGGGCGATCTGGGGCTGGCCACGTTCGATCGATCTGGTCACCGAAGCCCTGTGGTTGGCGGGCCTGCAAGACCGCGGAGAGCAGAGGCTAACGTCGAATGATGGAGCTTCGCAGGATTCAAGGACTTCCTCCGTACGTTTTCGCGCAGATTGACCAACTGAAGCTGCAGGCGCGCCGCGCAGGCGACGATGTCATCGACCTGGGCTTTGGGAACCCCGACATTCCCTCGCCGGACGTCGCAGTGGAGAAGCTGGCCGAGGCCGTTCACAATCCCCGCAACCACCGCTACTCGGCGAGCCGCGGGATCCCCAAGCTCCGCCAGGCCATCTCGGACCTCTACCTGCGACGCTTCGGGGTGCGACTGGACCCCGACCGCGAAGTTGTCACCACCATCGGGGCCAAGGAGGGCCTCTCGCACCTCATGTGGGTCGTCGTGGGCCCGGGCGACACGGCGCTGGTTCCGTCGCCCTCGTACCCGATCCACCTGTACGCGCCGCTTTTTGCCGGCGCCGATGTCCGGATGGTGAGGCTGGAGGGTCTGGGCAACGACGAGGTGGACGCCGGCGAGACGTTCTTCACCAACCTCGTCGAGGCTTGGGAGTCGGCCTGGCCCAAGCCGCGGGTTGCGATCCTCTCTTTCCCACACAACCCGACCACGGCGTGCATCGACCTAGCCACCATGACCAGGCTCGTCGAGTTCGCCCGCGAGCGAGGCGTGCTCCTGGTGCACGACTTCGCTTACTCGGACACGGCCTTCGACGGCTACCGGCCACCTTCGATCCTCGAGGTCGAAGGTGCCTCCGAGGTGGCAGTGGAGCTCTACACCTTGACGAAGTCGTTCTCCATGGCGGGATGGCGAGTGGCGTTCCTCGTGGGCAATGCCGAGATCGTGCAAGGCCTTACCAAGCTCAAGAGCTATCTCGACTACGGCACCTTCCAGCCGATCCAGATCGCCGCGATCGTGGCAATGAACGAGGCGCCGGACTACCCCAAGGTGGTGAACGAGATCTACCAGGGTCGCCGCGACGTCCTCTGCGAAGGGCTCGCGCGCCTCGGCTGGGATGTACCCAAGCCGAAGGGCACGATGTTCGTCTGGGCGAAGATTCCAACCGAGCCCTATCGAGAGATGGGTTCACTCGAGTTTTGCAAGTTTCTCGTAACCGAGGCAAAGGTGGCGACATCACCGGGAAACGGCTTCGGGCCTGGGGGAGAGGGCTACATCAGGTTCGCCCTCATCGAGAACGAGCAGCGGATAGCTCAGGCAATCAGAAACCTTCGTGGGGTCTTGAAACTCTGAGCTTCTCCCGGGTATCAGTTCGCAACCCCAACATGCACCGTTCCAGCCTGCGCCTGTTTTGCAGGATGAGAGGTCGTCACCGGAGGCATCAGCTGAGGCGTCCTTCGGGGACTGTGACCTGCATTTCGGCCATGCCGAGCACCCCGGTCACACGGTCTCATCATGGTCAGCCCGGACATTCCCTGCTCACACCCGTTGTACTCGCTCGTGGGAACGGGAGAGAGAGCAAGATCATGACGATTGAGCGGAAGCAACCTCGGGAGATCGACGGCGAGGGCAGGACCGTGCGAGAACTCCTCGCGGGACGGAAGTATTCGATCGCCTATTAGTAGCGGGAGTACAAGTGGCAAACGAAGCAGGTCGCCGAACTGACCGGACTTCGGCGCGACTTTCGTCCGGGGGACCCTCTGCAAGCCCCTGACCTGGGCAAGTTGTGGATAAGTTCGGACTTTCGACCTAGAATGTAGGGGCGACATATCCACCACATCTGACTTACAGTGCTGTAAGATGTGGTTGTGTTCGTGAAGAGGACGGTTCGCCGCCGTGGTGACAAGTCCTACGAGTCAGACCTCTGGACATAGAGTTAATAGCCCTGCACTGTACCCTCCATTATTGATGGTGCAATCATCCGCTAGAACATAGGCTGTAGCGGCTAATATGAGCCTATGGATGACGCTGTCGAGTCGCCTTCTGTTCTCAGGCTATTCGAAGTCCATGAGGACAGAGAGGGTCATCAGATCACTAGGCGTTTGACGTTGGTCGACACTGACGGGAAGCGCTCTGTGTGCCTCGACGGCTTGCCTATCTACGTCTATGAGACCGATGACAAGTTTGCGGAAGCTATCTGTATCGCGATGCTCTCCAGAACGGAGTTGGCTACCGATGTGGCGATAGCCAGTGCCTTCGGTTGTCACCGGAACACTGTCGGTCGCCTGGCTAGGCGACTGGGTGCTGAGGGCGTGACAGCAGTGCTCCCAGCGAGACGTGGTCCGAAGGGTCCCCACAAGGTGACATCGGAGGTGATCGAGGTCATTCGTGCCGGCAGCGCGCAGATGAGCGTGCCGGCCCTCGCTTGCCTCGTGAAGGAGCGGACCGGAGTAGTCCTGTCGCAGTCGCACGTCCGGCGATTGGTCCGCGCCTGCAGGCCCGCCGTAACCGAGCTGCAGCTCATCGAGGAATCAGCCGATGACCGCTCCGATGACGACGAACTGCAGGCAGTCAGGGCTGAGCGCGACGAGGAAGACGAGGAACCCGGCGGGAAGCCTTCCCCGCCAGTATCGGGTGGCCTCCACGAACGTGACGCCTGTGACAGCGCGACGCTCGAGATCGAGGGCTTCGACCCGCCCTCCGTCCCTCCCGAGTACGCGAGGGGTCGGTACATGGGACTCGCCCTGTACTTCCCCGCTATCAGGGCGCTCGGCCTAGTCGAAGCGGCGCGCCGGTCCTTCTCGCTGCCCCGTTCGGTCACCTTCGGCGTGCGGGCAGTGACTCTCAGCTTGTTGTTCATGACATTGCTTCGGAAGCCGACGGTCGAGTCGGCGAAGCACCTGCGCCGGGGGGAGTTCGGGGCTCTCGTCGGGACGGACCGGGCTCCTTGTGTGAAGACGCTGCGCCGCAAGCTGGAGGCGATGGTGGCTCAGATGCGTGCCACCGAGTTCGGAGTGCATCTGGCACGTCGCTGGGTCGAGGCGGGGATCATCGTCACCCAGTACCTCTACGTGGACGGGCACATGAAGTCCTACTCGGGGAAGCGCCAGGTCCAGGAGTTCTACAGCACCAAGCGACGCTTGGCGATTCCAGGCGTGCACACCTACTTCGTCGGCGACCAGGACGGCCGGCCGCTTCTGTGCGTGAACGAGAAGCTGTCGGGCAATCTGGCCAAGGCCATGCCCGACATCGTCGCAGCCATCCGTCAGGTCCTCGGCAAGCGAAAGTTTACGGTCGTCTTCGATCGCGGCGGCTTCGACCACAAGCTGTTCATGTGGCTCGACAGCGAGCGCATCGGGTTCATCACCTACCAGCGGGGAGAGCCGGGTCTCGCTAACAGCGCCTTCGCCCGTCGGGAGACACGCTTCGAGGGTCGGCGGGTGCGCTTCGACATGGCCGAGGACACCGCTTGGGTGAGCGGACGGGGTCCGTGGCGAAGAGTCGTTCTCCGCGCCACGGACGGCCACCAGACGCCGATCATCACGAATCTCGGGCTACGTGCTCCCCGTCTCGCTTGCTTGATGGCCGCCCGGTGGCGCCAGGAGAACCTTTTCAAGTACATGGGTGCCCACTACGGACTTGACCAACTGATCAGCTACGGTGCCGACCCGGTCGACCCCGAGACGCTTATACCCAACCCCGAGATCACGCGTCTCGAGCGTCAGATCGCCGAGGTGCGCCAACACGCAGCGAAACTCAAGGCGTCTCTCGGCGATGCCGTCCTCGAGAAGGATCGCGGGCGCAGCATCCGGGGGTTGAAGACTGCACAGCGCGGCGCCGTCGGCCGACTGCGAGCGCTCGAAACTGAAATCGGCCGACTGAAGGCCACGAAGAAGGCTCTCCCGCGGAAGGTCACCGTCGCCGAGTCGGGAACGGGTCGCATGGTCCTACATGGGGAGCACAAGGCAATCGTCGACCGGATCAAGATCACCGCCTACAACGCCGAGGAGTGGCTACTCGAGCATCTCGAGCAGCACTATCCGAACCCGAACGACATTCGCGACTTGTTACGGACGTTCGCGGAGCTGGCGGGCGACATTCGGACCACCGACAAAGGCGTCACGGTGACACTCGACCCCCCTGACACCCCGATTCATCGCAGAGCGCTGCACGGCCTTGTCGCCGATCTCAACGCTATTGATGCAACCTATCCGGGCACCGACATACCGGTGATCTACAGGGTACGCCGCCCGCGCCAACGCTCGGGCGTGCACCGGTCCCAGGCGGTCGCATAAGCGCCTATGTCCAGAGGTCTGACGAGTACTTGACCCTCGTCGAGGCCGTCCGCCGCGAGGGCAAGCTCACCCAGCGGACGCTGTTCCGCCTGGGCGAGGTGTCCGAGCTGCGCGAGTCCGGCCAGCTGGACCGCATTGTCAAGGCTCTCGCCACCTATGCGAAGGGGACCTACG
>Ga0187880_1001920_pt1 | contig 16336 bp, 12 predicted proteins | sample June2016WEW_19_4_FD_132998 | JGI IMG/M metagenome (GOLD analysis project Ga0187880, IMG submission 132998) | Peatland microbial communities from SPRUCE experiment site at the Marcell Experimental Forest, Minnesota, USA - June2016WEW_19_40 | ecosystem: Environmental > Terrestrial > Soil >...
ACCGGCAACTTCCCTGCTTTGGCAACCATGCGCACCAACTCATAGGGCGCCTGATGGTTCTTGGCGGCAGCAAAAAGCTCTTCCTCGCTCATCACTGTAAGCTGACGCATCTCTTTAACTATTTGCCGCATGTGCTTGACAGCATGGACCACATCGCCGGTTCCAGCTTCGCCCTTGGTGCGGATCATGGCCGCCCCTTCGGCGATGCGGCGCAGTGCTTCGCCCAAGTTGCGCGCCCCGCAAACGAACGGCGTCTTGAACGCATGCTTGTTCACGTGATGTTCTTCGTCGGCGGGGGTCAACACCTCCGACTCGTCGATGTAGTCCACGCCGAGTTCCTGCAGAATCTGCGCCTCAGCAAAGTGGCCGATGCGGCATTTCGCCATGACCGGTATGGAAACTGCGGCCATGATCTGCCGAATCAACTTGGGATTGGCCATGCGCGAAACCCCGCCCTCGGCGCGGATGATGGCGGGCACGCGCTCCAGCGCCATGACCGCGGTTGCGCCGGCCTTCTCGGCGACCTCGGCCTGCTGCACGCTCATCACGTCCATGATGACGCCGCCCTTGAGCATCTCGGCCAAGCCGGTCTTCAGCCGCAGGCTGGTGTTGTTGCCATTGTTCTCTGACATCGCTTTCTCCCTGGATCGAAGCCGTTAGCATTTGGCAGTTAGCGTTCCCTGCTGTTCGGAAGCTTTGGCTAAATGCTAAGTGCTAATTGCCAAGTGCCCATTAGCACCGCGATCCTTGTACTTGCGGAACTCTTTATTTTACTCTGCGTGGACGGCGCGCGTAACCCCGTGCTGATGGAGCGCAGAAGCGCCGTGGTGGGCATCTAGCCGGGCTGCGAACATCACGTCGCGTCGCTGTGCTTCCTCCTCAGATACTTGGCAAACATGCGGTGCGCATCCACCTCGATGAACTTCGACGTACTGCTGGCCAGTACCTCTCCTTCGCGATTGCGAATTTCGGCCGCCCGGTAGTGCTCGCGGCCATGGACTCGAACCTCCCAGCCTTCGACGATGAGCGGCTTGAACAGCGGCACCGGCTTCAGGTAGGTGACTTCCATCGTGCTCGTGAGGGCAATCAGATTGTGCAACTTGTTCACCTTGCCCATGGCTTCGTCGAGGATGGTGGCGATGATGCCGCCGTGGGCGTGCGCCGGCGGCCCCACAAAGCGCCGTTGCAGACGGAAGCGGCAGATGAAGCGCTCGCGCTTCTTGTCGAGCACAAACTTCAGCCGGAGTCCGGCCTCGTTGGCGGGGCCGCAACCGAAGCAATTGTTGGTGTACTGCTGTTTCTTTACCTCGTGACCGTGAACTCGTTCGTGGCGGGGCATAGAACCAAGATGAAGCAGAGTCGATCAGGATGCAAGTGGGAAGGCTGCGGAAGACGCTGTTCGCTTTTCGCCGTTCGCCAAAGATGATCGGGGACAGAGCGGTGGATGGACTAGTTTTGCGAATAGCGAATAGCGATTAGCGAGTCTTCCTAGAACAGATGCGGATTGTTCGGAGTGCCAGAGTCGATCTTGATTTGTTCCTCGGTGTGCCGGCGGGCGTACCAGCAAGGCTTCACCCTGAACTGCGGAAACACGGAATTGGAGCAACTTATGTCGTGGTCGCCTGCGTAATCGTACTCGGTTCGTCCATTCTTCAACTTGACCACATAGTAGGTATGGACCGTCACCGTGCCGAAGGTGTCGCGGGCGGGAATCCGGAACCGCACCGACACTAGGTCGGCCAGATACAGAATGCCCGCAAGAACAACGGTGATGATGAGTATGCGCTTCATGAGCCGGACAGCGACTCGCCGCCGTATTGTGAGTCCTCACTCAATCGAGAGTTTCTGCGATGGTTAGCTTTCGCCCGGCCAGAGTCTCCGGCGGGGAGGATATTCCGCATCCCTAAAATATAACCCCGCCGGTGCGTTGAGTTTTCTGCCGGTGTCGCATCATAATGTCACAGAGCATTGTGACGAGGGCCCAACGTGGGTGGGCTGCGTTCCAACACCGGCGCTCTCAAATCGTCATCCAGCCAGCACGCCGCGAAAACCATGGCAAGGCGGAAGGCTATCCAAGGGTATTGCAGTCGTGAGCCGCGGAATCAGCATTCGGGTACCGAGGACGTCGCAAGGCGGTGGAGGCCGAGGTCCCGCTGCCGGTTGGTCCGGCAACGGTGGAGGAAGTGGTGGTCGCGGTGGCGATGACCATATGCCCAGCTACGGCGAGCGCCTGCGGCGCTATCGCCTGGGGCTGATGTTGGGGCTGTCTTCGGTGGTCATGCTCTTCGTCTCCTTCACCACGGCTTACGTAGTGCGCAAAGCAGGGGCCGTTTGGGACCCGGCGAGCAACGACTATGTCAGCAACTGGGTGCCGCTGGCGCTTCCCGTCAGATTACTGATGGTCAACACCTGCATCCTGCTGCTCAGCAGTTTTGTCCTGGAGTTTGCGCGGCGGCGCGCCGCCGAAGATGTAGCTCTGGCGCCCATTGTCGGCATGCCCGGCATTCGCGTGAGCGCCAGCCATGCCCTTCCCTGGATCTGGACGACGGTCGTCCTTGGCGTCGCCTTCCTTGCCGGACAGGGTTATGCGTGGCATCAGCTGCGCTTGACCAATACCACCTTCGCCACCAGCATCAGCAGTTCGTTCTTTTACATGCTGACCGGCGTCCACGCCGTGCACCTGGTCGGAGGAATTCTCGCGCTCCTCTATGCCGGGATGACGACCTGGCTGCATCGCCCGCCGGAGACCCGCCGCATCGTCATTGACGTAACCGCCTGGTATTGGCACTTTATGGGGCTGTTGTGGATTTACATCTTCGCGCTGCTGTACTTTGCCAGGTGAGCCCCTCGGCTATCACGCTGCACATCCCGTGCTGGTAGGCGCAGAATAGGTTGGACAATCTTCCCGGTTGGTATGACAATCCACCCGAGGAAATCGAAATGCCCCAGCTCTGGTACGGTGCAGTGTGTCCGTATTGCAGGTTCAGCACGCCTCTGTTCGAAACTACCCTTGCGGATATAATCCGTAATCGGCAAGTGGCAACCACGGGCGAACCATTCCTGGTGTTCGTGTGCCAGCGCTGTACGAAATGCTTTTCCTGGAACTATGACCAGAGGCAGGTGGTGGGACAGTTCGACGCACTGTCCCGCAGCGACCCCGTCTGGATTTCCATTGTTGCCAAATGCGAAAACGGAGAGTGCGAAGCCCTCACAGAACTTATCGCAATTCGGCCACATGGCACCACCAAGCAACAGATTCTCCTAGAGCGGCCCACATGGAACGCCAAGGACATTTATTGCGATAACGGCCATCCAATAACGATTCCCCGCTAGGGCAGATATAGTCTCCCACCGCTGGCATGACCTCCTCCCAATACCCCCTCTCGGCGGGGCCGCTTTGTCGCAACACGCTCTTAGCCCGGCATCGTCCCTTCCGTGCTCCTACGCAGCTATTTACAACCAGATATAATTAAAGGTTTCGGTAGCCAGTTTTAGCCGCATCTGTGAGGCGGGCCAGCCAAATGCTGCTCCCCCGCAGATTCTTCCCTGCCGAAAACCTGGGGTACATGTCAAACGAGAGCATCGTCGTACGTGGCGCGCGCGTCCACAACCTGAAGAACATCGACTTCGAAATTCCGCACAATGCCATGACGGTGGTGACCGGAGTTTCGGGGTCGGGCAAATCGTCGCTGGCGTTCGATACTGTTTACGCCGAAGGCCAGCGCCGCTATGTGGAGTCGCTTTCGGCCTATGCGCGGCAGTTTCTGGAGCGCATCGAGAAGCCGGATGTCGATGTCATCGACGGAATCGCTCCCGCAGTCGCCATCCGGCAGAAGAACACCACCCGCAATCCCCGCTCGACGGTCGCCACGGCTACCGAGATCTACGACTATCTGCGCCTGCTGTACGCCCGTGTGGGACGCACCTATTGCCTGAACTGCGGACAGGAGGTGAAGAAGGACACGGTTGACGAGGTGGCGCAGCGGATTCTCGCCCTCGGAGAAGGAACGCGCGTGCAGGCATTCTTTCCGGTTCAGCCGCCGCCAAAGCCTGCCGAGCCGGAAAAATTAAAGGGCCGCCGCGTTGCAAAGAAGAAGGCGCCAAAGCCAGCGGACGATCCGTGGCTGAAAGAGCGCCTGTTTGAGTTGCGCAAACGAGGCTACAACCGGCTTTATCAGAAAGGGCGAATTGTTGAGTTCTCCACCCCCGAGTCGTTGCTCGACCTCGATTTCGCCGAGCCGGTGATGGTGCTGATTGATCGCATTGCAGTCTCACCCGAGGCGCGGGCGCGCATCGTGGATGCGGTCGAACAGGGCTACCGCGAAGCTGGCGAAGTGCTGTTCGAGACTGCGCCCGCCGAAGGCGAAGCTGTGCAGCGCTTGCGCTTTTCCCAGCGCTTCGAATGCAAGGCGTGCAACCTTCGTTACGAAGAGCCGGAACCACGGTTGTTCTCGTTCAACAACCCATTTGGCGCGTGTCCGCGCTGTCAGGGCTTCGGCAACACCATCGATTTCGATCTGAACCTGGTCATCCCCAACAAGGCGCTAACTCTGGCCGAAGGCGCGATCGAACCCTGGACCAAGCCGAAATACCGGCCGCTGGCGACAGAGATGCGCCGCTACGCCCGCGCCGCAGGCATTCCGCACGACGTGCCCTGGCAGGACCTTACGACCGAGCAGCAAAACTACATCGTCAACGGTGATGGCAAATTCTCGGGTGTGCGCGGTTTCTTCGAACACCTGGAGCGCAAGAAGTACAAACTGCACGTGCGGGTTTTTCTTAGCCGGTATCGCGGTTACTCGGTGTGCTCCGATTGCGGGGGCCTGCGGTTGCGGCGGGAAGCGCGGCAGGTGAAGATCGGCGGCACGGACATCTGCCAGGTTTCGGCGATGACGGTCGAAGAGGCGACGCAATTTTTCTCGCGCTTGCAACTGACCCGGCAGGAGGCGGACATTGCCGGCAAGCTGCTGGACGAAATTAACGACCGGCTGCGCTATCTGAACGATGTCGGTCTGGAATATCTGACGCTCGATCGCTTGTCGTCCACGCTATCGGGTGGCGAGGCGCAACGCATTCAGTTGGCGACCTCGTTGGGCTCGCGGCTGGTTGGTACGCTCTACGTTCTGGATGAGCCCTCGATCGGATTACATCACCGCGACACCAAACGGCTGATCAAGATTCTGCACGATCTGCGGGACCTCGGGAATACGATCCTGGTTGTGGAGCATGATGCGGAAATCATGCGCTCGGCCGATCGCATCCTCGATCTTGGTCCGGGCGCGGGCGAAAACGGCGGCCGCGTGATTGCAGTTGGGAGTTACGATGAGATCCTGCGCAATCCCGCTTCCCTCACTGGACGCTACTTGAGCGACGAACTGCGCATACCGATGCCATCTTCGCGGCGAACTGGCACAGGGCGGCAAATCAGGCTGCTTGGTGCGCGGGCGCATAATTTGAAGAAGGTGAACGTCTCCATTCCGCTCGGCGTTATGGTTTGCATCACGGGCGTGTCGGGCTCGGGAAAATCGACGCTGGTGCATGATGTGCTCTACAACGCGATTGCTGCGCAAACCGGCCAAGTCACGGGCGGGCCGCAGGCCGAAGTCGATCGCGTGGAAGGCGCGGAGTGGATCGATGAGGTCGTGTTGGTGGATCAATCGCCGATCGGCCGCACTCCGCGATCCAATCCGGTGACATACATCAAGGCGTTTGACGCCATCCGCGAGCTGTTCGCTTCCCTGCCGGAGAGCAAGAAGCATGGCTACACGGCGGGACACTTCTCCTTCAACATCCCCGGCGGACGTTGCGAAGGTTGCCAGGGCGACGGTACAGTCACCGTCGAAATGCAGTTCCTCGCGGATGTTGAATTGGTTTGCGAAGAATGCAAGGGCATGCGCTACAAGCCGGAGATTCTCGAAGTCCGTTATCACGGCAAGAATATCCACGAGGTTTTGAACCTTACCGTCAAGGAGGCCCTGCACTTCTTCTCAGGCGTACCAAAGATTGTGGAGAAACTGCGCGTGCTCGACGAAGTTGGCTTGGGATATTTGCGCCTGGGCCAGTCGGCAACAACGCTCTCCGGCGGCGAAGCGCAACGCATGAAGCTGGCGGCCCACCTTCAGCCCAAGTTGCGCGACCTTGGCCGCTCGCAGCTCGAGCGCAACAAGCGGCACCCGCGCATGCTGTACATTTTCGATGAACCTACAACCGGTCTGCACTTCGACGACGTCAGCAAACTTCTAGCGGCCTTCCGCCGGTTGATCGAGGCGGGCGGATCGATCCTGGTCATCGAGCATAACCTCGACATCATTAAGACCGCCGACTGGGTGATCGATCTGGGGCCGGAAGGCGGATCGCGCGGCGGCGAAGTCGTGGCGGTGGGTACGCCGGAGGCCATCGCCCAGGCTGAAAATTCCTACACCGGTCAGTGGCTGGCGCGCATCTTACCGCCCAACGGGAACTCGCAAACCGCATGATCATCCATAGATGCCCGCTGGCGATCTTCTTGTCGATGGTTCTGACCGTGGCCAGCACTTTCGTCAGCGTCGCCGCACAGGAAAGCAAGCCGACGGTCCGTCATCATCGCGTTGCCGAGGACGTCCACGACGACAGCAGTTCGCCGGAAGTAGACCAGGCGGAAACGGCGATGCAGCATCGCGACTTCACCACGGCGGAATCGCTTTTGCAGAAAGCTGTAACCGCAAAACCGAATGACTATCGCGCATGGTTCGACCTGGGATACGTGTACAACGCCACGCAGCGCGGCACGCAAGCGATCGACGCCTATCGTAAATCGGTCGCGGCAAAGCCGGATGTCTTCGAGTCCAATCTGAACTTGGGCATATTACTGGCTGGGCAAGGCGACAGGGTTGAAGCTGCAAAGTACTTGAAGGCGGCAACCCAACTGAAGCCCACGGCAAACCCTAACGAAGGCTTGGCGCGCGCCTGGCAGTCGCTGGGGCACGTCGAAGAGGACAGCGATCCGCAGCAGGCGCTCGCCGCATATGCGCAAGCCGCCAAGCTCAATCCCAAAGCTGCCCAGCCCCACCTCTCCGCCGCAATCTTGCTGGAGAAGCAGAATGAGCTGGACGCCGGAGGGCGCGAGTTTCAGTTGGCGGCGGAACTCGATCCGAAATCGCCGGAAGCCCTTGCGGGGTTGGCGAACGTCGCGATGATGCAAAAGAAGTATCCCGAGGCCGAGGCAGCACTGCGCAAGTTGCTGGCGGCCAATCCCGAGAATAACAACGCGCGTGTCCAACTGGGACGCGTTTTGGCAGCCGAGGGCAAGAGCGATGAGGCCGCGCAGGAACTGCAGCAAGGGTTAAAAGCTGATCCCGGCGATCCTCACGCCGCGCTGGAACTGGGTACGCTCTACGTGCAGGCCGGCAGGGACAGCGAGGCGGAGCAACAGTTTCGGATCGCGGTGCAGAAGATGCCGCAAAACGCCGAGGCGCACTACGCGCTCGGCTCATTGCTCATGCACGAGAAGAAATATCCCGAGGCGCAACAGGAATTGCTGGTTGCGGTCAACCTCAAGCCCGACTTGGCGGACGCGTATGGCAACCTCGCCGTGGTGGCTTCGGAAAACAAGAATTACGAGCTGGCGTTGAAGTCGCTGGATTACCGCGCCAAGTTCTTGCCCGAGTCGCCGGCTAGCTACTTTCTACGGGCCACCTGCTTCGACCACTTGAAGGCCGTGCAGCAGGCAGTGGAATATTATCAACGTTTCCTGGCGGCAGACGGGGGCAAGCTTCCCGACCAGGAATGGCAGGCCCGTCATCGGCTGATAGCACTTGACCCGCACCACGCAGGGAAGTATCAAATCAAACAGAAGTAGTATGCAGCCACAATTACGAGGCGCGGCGTTCTTACTCCTGCTCACCAGCATAGCGCTGGCTGAGATCGAGTCTCTGCCTCATCTGAAGGCGCGCGCCGATGCTGCCCATGGCGGAGAACAAGCGAAGCTCTGCCTCGAATACGCTCATCGTTTGCTGGAGGACGCCAATACTCTGTTCAGCAACGGCGACATAGACAAGGCCCAGGGCCAGGTTGCCGAAGTGGTGGAGTACAGTCGCAAGGCGGCCGATGCGGCATCCACCTCCGGAAAACATCTGAAGCAAACCGAGATTGAGTTGCGCAAGCTCTCCAAACGTATGCACGATATTGCTGAAACGCTGTCGGTGGAGGACCGCCCGCCCTTGAAGAAAGGGGTAAACGACATCGAGCAAATCCGCTCTGACCTGTTGGCCACGATGTTCGGGCCGCAAGCCGAACCGAAGGAGAAACCGTGATGCTTCGTAGGACGCAGTGGCTGCTCGGGCTCATCTTTCTGATTTGTCTTCTTGCCCAATGTGCGCTGCCTCAAACTCGTGATCGAGATCCGCTCAACGAAAAGGAAGTCGACCAGATGCGCGAATCGGCGGACTTTCCCGACAAGCGCCTGGAGTTGATGATTAACTTCGCGCGGGCGCGCATGGCATCCATCGATCAATTAAGGGCCGACGCGAAGAACGCGAAGGATCGCCCCATGCAGATACACGATCTGCTGCAGGATTTTTCCTCGCTGCTGGATGAAATCGACGATAACGTGGACATGTACGCCTCGCACAAAACCGACATGCGCAGGGGCCTGAAATTGCTGATTGAGGCCGATAGCGAGTGGGCCCTCAAGCTGCGGGGTCTGAAAGACCAGTCGCCTCCGGAGGAGTTGGAGCAATACTCCTTCGTGCTGGCGAATGCCCGCGATGCCGTAAGCGACAGTGCCGACGGAGCGCGCAAGGAACTTCAGGAGCAGAATGAGCTGGCCAGGGAAAAGAAGCTGAACAAGATCTATACGCAGCGGCCGGATTAGTCGTACGCGCCGCGAACTCCGTGCTACGTTAGTAACACCTTGCTCCCCAAGCTGCAGGAGATTTTCCAGAGGACCTACCACGAGCTGCGGCCACGCGCGCCGCTGCCCGAGTTCCACATCGAGTTCTATCCTTTCGCCAACGTGAACAGCACCATTCGAGTGCGCGAGACCATCGTTCACGCACGCATCTCCGACCTGCTGGAAGGCGCGCCTGAGACCGTCCTGGAGGCAATCGCGCACATCCTGCTGGCGAAAATCTATCGCAAGCCCATCGCAGCACTGCACTCGACGCGCTATCGCCGCTACGTTTCCAGCCACGACATCAGCGCCAAGGCGCAACGGGTGCGGCAGCTGCGTGGGCGAAAACGAATTGCCTCGGCGCAAGGCGAGGTCTACGATCTTGACCAGATCTTCGAGGAACTCAACCAGCGCTTCTTTTACGGTTTGCTGGGCAGGCCGCAGATGACGTGGAGCCAGGCGGACGCCCGCAGAAGCCTTGCGCATTACGATCCCGCGCACAACGCCATTGTGGTCAGCCGCGCCTTCGACCACCAGCGAGTTCCGCGTTATGCCGTGGAATACATCGTCTATCATGAAATGCTCCATCTAAAGCATCCGGTAAAGCTGCGCGGCAGCCGCCGTTGTGTCCATGGGACGGCGTTTCAAGCGGAAGAAAAGCTATTTCCGGAGTTAGAGCGCGCCAAGGCATTCCTGAAGAGGCTGTGAGGTATTGGGTGTCCACAAGCAAAAAGGGTGACCTCTCTTTGGGACCTTGCCCATTGACATCCTGTGCGGCTTCAGCCTTGGCAGTTACTCCACACAACCCGCTGATGGACGCGAATTTACGCGCTCCCTATAATGAACAGATAGCTTGCGCGTCGATTGCAATCCAGTTACCGGACTGGCGGGAGATATAGGGAGTGCCGCTCGATCTAAAATCCACGCTGAATCTGCCTAAGACCGACTTTTCCATGAAGGCGAACCTGCCCCGGAACGAGCCTTTGATGCTCGACCGTTGGGAGAAAATGCGGATTTACGACCGCATCCGCGAGGCGCACAAAGGCCAGCCCATCTACGTGATGCACGACGGCCCACCTTATGCCAACGGCCCCATCCACCTGGGTACCGCCCTGAACAAGACACTGAAAGACTTCGTGGTGAAGTCGCGCAGCATGAGCGGATTCGATGCGCCCTACGTGCCCGGATGGGACTGCCATGGACTGCCAATCGAGATCAAGGTTGATGATCTCTTGGGCCGCAAGAAGCTCGATATGGACCCGCTGGCAGTACGCGACGAGTGTCGAAAGTACGCGCAGAAGTATCTCGATCTGCAACGCCAACAGTTCAAGCGAATCGGCGTCTTCGGGCGTTGGGAGAGGCCGTATTCCACGATGGACCCGAGCTACGAGAGCGTCGTGCTGGAGACGTTCTACTCGTGCTACGAGCAGGGTCTGGTTTACAAGGGCCTGAAGTCCGTGTACTGGTGCGTGTACGACAAGACCGCGCTGGCCGAGGCGGAAGTCGAATATGAGATGCACACCAGCCCCAGTATCTGGGTGCGCTATCGGCTGACCAGCGATCCGGCGAAGATCGATGCCGCCCTGGCCGGCAAAAAGAACGTCGCGACCATCATCTGGACGACCACCCCGTGGACGCTGCCTGCCTCGATGGCGGTGACCTTCGCCCCCGAAGCGGAATATGTCGCGCTTGACACCGGTGAGTGGACATACATCGTTGCCAGAGAGCTGGCGCAGCAGACGATCGAAAAGTGCAACCTTGGCGAGGCGAAGGAGATTGCCTCCTTCCCTGGCGCGAAGCTGGAATACGCCACTTTCGCTCATCCCTTCCTGGAGCGCAGCGTTCTCGGTGTGCTGGGCGACTACGTCACCATGGACACCGGAACCGGTGCGGTGCACACCGCCCCTGCTCACGGCGCGGACGACTTCGTCACCGGCGTCAAATACGGCCTTGATTTGCACTGCGACGTGGACGAGGGCGGCATCCTGCGCAATGGGCTGCCGGAGTACAAGAACCAGCAGGTGTTTAAGGCCAATGCGCTAATCGTGGATCTGCTGAAGAGCCGGGGTGTGCTGCTGGGATTCGAGAAGATCGAACACTCCTATCCCCACTGCTGGCGCTGTCACAATCCCATCATCTTCCGCGCCACCGAGCAGTGGTTCATCTCGATGGAGGGCAAACTCCCCGGCGGCACGCTGCGAAGCCGCGCGCTGGAAGAGATCAAGAAGGTCAAATGGGACCCGGCGTGGGGCGAGGAGCGCATCTCCAACATGGTCGCCACGCGTCCCGACTGGTGTATTTCGCGCCAGCGCATCTGGGGCGTCCCCATCGCGGTGTTCCAATGCGAAGCCTGCCAGGAATTTCTCAACGACCCTGCGGTGAATCGCGCGGTCGTCGCGTTGTTTGCTCGCGAGGGCGCTGACTCCTGGTACAAACACTCCGCGGAAAAGATCCTTCCTGCTGGAATCAAGTGCGCCAAGTGCGGAGCCACGAAGTTTCGCAAGGAGATGGACATCATCGACGTGTGGTTCGAATCCGGTTCGAGCCAGGCGGCGGTGCTGGGTCGCGAGCCCGGACTTCCCTGGCCTGCCGACTTGTACCTGGAGGGCGGCGATCAGCACCGCGGATGGTTTCACTCTTCCCTGCTCTGCGCCGTTGCGGCCAAGGGCGGAGCGCCCTACCGCAGCGTCGCCACCGCGGGCTGGACGCTCGACCCGCAGGGACGGGCCATGTCCAAATCGCTGGGCAATACCGTTGATCCGGTGGAGATCGCGGACAAACTTGGGGCGGAGATCGTTCGTCTATGGGTGGCATCGGTGGATTTCCGCGAAGATGTCATGGCTTCCGACGAGTTGATGCAGCGCATCTCCGAAAGCTATCGCAAGATCCGTAATACGTTCCGCTATATCCTCGGTAACTTGTCGGACTTTGCTCCAGACCAGGACGCAGTCGGCTTCGCCGAGATGCATCCGCTCGATCAGGACATCCTGTTGCGTGCTGCTGAAGTCACCAAGGATGTGCGTGAGCATTACGACAATTTTGTTTTCCATCGGCTCTACCACCGGCTCAAAGATTTTTGCATCGTTGACCTGAGCGCGATTTACTTCGACGTGCTCAAGGACCGGCTGTACACGTCGGCGCCGAAATCGCCGGCACGCCGTTCGGCCCAGACTGCGCTGTGGCGGCTGGGCGAGACGTTGGTGCGACTACTGGCCCCGGTCATGAGTTTCACTGCGGAAGAGGTCTGGGGATTTTTGCCGGCCGTCGACGACCGTCCGGAGAGTGTGCATCTGACGCTGTTTCCGCAGCCCGAGGAATTGACTGGCAAGATGCCCTCCGGCTTCGATGCCGACGGCGTGGAAAGAGATTGGGACACTCTGCTGACAGTTCGCAATGAAGCTCTTAAGGCGCTGGAGGCCGCCCGCGCCGAGAAACAAATCGGCGGCAGCCTGGAAGCACAGCTTAATGTGACCGCTCCCGAGCAGCTTTATCCGGTGCTAGATCGTCATCGCGATCAATTGCGCTACCTGTTTATCGTTTCGGATGTGGTGTTGGAGAAGTCTCCAGCCAGCAACGGCGACACGGGGCTGATGATTACGGTCAATCGCGCTCCGGGCGAGAAGTGCGAACGCTGCTGGAACTATTCGACGCACGTGGGAGAAGATAAAACCTATCCGACCGTGTGCGAACGCTGCAGCGCTGTACTGTCGGAGATCGAGGCAACCACGCGTGCGCGGTAACGCGGATGCGCTAGGAGGCGATTCCCGGGAACCGAAGCCGTGCCGTAAAACAGGCTTTCCGGCGCTTCTTTCCGCCAAGTGATAGCGTCTAAGAAATAGGAAATTGCATCGAAGTTACGTCATGCGCAAGTACTTCTTCCTCATTGCCGCTGCCGTATTGTTGCTCGACCGTCTCGCCAAATGGGCCGTGGCCAGCAATATTCCGCTGCATGACAGCGTCACGGTTATCCCCGGTTGTTTTCATCTCACCCATGTGGAGAACACCGGAGCGGCGTTTGGCCTGTTTGCCGAGTCCACGGCGCAGTGGAAGATTGGCGCGCTGGTCAGCTTCTCGGTCATCGCCCTGATGGTGGTTTCCGCGTTGCTGTGGAAGCATAGCCACTCGCTGAGCACCACCACCATCGGCCTGTCGCTCATTCTGGGCGGCGCAACGGGAAACCTATGGGACCGCATGTTGACGGGGCACGTCGTGGATTTTTTGGACTTTTACGTCGGCAGCCATCACTGGCCCGCATTTAATGTGGCCGACAGCGCCATCGTGATTGGCGCGGCTCTGCTGGTGTCGGAGATTGTCTTTGCCAAGTCCCGGAATGAAGCGGTGAAAAGCAGTTCGTAGAGCAGTGGCCAGTAGCCAGTTGTCAGTGGCCACAAGAATTTCTGCGCTGCATCCGGTTCCAGCGGCGAAGGTCACGAAGAGATTACGTGGGCGGTATGCCGTGCTGCACAGTGATTCCGTGCGACTGCGATGTCGTTGAAAATGCAAGATAGTGCTTAGATCATGCTTCTCGTAACTGAGAACTGACAACTGACCACTGGCAACTGCCTTTACGGTGTCCCGTACACCCGCTTGTAAACCTCGGCGTTGCGCACGATGGCCTGCACATACTCGCGGGTTTCGGTGAACGGAATGGACTCGACGAACTCCTCCACGTCGCGGAAGTTGCCCGACGCGCGCCAATCCTCGACGCGATCAGCCCCCGCGTTGTAAGCAGCCAACGCGTACTCCGTCTGTCCGCCGAAGTGGTCGATCATTTGCCGGAAGTAGCGGGTCCCCAGTTCGATGTTCGTGGTCGGATCGAGCAACGAGTCGGTGCTGTAGTGGTGCAGCCCTTTCTTCTTGGCCTCACCCTTCCCTGTCTTCGGCAACAGTTGCATCAGCCCGTAAGCGTTGGCGTGGGAGATGGCGCTGGGATTAAACTCCGATTCCTGCCGAATCAGCGACGCCACCAAGTAGGGGTCGAGGCCGTTCTCTTCGGAGTAGCGCCGCAGTGCGTCCCAATAGGGGCGCGGGAACAATCCGTGCCAGTAGGGCGCAGGCAGCCCATCTACATCCATTGCAAAATAGCCCGCGATGGCGCGCTTTAAAGCCTGCAGCGCACGGTAGTAGTCGCCTCCGCTGGAGTAGATGCGCGCAATTTCCAGCATCTCCCACGACGGGCCGCTCGAGCTCCCGGCTTGCAGTTCCCTCACCGCCAAGTCAGTCACGCCGGCATTTTCCAACAGCCGGGCGCGCATGTAGTGAAGATCGTCCTCGGGCGGATCGGTGACCTTTGACTCCGCATCATACGCCGGCGCCGAGCCGATGTGCTGCAGTGACGCCACAACCACCGAGGGGGCCGTCTGCAAGGCAGCCAACCGCTTGCGCGCCAGCACGCCGTAGTAATAGTTGCGATAACGCTCCGCAAGCTTCTGGTAATACGCGCGGGCAGCGCCATACTGACCTTCGTCCTCGGCCATGCGTCCGCGCCAGTACATAGCATTGGGAACTTCGTTGGTGCCGGGATAGAACTCGATCTGCTCGTTAAAATATTTTTTGGCTTGCTCCTTGCGGTTCTGCCGATAGGTGAGCCAGGCGCACTTCCAATGCGCGTACGCCGCTTTCGTTCCCGACGGGAAGCGCTCATGAAGCTCGCGATAATAATCAATGGCGCGGTCGTAATCCTTGCGCAGCAAGTACATATTTCCTGCAGTGAACAAAGCCGATTCCAGCCATGGTGACTTGGGAGTGGTACTCCGCATGTGCTGCAGAATGGTGGTCAGGGAGGCGTCATCGTTGGCATTGCGGGCAATCTCGACCTGCTGATACCACTTCTCGGCGCTGGCTTCGCTGCCATCGTCAGGAATGCGATCAAGCGCGGCGCGGGCATCGCGGGTATTGCCATCATGCATGTAGCAGTTGGCGAGCTGAATCAACGCTGCCGACTGCTGTCCCGCCGGAGCGAGATCCGCCAGCGCGCGGTACTCGTCAGCCGCTGCGGGATAGCGACGAGCCTTGTAGAGCGCCTCAGCGCGCTTTAAGTGCTCGGCGTAGGTGATTGGGGGAAGCGTTGCCGCTTCGGGGATCTTCCTCAAATCGGTAGCGGCGCTGTCGGCGGTGTAATTGGTCGCATAGTTGTAGTAAACCCGTCGCAAGGCCTCGGCTCCGGTGCGGCCTTGGCCATTCTGCACGTAGGCTTTACCGAGAAAATATTCGGTTTCGGCGCTGGGAGGCGAGCGGTGCGCTTCCAGCAGGCGGACGGCTTCGCTCGACCGATTGGTCGCAAGCAAGGCCCTCGCGTACGCAATCAACGCGTCATGCGCATAAAGCGAGTCCGGAAAGCGGGTGCCGAAGTCGCGCAGGTACGCAAATGACTCCTCAGGGTTATTGCTGGCCACAAATGAATTGCCGATGAAAAACGCGGTGTAATCCTCTAATTCGCCGATCTGCGGCTGTGCTTTTTGCATGGCGGCAATGGCCGCAGGATACTGCCCGTCGAGGTAGTGCGCATATCCGATGGCGAACCAGGCCAGCGCTCCGGCCTCGGTTCCAGCATGGGCATGCGCGTAGGTTTCGACTCCGGCATAGGCGGCGGGAGTGCGAAATTCCACCAGCTGCCGCGCCATTGGCCGCAAATCGCTGGAGGCCACGAAGCTCCGCTTCAGGCTGTGGGCGCGCGCAGCGGTCACTTTCTTACGAGGCGCGTGGTGATGAGCAGATGCCGATTTCTTGCCGGCCGGCTTGGTTGACTTATGGGTGCTGGTACTGGACGCAGCCTTTTTCTTAGGGGCGGAGGTGCTGTCTTGCGCGAACATTCCATTGCCCAGCAAGGCCAGGACAACGGCCAGAAGAACGACTTGGAAGCGGCTGTAGGGATTCACCGGATTCAGTGTAGCGCGATTCTTTCCCAGCCGGACGCAAACAAATCGTTTACGAAATGGATTCCCGCCTGTGACATCTGTTGGGCTCGCGCGTCCGTACAATGGACGTATTTCCACCAGAAACGTAATTCAACCCGGGCAGGCGGCAACAGCTCGATCAGTGAAATTTTGTTCTCCGGTTTTCCCGAATCCTCGGCCGTATAGGTACAATGGTTCGGGAATTCTGTACTGGGGCTAAACCAACCCAGGTCGCACAAAAGCAGCGCGTCTTGGGGACCCGGATTAAAATCCTGAATCTACGCAAACATGGGAACCATCCAACCAAAGGTAGAAGCGGCTGGCGATGAAATTACGCTAGTCCACGCGGCCAAGGCCGGCGACATCAGCGCTTTCGAAGAGCTGGTGAAGCGGTACGACCGCAACGTGTTCCGGATCGCACAACACATCACGCAAAACCGCGAGGACGCGGAAGACGTGGTGCAGGACGCTTTCCTGAAGGCGTACCAGAACCTGGCGAACTTCCAGGAGCAGTCGAAGTTCTACACCTGGCTGGTACGGATCGCGGTGAACGAAGCGCTGATGCGCTTGC
>Ga0187880_1001921_pt1 | contig 16334 bp, 9 predicted proteins | sample June2016WEW_19_4_FD_132998 | JGI IMG/M metagenome (GOLD analysis project Ga0187880, IMG submission 132998) | Peatland microbial communities from SPRUCE experiment site at the Marcell Experimental Forest, Minnesota, USA - June2016WEW_19_40 | ecosystem: Environmental > Terrestrial > Soil > Wetlands...
CAGCGGTCGGCGGAGATCCGGCACGCGCGTCCAGCAATGAGATGCTGACCTCGCGGCGCGAAAAGGCGCCGTAGAGGACGGGGAAATATCCCATCACGACGGCCAGAAAACCCAGCCCGGTGCCAGCCTCCAAAATCACGAGCGCGCGCGCCCAGGGATTCTGCGGCGTCACGTCTCCGAGACCCAGCGTGAAAATGGTGGTCCCGCTGACGTAGAGGTCCGATTGAAAGCCCGACCGGTGCGCTACGTCGACAAAGGGGCTGCCGAGTGCGAAGTAGATCAGCCCAAAACCAACGACCATTGCGCTGGCCCACACCACCAGGAGCAGGATCAGCGAGAGCGGCCCGTAAAAACTGAAGACTGTCTCCCGGTGGCGCGGGTTGCGCAGCCGTCGCGTGAAAAACGCCCAGGGCCTCCATGTGGCGATGTAAAACATGCGGGTGAGCCGGAGATGCCCGGTGGCGCGCCGCGGCAAAATGATGGTCTGGAAGGCATCGAGCAGGACGATGAACAGGCAAGCGACGCCAGCGACAAATGCCAGTATCCGCATAGTTCTCCTCCAGGGAAGTGTTCTCGCACGCGCGCGTTCTAGCCGTAACCGTATTCTATCCGTCCGCGCGCATGGGAGTTTTTGTTGCCAGGTCACGAAAGCCGACGGGCTCGAGGTAGGCTGCGTGGTCTCTGGTGGCAACCAGGATGACGGCGCCGGCGATGGTGTGATTGTCAACCAGTGGTTGCAGATAGGATTGGATCGGGTCCTGTAGCGCCGTAGCCTGGGAGAAGATTGCTGGGCCACTCGAACACAGCAGCCCTATCAGGAGCAGGCGCTGGGTGATGGTTTGGATTGCGTTCATTTGCATTCAGGCCTCCTTCTTTCCAGTTGCGCAATGGGATGTCCCTGAAGTGTCACAGTGGGCCTCTGTCAGCGTGGGTTGGCGACCAATCCAAGGGCGTCACAGCCCAACGAGTACGTTGAGTAAACGACGATGCTCGTAGGCGAAATCCGGTCGGATAGTTCCTTGCTCACTGCGAAACTACGGTCCGACCCAAGGTCCACCTGGCCCTTGTCCTCGATTTCCTTGGTGAGCGAATAGCGCAGCAAACGAAGCGGCGCACGCAGTCCTTGCAGTTCCATCTTCAGGTCGACGGGGCGATAGCTCTCGTTCACCACCAGGATGGTCATGTTGTTCTTGCGGCTCGCCAGGGCTGCGGCCACCAGTTTGCGATCTGGCTCAAGGAAGGGCGCTTCAACGCGGCTGGCCAGCACGCCGGAGTGCTTCGGCAGATAGCGTGACAGCATGGCGAACTGATAGTACGCGTTGGGCTGTGGCACAAAGGAATCCAGCAACCCGTTACGATCGACGTCCCAGGTACGGACAAGTTGCCACTGGCCATCCAGGTTGCCGCGATTCGTAAAACTCCAGCGATTGAACCCGTCGACGCCGGCGTTGATACCGCGCACGACCAGCGACGCGTTTTTCAATCCGGATTGATAACTGGAAGGGCCGGCGTCCTCATGCCCCCATCCGTAAGCCATGGTACCGAACTCGGAAAGAAAGAACGGCTTATTTTTTGAGTGTGCCCACTGCGCCCAATCCGTCATTCGTTGCTCGGCCTGGCTAAGTGTGTAGCCCCCGCGCATCGAATCGAAAACCGCAGTATAGGAGTGAAGATCGTATGCGCCAATGTAGGGATCAAAATCCACGTCCTGCGGTTTGAATTCGGGAAGATCGGTTCGATCAGGAGCGGAAAGACGCACAGTTAGACCGCGCCGATCGAATTCCTCCCGCGCCGCCTCCAGGCCCGGAGTGAATGGAGCAGACTTCATATCCGAGTCTTGCCACCATGAGAAATCGTCATGTCCAGGCTCGTTGGAAACGGAGACCCAGCTTATGCAGCTATACGCTTTGACGCGCACCAGCCGGTCAAGAAGTTCTCCCAGGCCGTAGGCCCATTCCTGGATCGAATACGGCGCGCTGCGCAATCGCCTTATCGGATCGATCGCATTTCCAGGGTATGCGTTCCATGCGACGTTGCTCCACATCTGCTGGAGAAAAACGTCCACACCGCGGCTCTCTGCCCAGTCCAAAATGCGATAGAGCGTACGCATTTCGCGGATGTTCCAGTCGAAGATTCGTCGCTCCGGCTCGTACATGCGCTGCTCAAGCTCGACGCGGCACCAATTCATTCCCAACCAGTCCGCATGCTTGAACAGCTCCTCCCATCGTCGATCATCGTCAGGCCCCGGGTTTCCGCCCCACGCGCTACCGGACCAGGAACCGCCGCTCGGCGTCATGCCAGGCAGCGTTGCATCGATGGCGTGAAAGGATGCGCCGATGCCGCCACGCATCACGCGAACGGGTTCGGCTGCCGCAATCACGAGCTTCGCTGCAACGGGATTTTCCGCCGCGACAAACGCGCCCTGCAATCCCGATCGAGAAGACCCTCGTGGTGATCCTGCAATCGCGGCATGGCCGACTACTGCAGCGCCGAGCGCTGTAGCGCTCTTGCGTAGGAATCTCCGTCTCGTCAGGGTGCAATCCATCCTCTCTCCTTCACCATCTGCGAGCCACATCGAGTCTGCGGGCGTAACCGAGGTGCAAATTCAAACTTGCATGCGCACTTTCCATCGTGTCAGAAGAGCAGCGATTGCCATGATTGCTGCGGTGAACACTACGGCTTGAACTACGCCCAGCCATCCATGATCCCATTGTGCGAACACAACCTCCCTGCCAACAACCGCCGCGCATAAGGGAGGAAGCAAATACGTCAAGAGCGTGTTGGATCCTGCAGGTTGAACAAACTTAGCCCATCGAACCTGCTTGAGCACATCGCATACCCAATAGAGAGCGAGGAAAATGCAGATGGCTGCTCCACTCGAGAACAGGCACCACGTAGGGGTCGCGCGAACCTTCGAAATTCCAAGCGGCATGGCCAACCATCCTGCGGCGAAGAGCAGCGCCGCAAAACACAACGCCGCAATTATTTTTTGCCTGCGATCCATCGCAAACTCATCGCTCAGGAAAACCAGCGAAGAGATCACGCCCGCCATGACAATGGATGCACCCGCACCACTCTTGAACGGCCAAAGGTAAAACGGCGCCCGGTAAGCAAAGGTGATCCAATGAGCGCCGCAAAGAATATTCAACGCCGTCAATCCACTGAACCATGCAACCTGCACCCACGGCCATCGCCTGGTGGGGATGTAGAGCAGGCAAACACTCAGGTAGGTCCAGCCGATCATCCCGAGGATTTCCCAGTAAGACAGGTCTAGCCAGGCGGTGTGGCCGCTGGACGAAGAACGTCGGAAAATAGCCAGCATGACCACGAGCAAAACCAGGCCGGCTGCTTTCAAACCTCGAAAAACAATCTTGAACCTGGTCGACTTGGGATAGCTGCTCCAGAAGAGGATGGAACCCAGCAGGGCTATCAGCGTCCAGTGATTTCCGCTCACGCCTGTCAAGCTGGTGTTCACTTTGTCGCGGTTCGCCAGAATCAGCCCCAAGACCACCAGAGCTGCGGCCCGGCCGGCGACGTGAAGACTCAGCGCCCACATGGAATCTCCCGCGCATAATCTACGACGGATCGCCATAGGAATCGACATGCCCACGATGAACAAGAAGAAAGGAAACACCATATCCACATAAGTCATGCCATTGGCAGACGCCGGCATATGGTAAGTCCACCACGGCAGGCCTTTCATCTCCGCCAACTGGTTGACGAAAATCATCACCAGCATCGTCAACCCTCGAAACACATCGATTGAGACCACTCTCGCCGGCCTCGGCTGCGAAACTGTGCCGGAAGTAGCCCGGTCACTATTGGGGTGCAGTACCTGAAGAGGTGTCATATTGCGTCCGTCGTCTCCTCAACGGGCTAGTGGCGATGAAATCAAACCGAACATGCATCTGGTCGCGATCAGGCGGCATCAGTCCCGCTGCTACGAATTCAGGTGTACACCCTCTCGAGTCAATGAAGGGAACATCCGCCTCGCGGCACAAGAATAGCGAAAGGCGCTAAAAATTTCAAGAAACATTTCCCTTAACTGTGCAATATTTTCTCAATTCTTCGCCAGAACCGGCTTTTGCGGAGCGATAATTCATAACAAAAACTAGCATATCCATAAGATAACACAGTAAATAGCAACATTTTAAATTTATACGCTTGACACGGGATAATTTTCCTGATTAGTATTCGTCCTTACCGCTTTTCAACTGTCTGCGAGCGTTAAGTTTCGAGCGCAACTGGGTGATGCGCCTTGATCTCATTGCGCGGCATTAGCCGGGACCGGTCGCTGTCAGACATAAAACGAGCTGCTTGGCATGAGGGCACGGAGGGATAGGTGATCAACCGCAGGGACTTCATGGGAATCGTTGCCGGGAGTATCGCCATGAGCAAACTGGGAGTAGCAAATCCGTATGAGTACGGCGCAGGGACCGCAGGAGGAAGAGTGGACTCGCAAGGATCGTGGGTGAAAGATGGACTGATCGACGCTGGCGGCGTGCATGAGCCTCTTATCTTCGTCACGCGTTGCGGCGGTCAGCGTCTCGACGCTCATCAGATTTACGAGCACCAGCAGAGCGAGGATGTCATTCGCCGTCTCAAGGATCAGGGGGTCGAAGTCTTCCATACGCATCTCTACAAGGGTTTCGGCATGATGGCCGAAAAGGCCGACATGGAAGACACGGTGCGAACCGCGGCCATCGTGCATCGCCTGGGAATGAAAATCGATACGTATATTCAATGGAGTTCGATGATGTACGAAACCTTTTTCGCCGAGGAGCCACGGGCGCAGGAGTGGATTCAGCGCGATGCCTTCGGCCAGCCCATCATGCTTTGGTATGGCTATCAGCAATCATTCCGCTACATGCCCTGCTTTTCCAATCAGCAGTACCTTGATTACCTCAAGACAGTGGTGAGTTATGCGCTCAAAGAGGTGAAGACAGATTTCATTCATTTCGATAACTTCGGGTTGACGGCGGAACCTTATTCCTGTCACTGCAACCATTGCAAAATCGGTTTCCGAAATCACCTGCGCACGAAGTATGCACCGCAGCAACGGAAAGAGCGACTCGGATTCGACAATGTCGATTATGTAAATCCACCCTTGTGGAACAGTCAGAACCGCCCCGAACAGTTGGACATCATCTCAGATCCGGTCTTCCAGGAATGGATCGATTACCGGTGCCAGACCATGACCGATGCGCTGGGCCAAATGGTTACTCTCACACATTCTGTCAACCCTGCAGTCGCTATCGAAGTCAACTGCGGCGGCATCGCGGGGGATAACACGCCCTGGACGCGGGGCACAGACCCGTTCAGGCTATTCAAGCTCACGCAGGTTTTTTGGGATGAAGCCGATCAGCCGCCAGCATATCTGCCCGACGGCAGCCTGATTACGGCTATTCGCACGTTTAAGAACGCTCGTGCGTACCAGAACGTCGCTTTAGTCAACAGCGTCAGCGAAACAGCGATTGCGGAATGTCTGGCATTTAATCAGACGATTGGTTTTGCAGGAGTGGATCCGCTCTCCCCTGAGATGCTGAAGTATATCGCTTTCTACCGCAAGCAGCGGGAGCTGTTTGTCGGCACCAGCGATGTGGCTTCGGTTGCAGTGCTTCGCTCTTACCCATCAATTACCTACCATAACTCCGGCGCGGGTTTGTGCGCGATACTTGCCGAGCAGGCCCTGATTCAAGCCCGGCTTCCCTTTACCCTTCTCTCCGATGAGCACCTTATGCAGCTCACGCCGGCCACTTGCAAGGTGCTTCTCCTCCCGGACTCTGAGTGCCTTTCAGACGAGCAAATCGCAGCGATAAGAAAATACGTAGAAGCGGGCGGAGGGTTGGTTGTTACGGGACGATCTGGGCTTTACGACGCATGGCGCCGGCAGAGAGTCACGCCGGGGCTGGAAGGCTTGGTGGATTGGCAAGTCCCGGCTGGCAGTGAGACGGCGGTGCGCAACCCATCGGCTTCGCTCCTCAGGAAGGAGTTCGGCCGGGGCCGAGTCGCCTATATTCCGAAAATCGAATTTAACGGCACGTTGCCGCCGTCTGAACCCTATTTCGTTCTCGTTCCAAAGTTTTGGAAGCGCCCCGCGAACTGGCAGGAGTTGGTGGATGCTGTTGACTGGGCAGCCAGCAATGACATTGCACTGCGAGTTCCCGGTCCTGATTTTCTGGGCGCAAATCTGGTCGAGCAGCCTGAGAAACGTCGTAGACTTGTTCATCTTGTGAACTACAACTTCGGACAGGTTCCGCTGATCGAAAACATCGAAGTAAAGTGCTCAGTGCCTGAAGGAAATCCGGCCCGTTCGGTGCGGCTTTACTCGCCCGGCCTGGATGGCTCCGACACGCTCACCTTTCGCATGCAGGGCTCCGAGGCCGTGTTTACGGTTGCCAGGCTCAACGCCTATTGCTTGGCGGCGATCGAGTGGTAAGCCGGCATCCCGCGCGTTGTGCGGAGCCGTCTTAACTGATCGTGCTGCATGAATTCGCCAGGCACGGCATGCGTTGGCAACTGCGCTTTTCCTGAGTGGAGCGCGTAGTGAAGATATTGCGCTCTCCAATCGTCACGACGGCTTTGATACCGTCAACCACGCAACTTCTGGAGCTCCTATGCGCTATTTCCGCTCTTTTCCCATCATTCTCGTTCTTGGCTGTATCGGGTTTCCCACCGCCAGCTACGCGCAGCAACTCTTGTTCGCCACGACTCCGCCGATGGGATGGAACTCATGGAACAAGTTCGGCTGCCATGTTAATGAGGCGCTGATCCGCTCCGCAGCGGACCAGATGGTCGCCTCCGGCATGCGCGCGGCGGGCTATCAATATGTCGTCATTGACGACTGCTGGCAGGGAGAGCGCGACGCCAACGGCAACATCCAGCCGGATCCAAAGCTCTTTCCGTCAGGCATCAAGGTTCTGGCGGACTATGTGCACTCCCGCGGGTTGAAATTCGGCATTTATACAGACGCGGGCACCAAGACGTGTGCCGGGCGGGCAGGAAGCCGCGGCCACGAGTTCCAGGACGCACGACAATATGCCGCCTGGGGTGTCGACTACCTGAAAGAAGACTGGTGCAACACCGGAACGCAAAACGCGGAGGCGTCCTATACGACGATGCATGAGGCCCTCGTGGCAACCGGCAGGCCCATGGTTTTGAGCATCTGCGAATGGGGCGCAGCGAAGCCATATCTCTGGGGCAAGGAAGTTGGCGGCAATCTGTGGCGCACAACCGGGGATATTGCGGACAAGTTTGAAGGCAAGGACGATTATCGGATCGGCATGATCGACATCGTAGACATGAACGCAGACCTGTACTCGTATGCGGGTCCCGGGCATTGGAACGATCCTGACATGCTGCAGATCGGCAATGGCGGCATGACGCCGGTGGAATATCGCACCCACTTCAGTATGTGGGCCATGATGGCTGCGCCGCTAATCGCGGGCAACGATTTTTCCGCTATGTCGGAAGATACAAAGTCGATCCTGATGAACAAGGAAGTTATCGCCGTCGATCAGGATCCGCTGGGCGAAGCCGGTCGTCGCGTTTGGCGCTATGGAAATCTCGAAGTATGGTCACGCAATCTGACCGGTGGGTATCGCGCTGTGGTTCTGTTGAACCGTGGAACGACGGCCAGTAACATCACCGTGCATTGGACAGACATCGGATACCCTGACTCCCTGAATGCTCAGGTTCGCGACCTGTGGAAGGCAAAAGATATGGGCAGCGCGAAGAGTTCCTATACAGCCGAGGTTGCTTCGCACGGCGTCGTCATGCTGACGGTCAAGCCATAGCATCAGGAGCCCAGGCCGACATCCGCTGCTCGACGAGATTAAGTCCGACGATCTGGCTGATCTGCGCGATGTTTTGTGCCAGTGAAGAGTCAGTTTAGCGCAGCTATCATCCGGACATTGTATTGGTGGAACTTTGACTTTGTTGCTTCATCGAGCCGGATACTTAGGAATCGGTCTTTCAGAAAGGATGACAGCGCCGGTAAGCGTATTGCTGTCCTCATTGAGAATTGTTGATCAACGCTGGAATGGTTTATTCAAGAATCGACTGGCACGCCTATGAAAGACAACCAACTCTGTTCTAAGAGGTGCGTATCGATGAATTGGAATCAAACCTGGCCGGCATTTCCGGAACAATCCAGACACACCATTACGCGGCGCAGACTGCTGCAGGCTGCGACTGCGAGTGCGGCGCTTGTTGCCGCTGGCCCCTTGGCCCGGGCCGACAGTTACCATCGCGCCGATGCGAGCTGGTTCGCGGCATGCCGGTTCGGGATCTCTTCGCACTGGACGGCACAGTCGCAACCCGTGGGCGCGGACGGCTGGCTGCCTTTCGATGAGGCCGTGGCCCGGTTCAGTCCCGAGCGCTATGCCGACCAGGTGGCGAGCGCCGGGGCCGAATATGTGATCTTCACGGCGACTCACGCGCTGCAGATGCTGGCTGCGCCCTGCGCGACGATCGATCGGATAGCGCCGGGACGGACGACGAAGCGCGACATGCTCGGCGAGCTGGCCGACGCGTGCCGCGCGCGGGGACTGCACTTCATCCTGTATTACAACCACTCGTGCAACAGTGGGGACGATCCGCCGTGGGAGCATGCGGTGGGTTATCACAGCGCCGACAAGTCACAGCTTGTGGCAAATCTGATGGCTATCATCCGTGAGCTGGGCGCACGGTATGGTTCGCGGCTTGTGGCGTGGTGGTTCGACAGCTGTTCCTCGCTCGACCCGCGCGGGTACTACAACACGGTCACGACTGACATGCATGGGTTCCAGTTTCCATGGGAGGAGTGGACAGAGGCGGCGAAAACGGGGCACGCCGAGCGGCTGGTGACGCTGAGCTCAGGGATGTTGACGCACTTCATTTACTCCTCTCACCAGGACTACGAAGCCGGCGAGACCAATGAGCTGGTCGCGGCGCCGTCGAGCCAGTTCACCGTCGACGGCCTGCAGGCACATCGCTGGATCTGTCTCGATAATACTGAGTGGGTGCACGGCAAAGTGATGACGCCGCTGGCGGCACCGCGCTATCGCCGCGATCTGGTCGCCGATTACGTGCGCACTGCGCACAAGTGCAAGGCGCCGGTCACGTTTAATGTCGATATCGACCGGACCGGTGTATTGAGTCCGAAGTCGCTGGAGCTGTTGCGCGGGGTGAAGGCGGATCTGGAGTAGGACCATCGGTGATCAGGATTGCGATGAGGACACCACATCGGGAGCCACGATCTCGCCGGCGAGAATCATCAGGATGCCAGCAACCCAGAGGAAGTGTCCGATCAGCGGCACCATGTGCACGACGTGGAAAAATGCTCTTTAAATGCTTTAGAGCGTGTTTCATAAATGGCCTGGCCGGTGGGCGCGAATCCCTCAGGGGTTAAAACCCCTTAGTTTTCCTGCCCTTTCACGAAACCGTTTATGAAACAAGCTCTAGGCAAGATGGGCGCAGCGTCGACGTTTCATCTACTCTTGGAGCAAGACCGCAGAATGAAAGTTTTCTAAACGCTTTTGAGAGAAAAGAAAGAACGGGGTCGAGAAATCTATGCTTCCGAGAATTCTGAAGCGCTGGTCCTTGCTGTCATTTCAAATTGGAATGGCCGCGGCTCTTTATGGCCAGACAGAGCATGCACTGACCATCGACTGGGACAGAACGATCATGGTGTCGAAGTCGACACCCACGTTCCAAGTTGTGGTGAACCCGCCGCTGCGTCCGGGGCAGCCATTGGGCATAGCCGCCTACAAGGCCACAAAAGAACTCGGCGCGGACTATGTACGCTACGTGCCGTGGCTGCCGTATCCCCGGCTGGCAGTGGCTGAACTGGAACCGCCGACAGCAGAGAAGACGAGCTGGGACTTCAGCCTAATCGATCCGATGACCATGGATTTTCTGGCCGCGACAGAAGGACACCCAACAGTGATGAACTTCAGCACCATTCCCACGTGGCTCTTCAAAACCGGCAAGCCAGTGACGATCCCCTCTGATCCGAACCAGGCGGTCTGGAATTACACGCAGGGGACGGAGCTGCGCGACCCAACTGGTAAGGAACTCGGCGACTACTATGCGCGGCTGGTGAGCTGGTATGTAAACGGCGGCTTTACGGATGAGAATGGTTCGCGACACGAGTCGGGGTATCACTATTCGCTGCCGTACTGGGAAGTATTGAACGAAGTCGACTTTGAGCACTCGATGACGCCGCAGCAGTACACAGATCGATATGACGCGATTGTAAGTGCGATTCACGCCGTGTCCCCGAAGACGAAGTTTGCCGGGCTGGCGCTGGCAATCCCAGGGCATCATCCGGGTTTCTTCGGTTACTTCTTGGATCATAAGAATCATCGGCCAGGCATTCCGCTGGACATGATTTCTTATCACTTTTACGCATCTCCGGCGCCAGGGCAGACGATCGACAGCTGGCAGTACACATTCTTCGACCAGGCGGATGGCTTCCTGGACACAGTGCAATACATCGAATCGATTCGGAAACGGCTTTCGCCAGAGACGCGCACGGATACGGATGAGTTGGGCGTGATTCTGCCGACAGACAACAAGCCTGGCGACGATGTGCCGCCACCGAAGGCCTACTGGAATCTGGCGGGATCACTCTATGCTTACCTCTATATAGAGCTGGCAAAGCTGCAGATTGACGTGATCGGCGAGTCTCAGCTGGTAGGGTATCCGACGCAGTTCCCGAGCGTGAGCATGATGAACTGGCAAAACAACAAGCCCAATGCGCGCTACTGGGTGCTGAAGCTGATTCACGATAATTTCCACGAAGGCGACAGGCTCGTGGAAACGAAGTTCGACGCCGAGGGAGGCCGTGCCGATGTCGCCGCGCAGGCTTTTGTGACCCCAGCCGGGCGAAAGCTGCTGCTGGTAAACAAACGCGATGATGCCATCGAGGTTAAGGTACCCGACGCAGACAAGGCGACAGCGCAGACGGTGGATCCTGAGACAGGCGATGGCCCGGCCAGGAACGATAAGCCGGAAGGCGGAAGAATCAGACTTGAACCATTTGCAGTAACGGTGGTGAGCTGGTGAACGCGATGAAAGAGGCAACTCAGCCGAAACGTTAACCATTTCAACCGCTCTTGACCCGTTCCGATAGACGACGATCTAACCGGAACTTGGAGCTTGGCTCAACATGAGATAAATGCCGTCAAGTGCGCCACGCGTTCGGGCACTCTTGGAGCGGTAGACTGGTTCCATACGATTCCCATGAGCCGGCGGAGATCAGCCCGGAAACACGAGTCCGTCGAGTTCAGAGGCCGACTCCTGATCGAGGTAGACCGTAACGTCAGGATGAGTACGGAGAATCGAAGCGGGACACTTGGTTGAAATCGTTTCCTCAAGCGTGCGCCGCATGATCGCTGCTTTACGGCTTCCTGGAACAGAGACGATAAGCTTCGGGACGCGGAGCAACGCCGGGATGGTAATGCTGATCGCGCACTCGGGAACCTCCTCGAGGTTGTTGAACCATCCCTCCGCCACTTGCTGTGCCCGACAGGCCGCGTCCAACCTCACGACCTTCACGTCTCGTGGATCCTTGAAATCGGCAACGGCGGGATCCATGAACGCAAGGTGCCCGTTTTCGCCGATACCCAGCAGACAGAGTTTTGGACTGGCCGCGGCAAGCTTCTCAGCATAAAGGCGGCAGAATTGATCCAGATCCGCCGCCGTGCCATCCACTTCGTTGAACGCCCTCATCTGGACTTTCTGCGTAAGTTTTTCCCGGAGATAGCGGCGGAAGGAGGCCACGTGCTCGATCGGCAATCCTACATATTCGTCCATATGGAAGCCTTGCACTCGATCCCAGGGAATGCCTTCGATGCGCGTGAGAGCTTCGAGAGTATCCAATTGCGAAACGCCTGTGGCAAAAATGACTCCAAACGATTCCAAGCTGGCGCCCAGTTGCTTCATGGCCTCGGCCGCAGCATGTGCCGCCGCAGCACCCAGCGATTTTCGGTTAGGGTGCACCTCGACCGACAGATTCTCCATCCGGAAACATCTCACTTTTTCATCGACTGCAGTCATTTTTCTCCTCGAGTGATGTACGGACTCCGCCCTTCACATGAAACGGGCTGCCTGCTCACCGTCTGGCTTGAGATTGGACTCGCGCCATTGTGGTGCAGGTATTGAAACCTTAACCAGTTCGAATCTTCATGTCAAGAAAATTTTCACACTAATGTGAAATGCATTGCATCCACCGATGAGTTTCGCGATCAATGGGCTGAACAGCTAGCGGCTCACTATGGACCCAGAGGATGGCTTTGGGGGCGAGGCAGGAATCAGCCTGAAGCCGCGCAAGAGAACCTCCCCGGAGCTCTCGCCGGCTGCCGCGATGAGTGTCTCTTGTGGTTTCAGAAAGGCAGGCTGATGAGCGGCCTAGTCACTTTACGGTACGTTCTCAAGGGCCAAATTGCCGGTAACTGCGATCGGCTGGCATGACTCTCGTTTGATCAATTCGGTCGGGACGGAGATTTCCCGAAACTCGAGTCCGGGCTTGGCAATGCGGCTGAGGGTCAATTCGGCCATATGCTTGCCTAAATGCTCAGGAAATTCGCGGATGGTGGTCAGACCTGGATAGAGCCACTCGCCTACGGTGTCGTCGCAGCCGGCCACGCTGATGTCATCGGGAATTCTCAATCCGCAATCCCGGAGCCCTTTATATACTCCATGTGCCGTGGCGTCATTGCCGGCAAAGATCGCAGTTACGCGTTCACCGCGGGCTACCAGGGATTTAGTTGCGAGGTATCCGACTTCGGCGTCGTCCTCCGAGTTCACACTCAGGTGACGAGAGGGCAGCCCAGCGTCGTCCATCGCCTGTCCATAGCCGGCAAAGCATCGCGCGAACCATGGAAGATGGGTATTTCCCACGAACCATATGTCCCGATGGCCAAGGCCAAGGAGATAGCGGGTCATATCGCTGGCCCCACGCGTTTCATCGGAGTAAACCAGGTCCCCTTTGGATACAGACCCGAGGTTGAAGATGTTATTGCCGAGTGCGACATAGGGCAAACCCTCGTGCTCAAGCAACTCGATGAGACTCCCCGAGTTAGTGCCGGCAACCATGACGGCGCGGATCGCATCGCGGCGTTCAAGGATCTTGGGAAGGTGAAGCCGGTCCCAGTGCGCATTGAGGGGATAGTTGAAAGAGAGGAAGACGATGTCCCAACCTTGCGCGGCGCAATAGCCCTCGGCGCCGCTCAGGATCCTGGAATGGAAGGGATGCAGCATGACACGATTGCTGAGAAGAAAGGCCAGTGCCCTGGCCTTGTTGCGCTGCAGCAGATCGAGATCGAACTTCGCAGCCGCATCAAGAACCGCCATTTGAATGGCTGGATCGACACGGTTGTTTCCGTTCAGAACCCTCGACACCGTCGCGATACTGACCTTGGCCTCTGCCGCGATCTGTTTGAGGCCGACTCTACTACCTTGGGAAGGTGACTTTTTCATGCCGAATCCGATGGAACGCGATTGAGAAACTTTTCACGCAAGCAATACCAATAGACTATACCGCATCATTCGCAATTCAAAACAGCCGAATTAAGGCCCCTGCATACGCCAAATTCCCTTCGTGAAGCAAGTATGGCGGCGGAAGGCGGTTGACCATGCCTCCGTATTCTATCTTATTTTCTCAATATTGTGAAATTTTACTTGACATTATGAATTGCTCCGCGCTATGGTGTTTCGAGCATCACCAGTCCGCATTCTCGCGCATTGCGCGCAATCCCGGCCTCGCTTGAATTCGAGGAGCAGGCAGAGTCACGCCGCAAGGGATCCGCGGCCGTGCGACCTTGAGAATCAACTGACGCTGGTCAAAGAGAGGTTTCCATGAGGAAGAACACGATTAAAGTGGCGTGGCTGATTTGTGCGGCTCTGGCTCTTTTCCTGAGTGGAGCGGCGGCAGTGGCACAGACAATCACCGGTTCGGTGCGGGGTACCATTACCGATCCGAGCGGCGCGGTAGTGGCCGGAGCAAGGGTTACTGTCACGAATACAGGTACCAGCGTTACCACGCAGACTGTCACCGACAAAAGCGGGTTGTACAGTGTTGAATTCCTGGTGCTCGGCAATTACTCGGTTACCGTAACGGCGCCTGGTTTCGAAACCGCCTCGGTAGGACCGTTCGAGGTGCAGATCGACCAGATCGTAACGGCCGATGCGAAGCTGCAGGTGGGAGGGACGTCGACGACAGTCAAGGTTGCAGGGGACCAGGCACTGCTGCTCAACACAGAGAACTCCACCATAAGCACATCGATCAGCGCGAACGCGCTTGCAAACATGCCCATGGATGGGCTGAATGTTCAATTCGCCACCCTGTTCGTACCCGGAGCCATCAACCCGAATTCCAGTGCAATGGGTGGAATTCAGGGCACAGAGCGCGATGCCTATACAACGCATGCGGGCGCACCCTCGGATGCTCAGCCGTCCTTCAATGGCAATCGCCAGCAATCGAACAGCTACATTCTCGACGGCGTCGATATCAACGAGACGCTGCAAAACGCCATCGGCTACAATCCTTCTCCCTTCTCGATTCAAGAACTCCATGTCATCACGGGGAATGCCGATGCTGAATTCGGCAACGTAAACGGTGGCCAGGTGGCTATGGTCACCAAGAGCGGATCCAACAATCTCCACGGCAGCGCCTTTGAGTTTTATCAAAGTGGCGGGCTCGATGCCAATACTTGGGCGAACAAGTACGATGGCAACATCAAGCCGAAGTATACCCAGAATCAGTTTGGCTTGGCGGTTGGCGGTCCCATCTTCAAGAACAAGCTCTTCTTCTTCGCCAACTACATCGGCATGCGCCATGGCGAAACCGATGAGCTTACGGCCACTCTCCCCACTTCGGCCATGCGCGGCATCTCCGGTCCCGTGGGAGCTTACGACACAGCTTCGAACTGTTCCCCGGGTCAGGCGGACTTCTCGGCCATCGATGGACCCGACGACGGATACACCACTCTGTGGAACACCACGGTAGTGGGCGGATACAACAATGAAGTCGTATATCCGAATAACTGTGTACCCATCAACCCCAACAACAAACTGGCGGCGTTCCTGATTAGCCATCCGTCAATCTATCCCACGCCCAACCACCCGGCTAGCCCCGGTTCGTTGTTAGGAAACGACTATCAGGGTTTCTCATCTTCCATGACCCATAACGACCAGGGCGACATTCGCCTGGACTACACTCTCAACCCCAGTAATACATTCATGGCCAAATATAGTTATGGCGACGCATGGGATCTGCCCACTCAGTCTGCTGTCGAAGCAGTAATTCCACAGTCGGACGACTACCCCTTCACCAACGCCGTAATCGCATGGACCCACATCTTCTCTCCGACGATCGTGAACAACGCTCGCGCAGGATTTACTCGCATTACTCTGAACGGAGATATTCCGGTAGATCTTTCGAAGGATTTTGGCACGACAGGAAACAGCACGGCGGGGATTGGAATGCCGACCGGCCTGACCCAGACTCTTGCTGGCTTCTCCTATATTCAGAGTGTTGTTGGAAATGGAGATGTGCAGAATTTCGGCGCCGAGCCGGCTATTCAGGGTTTTGCCGTCGATAATAACTTCGATTACAACGATACCTTGAACTGGGAGCACGGAAGGCATGTCACCAAGGTCGGTTTTGAATTCCTGCGCTATCAGCAGGACTACATAAGCACCAGCGACACCGGCGGACTGCTGGGATCATTTTCCTACAACGGCAATGCTACCGCGAACTGGAACGAAGCTTATGACCCCAATAACCAGAATGGATACGACGGAGGCTTCGGATTCGCAGAGTTCCTGCTGGATGAGGCATCGAATGCGCAGATCACCGGACTTCATGGACCGTTTGGTCAACGGCAGTGGCGCGACGCTGTTTTCGTCCAGGATGACTGGAAGCTGATGCCAAACCTGACCCTGAATCTTGGTCTGCGTTATGGCTATGACCAGCCCAACTACGAAGTCAACAACAAGATGGTCAATGTGAACCTGGACTATGCGAAGGGAAAGCCGGCCGGGACGCCAATCGATTCGATGTTGCTGTATGCCGGAAAAACCAACCCGATCACCGGCAAGACGAATAGCAGGGCTCTCATCAACCCCTATCACCTGGGCTTTATGCCGCGCATAGGCTTTGCCTACAAGGTTACCCCGAAGATGGTGGTTCGCGGCGGATACGGAAGCACGGATGATCTGGAATCCACAGGCTCATCGCTTCGCATGACGCAAAACCCGCAATTCCAACCTTCGATTAACAATCGGTCCGGCGGCCCTGGCGGCCTGGTCGGTGGAGTTCCCACAGGAGTGTTTACGCTTGGCTCTGG